>Ga0209475_10002643_pt1 | contig 17639 bp, 16 predicted proteins | sample tdDd471_FD_187128 | JGI IMG/M metagenome (GOLD analysis project Ga0209475, IMG submission 187128) | Marine sediment microbial communities from the Atlantic coast under amendment with organic carbon and nitrate - tdDd47.1 (SPAdes)... | ecosystem: Environmental > Aquatic > Marine > Coastal >... | reverse complement strand
GCACCGTGTCATATTTTAATATGTTTTGGTGCGTCATTATTTGTAAACAAGATCCGCTATTTTGTCTTTTTTAGTGGCTATTTGCAATTTATAGAGTTAGACTCTGTGCATTATTATTTACTTGTAAGTTGTGATAAACATGAGTAATTTGTCCAAATCCATTGCAACATTCATGGTGACATTAGGCATCATTCTAACATGCAGTCCCGCTCAGGCGGTGGAGTTTGACGACTGGCGAATGGAGCTTCGCCCGACCTATTCCTGGTGGACAGTGGAAGACGACAACATGCATGGGTTCGGCACCGGGCTCATGGGGAGCTGGCGAGCTTTTGACACATTGTACATCAAGCTAGACACCGAAATTATCTTTCTGGACATGGAAAACCCCGGCAACAAATATCTATGGGAGATTTCAGCCGGCGCAAATTACGACATTGATATCACTCCGCTTACAGTAACCATGGGAACTGGAATCGGCCCCTTGCTGACAAAGGATGAGGGACAGGACTGGAAAACAGATGCAAGCTGGCATTTGCTGCTTGCCTTTCAATATAGCATCACGAAGGATTTTGCACTTGGCATCGAGGGAAGATATCACTTTATATTTACAGACTTTAATACCAGCCCATTGTTTTTTACCGCGTCGCTAAAGGCTGTGCTTACATTTTAGTTTTACAACAGTTTTTTGTATTAGCTATTTCGTTTCATTCATATTGTATATTAAAAAAGCCACCTTATAAAAGGCAGCTTTAGAGTTTACGGTTCGTACTCACCATATTCATCGTCAGACACGAAATTTTCGAACAGAGTGTATTCCCTGAAGTAGCGCAGGTCTGCGCCACCGGTTGGGCCGGCACGGTTTTTGGCAACTTTAATTTCCGCCATGCTTTCCATGTCAACATTATCCGGGTTGTAAACAATGTCGCGATAGATGAACATAATCATATCGGCATCCTGCTCAATAGCTCCGGACTCACGTAAATCCGACATCTGCGGGTGTTTGTCCTGTCGCTTTTCAAGATCACGATTTAACTGACTAAGAGCCATAACCGGTATTTCAAGCTCTTTTGATAGACCTTTAAGTGAGCGTGAAATTGTAGAAATTTCCTGTTCGCGGTTTGCGCTTTTATTCATACCGTAAGCGCTCATGAGCTGTAGATAGTCAATTACAATCATGTCCAGACCATACTGGCTTTTCATGCGTCTGGCCTTGCTACGCAGGTTTATCTGATGAAGGTCGGCTGAATCGTCAATCAGAATCGGTGCTTCGTTCAATTTGTCGGCAGCTTCACTAAGTCGCATCCATTCGTTGTCATCCAGTCGACCAAGTCGAAATTTCTGCGAATCCACTTTTGCCAGTGAACACAACATACGAACAACCAGTTCCTGTCGTGACATTTCAAGAGAAAAAATGCCAACAGTTTTCCCATGGTTGAGTGCGGCGTTTTGGGCCATATTAAGAGCAAAACTGGTTTTACCCATGGCTGGTCTGGCTGCCACAATTATTAGTTGTGCAGGATGAAAGCCGGTTGTCAGGCGATCCAGCTTATAAAAACCAGAGGGCACACCTGTCACATCGCCGGTGGCTGCGTCAAGCTCTTCAATGCGCCTGAAAGCATCGGAGACGATTTCTTTGATGGGATAAAATGGACGAGAAATTTTCTCGGAAGAAATATCGAAGATCTTTTTTTCTACCGAGTCCATATATTCTTCTACTTCTGGTGGTTCTTCAAAACCTTGTGCAACAATATCCAGCCCAGCTTCAATGACCCTTCTTAAAAGAGCCTTTTCTCTTATCAGCTTGGCATATGTTCCTGCATTGGCAGCAGTTGGAACCTGGCCGGAAAGTTCACTTATGTATTCTATTCCGCCCACATCTTCAAGGGTGCCATGTTTTTCAAGAGTGGATTTAAGAGTCAGCAGGTCAATAGGATCGCCCTTGTGGGAAAGTTCCAGAATAGCCAGATATATTTTTTTGTGGCTGTCTCTGTAAAAATGTTCCGGCAAAACCATTTCTGCAACTTCGTTGATTCTGCGACTGTCCAGCATAACACCGCCTAAAACAGCCTGTTCCGCTTCGATTGAATGCGGTGGAATTCTTTGAATTATTGGATCTGACATTTTTACTTCTTTGCGTTAAAGAAAAAAGGGAAATTAAATTACCATGACTGAGTATTAGCGACAAGAATTATTCTGGATTATAATTCAAAACAATTAGATGGGTATATGCTAAAGTTCCTATCTACTTGTAAGCTTTGATAAATTTAACCTTAAAGCAAACTATATTTTGGGGGATAATGCAAGCAAAACCGATAATACATCAGCGTATTTATGCGAACATGAAGTGACATCTACAAACTTTTGCTTACATCGAGCCACATGAGAGTACATTAAAGAACATGAGCATATGCGAGATAACATTGTGCTACATGAGAGTACATGAAGCTACATTTTCCGTCCTTACACTTCTGCTTAAATACTGTAAGCATCTGTATTCCTTGACATATTTAACCGCCGGAGAAATTTTATCAGAGAATTAGCCCTACAATTTCAGCTACTTGGACTTACTAGTAAAAGCACAATTCATTGAAAATCTGTCCTATTTAGAAATAATAGAAATTAATTCCGTCGAGAATTCACAAAATCGCCCTTTTTGAATATTAACATCAATAACATTAACATCTTACAACGAATATTTCCGTCCGAACTTTGAAAATATACCTAATTTTAATAAGCAGCACATTTTTTTGGCTTATTTTTTATACTTAGACGAAAGCGTAATTTTCAGGCAACACTCAACAATTACCCATCGCTCTCCATTCAAGAATTAAAACTGATTGGCATAATATGATCGCCCAAAAGCTCTATCAAAAAGCTATACAAATTTAAATTTTGTATAGCTTGAATTTCTGAATTTTTGTTGTATTATCAACGCCTTGTTCTATTATTTTAATCATTGTTAAAGAGGTAAAAATGCTGTTCACAAATACTGGTAAAGAAAATACCGAGCAAACTTTAAAAGAAGCTTACAAACGGGCTAAAGAGCTTGGCATAAAAGAAGTAGTTTTAGCCAGCACCACAGGCGACACAGCCTTGAAAGCACTAGAAATATTCGAGGATATTTCAATAGTTTCAGTTAGTTATCATGCCGGATTTAAAAAAGACTTTAAGCTTTCCATCACCGATGAAGACAGAAAAACACTTGAAGAAAAAGGTGTAAAAGTTATCTGCACCTCCCACGCTTTAAGTGGAGTTGAACGTGGTCTGGCAAAAAAAATGCCGGGAGTTTATCCACTGGAACTGGTTTCACAAACGCTGAAATTGTTCGGCCAGGGAACCAAAGTTGCGGTCGAAGTTGCACTTATGGCAGCCGACGCAGGCGCTATCAGCGGGCAACCACTGATTGCTATTGGTGGGTCAAGCAAGGGTGCCGACACGGCTCTGGTGCTTACTCCGGCCCATCAGAACAGCTTTTTTAATATGAGTATCCACGAAATTGTCTGCAAGCCCAGCCTGTTGTAATTATTAAAAAATTATTTTAGCAAGGCATAGTTTCTGGTCAGAGTATTTTCGAGTTTTACAATTTCAAAGCCCGATTCTCTGACCAGATTTTTTATTTCGGCTTCATTAAAGATGTGGATCATGCCAAGATGCGTGTCGTAATGGTTTTTGCTTTTTCTCAGTACTGATGCAAGTGGTGAAAATAACTTATGTATTTTCTTTCTTTGCTCTTGCATCTGTGGTTGACTGATCCAGCTTATCAACATATAACCAAAGGGCACAAGCTCCCTGAATTTTCTCATTATTGCAAGCCGTTGCTTATTCTCTGCAATATGAACGATACTTCCCCAGCCAAGTATTCCGAGATCATAGGGGCTGTGTTTTTCTATGCTTTCGCCATCTGTAAGAAACGATTCGTAATCCTTGACTTCCAGCGCAAGTATCTGTTTTTGTGGAAGTATTTCCTTTGCTCCTGCAATATACTCCAGACAGGGATCAAAACCTGCAATGCTGTATCCTTTGTCGGCGAGCAGCTTCATTTCGCGTCCCGCACCACAAGCACCAACCAGCACTTTGCCGGGCTTTTTATTGAAGTAATCTTCAAAAACTTTTGATTCCCAATCAAAGATCTGGCTGTTATGCTCTTTGGATAAAAATTCCGGAATGCGTCCATATGCCTGCATCGTTACTGGCAACCAGTGTTTCTCAGTAAGTAAAATTGGAATAAGTTCTTGCCATATAGCTTTAGCATAAAAAAAACGGGTTGGCAGACTGTCAATCATCAGCCTGTCAACCCATTGTAATATCTCAAAATATTTCATTTATGTATGATCAGTCGATCCAGCGGTCGCCACCATATTTTAACTGAAGTTTATCGTCAATATCATCGGCACTCAAAGCCAGTGCTGCAACACCTGATGAAAACTGCTCGTAATTCAGATGTTCGCCAATGAAATTGTGTTCAAGCAAAATGCTTCCCTTGTCCGGGTTTTCGGCATTTTCAGGGTTCCAATAAATTTTGCCAAACAGGAATTTATTGTTCAGTTGCGATAATTCCTCGAACATTGCCTCATTGCCGGTTTTTGTCACGTTGGTCAATACAACCGCAATCAAACGTAAAATTGTACTGCTGTCAGTCCATTCAATGGGCTTGATGAAAACTACGGTTGAGCCTTCACGAATTTTGTAACCGGAATCAAACAGTTCGTAACTGCTTGACATTTCTTTCAAAAATCCCTCTACCTTATTTCTTAAATCCTGAGACAATTTATTTGACTCCATCAAAGCAACCTCCTGGATAATTATTCCACCTGTCTTGTTTTCCTACTAGAGATTGTGACAATTTGCGTATTTTGTCAAATAAATTCACACAAATGCATCAATATTAATTAGAATGTGTTTTACTCCACCATCGAAACTTGCGCTTATAACAAAATCATGTTTCAAAGGTCGAAAGATTCTTGCTGCGTAAGTATTTTGCCAACATTTGATGATCTCCAGGTTGAAGATCCACAAATCTGATGCCCATACCCGGCAATCCACTTTCAAAAGAATCATTGCCGTGACGATTCCAGCAAACCACTCCTGCAGTTTTTATCATTTTGATTTCACTGGGCAAAATAAAACGCATGCCTAGTTTTTTACCCGGTTCAAAGGGTTCATTGGTATTAATAAACATGCCTTTTGACGAGATGTTTTCAGAAAATCCAACCCCCATGCGTGACTTACCGTGTAACGAAACTACCGTTTCCAGTGAACATCTTACCAATTGCCTTTTCTCCTCATTGTCCATAACTTCCCTCCCCTCGGCAAAAAACACCGATATGCAGGCCAGCCCCCGTTTCCACCTATCATTGGCAGTATTGTGCATACATTTTGATATTTAATCAAGGTAAAAGATCAACAATACCCGGCTTTTTCGTAAGCTATAGGTAGACCCCCCCACAACATATGGTAGAAACAAACTAATTTTGTGCAGTATAAATACTTATTTCCATTCTAGATCGGCAAACATTGCAAAGTGATCCGATGGATAGCGATCCAGATCACCGTAAACATACATGTCTACGACCCAGTTTTTTACAGTCCAGTTGGCTTTTCCTGCTACAAAAATATGATCAATGCGATCTGTGGTATCGTACTCGGGTGCGGGGTCCTGATTGGAGGCAGCAGACCATTCTTCTGCCAGATCAAAGGTGTTTTCCAGTGAGAAACCCTCACCATCTACGCCATTGGTTAAAATGGTATAGGCTTCTGTATCCGTTTTCGAATTGAAATCACCCAGGAAAACTATGGGCATTTTCTCTGCGTAGGGCTGGATTTTACCGAGAGAAATCGGGGCAGACCATGCCTGATGCGGAGTATTGTTGTCGTAATGTGTGGCTGAAAAATAGAATTCTTTCCCACTTAGTTTATCATTGAAAACGGCCCAGGCAACAAGTCTTGGAAAAGCACTTCCCTTGCTTTTGGCTGTCTCTTCGTCGGCAAATCCTGACCAGGGCTCGTCCGGGTTTTCACCTAGCCAGTAAACACCTGATTCAACTATTTCCAAACGCTCTTTTTTGTAGAAAATTGCAGCATCGGGATATTCCGGCAACATACCGGAGGTTTGCTCTATATAATAGTACGCATCGTAATCCGGGTTTGCGATCAGCAGATCATTCAGGTCATCGAAACCAAATAACTCCTGTGTACCAAAAACATCCGGATCGTAGCGATTAAATGTATCTGTTATGTAATCCACGCGATCTTCCCAGGGATCATAGTTGACACCATCGCAGAAGAAACAAAGTATATTATAAGTCATTACCCTCAAACTATTAACTTGTGACTCATTTTCAATCTCTTCCAAATCGCCATCAATATTTTCTTCTGCTTCAAGATCGCCATCGCTCTGCTGCTCTTGCTCAGCATCTAACTCACTTGCTTCATCATCACCATCCACAATATCTGTATCACCATCTACCGCATTATTGTTGTCATCAGAACAGGCAACGATATTAAACAACAGAAAAGACATTACAACAGCCATTACGGCCCAGCAGCCTTTGCAAGGTTTCATTTTACAACTCCATTTTTTAAATTTGCTGATAACATTTTTGCGAATTAATTTGAAATCCATTTTCGCATTGAGAGTCTATTACATTGAAGGTATTCTTGGCAATCTTTATTTGGCAGGTTTTGCATTGTTTTTGAAATAATAGTATTGAATATTTCAAAGTCAAACAGAAAAGCCGTTTCCAGCAATAAACCGGAAACGGCCAGATTCTAATTTCATAGTAACTTACTTGGCTGGTGCTGGTGCTGGTGCTGGTTCTTCTGCTTTAGGTGCTGCTTCTTCTGCAGGAGCTTCGGTTTTAACTTCTTCTTTTTTGTCTACTACGGCATCAACATCTTTTTCAACTTCTGCTGCTGCTTCTTCTACTACTGGAGCAGCTGTTTCTTCAACATCTTTTTCAACTGTTGTGGCAGTTTCTTCAACCACTGTGGGCTTTGCTTCGTTAGATTTGCAACCAATTGCCATGAATGAAACAGCAAACAAAACTACTACTAACAGACTGATTAAACGCATAATCTCTTTCCTCCAAAAAAATATATTAGTAACACAATTAGAAAGTTCAATATATTCCAGCCGACGTCATCACGCAAGATATAATTATTTTTCCGTGTACCACAGTCACAACAAAAAAAGGGAAGCGACAAATGCCACTTCCCTTTTCAATCTTACTTGTGCAACTATTACAGATCGGCTGCCATTTCGTTAAGCTCTGCCAGTGTAAAGACAGGGCCATCGTGGCAAACAAGTTTGCTACCACAATTGCAACGACCACACATACCAACACCACATTTCATTCTGTTTTCGAGTGACAGAATGATATTTTCATCGGTAAAGCCGATTTTCTGAAGGATTGGACGAGTGAATTTAATCATTACTGGAGGCCCACAGACGATAGCCATTGTGTTGTCGCCAGTTTTAATTTTCTCTTCAACGATTGATGGAACAAACCCCTGTGAACAACGCCACTCAGGTTTCACATCGTTTTTCAAGAAAGCATCGACAGTAATATGCATGTTGATATCGTCACGTTTGGTCCAGGAGATGATTTCATCTTTGTATATCAGATGATCCATACTACGTGCACCGTAAACAACATCAATGTCGCCATAGTCAGAGCGATTGGCAGGATCCAGCATATAGACAATGCTTGATCTTAAAGTACTGAAGGCGCAACCACCACCAATGATGACTACATTTTTACCCTTCATCTCTTCCCACGGATAGTAGTTACCAAGCGGGCCACGCAGACCAAGAATGTCGCCCTCTTTCATGTTATGAAGGTAGCTGGTAACTGATCCAACTTTCTGCACTGTGAAGTACAGGAAGCCTTTTTCTGTTGGTGAAGAAGCTATACCGATTGGAATTTCGCCATAACCGGGTACCGAAATCTCGGCGAATTGTCCGGGCATGAATGCAAAGGCTTCTTCGTCTTCTTTATTCAGAAACGTAAACTTGAAGGTTCTAAGACCTCTGTCTACTGTCTCTACAATGATTTCCTCTATCTTTACGGGATAGGGCAAATATACGTTTGTACTCTTCATCATGGGACAATCCCCTACTTAGAATAATTGTTCATGAGTTCCGCCACACGCCTGATATCAATATTGGCGGGACAGACTTCAACACAGCGACCACAACCTACACACATAATGCCTTTGTCATATTTATCAGGATAATATTTCAGCTTATGCATGAAACGCTGACGAATACGCTGGAATTTCTGGTCACGAGGATTATGACCCATGCCATGCTTGGTAAACAACGGGAACATACAAGAATCCCAGTTTCTAATACGATCACCTTCTTTTTTCTGAACTTCATCCTGAATGTCGAAACACCAGCATGTGGGACAGGAGAAAGTACAACCACCGCAGTTAATGCAGCCGTCGAAAGTGTCTTTCCAGAAATCGGCCTCGAAAAGATCGGTTTCTTTCAACTCTTTCAGGTTGTCTGTTTTAATTTCTGATTTGACAGAAGCAACAGCAGCTTTTTCCAGCTCAGCAACTTTGGTTTTCATATCGTCGGTAGCATCAGCACCACCACCGATTGTATTTAGAAGCTTTTCGCCTTTATCTGTAACTGATTTGACCAGGAAAGAATCTCCCATGTCTACTGTTACAACATCCAAACCTTCTTCACCAAAGGGGCTTCCGCCGGTTGAGGTGCAGAAACAGGTTGAACAGGCTTTGTTGCATGCCTGACCGATAAAGGTGGTTGATTCGTAATTGTTAATCCACCACGGGTCTTTATAGGTAGGTGTATCAAAGTTTACCTGAACCAGTTTGAAAGATCTGGCATCACAGGGACGGATACCGGCAACAAACTTTTCAGCGTAATCTTTTTTGGCTTCTTTCAGGATACCGTTTTCTTCGCTTTCCTCATCCAGAGAGTATTCAAACATACGCTCGGACTGCGGAAAAACTACGGACTTGGGTGAAAGGCGTGTCTTGCTTGACTTGAAGTCAGGAACATCACCCTCTTCCAGAGTTTTGAAAACGCTGTGGGTTCCACCATTGACAGGTGCTATCACCCTACTCTCTTTTGCGAGCTTTGCGAGTGCGCCCTGCCATTCGTCTTTTTTATAACTCTTTTCGATCATTGATTTTCCCTCTGAATGGCCTAACGGATGAAATCATTCAAGTCCGTGGGTTTGTAAGTATCCAACAGGGCTTTGTCCTCGACATTTGTTCCTGATTCATAATCATAAATGTCTTTGGCATCCTTGTTGAGCTTCTTGGTCAAATATCTCAGTGGGATATCGACAGGGCAAGCACGCTCACATGCTCCACAATCTGTGCAACGTCCAGCCATATGGAAAGCACGCAGGAAATGGAAAGTCATAGTATCGGTAGGATCTGTACTCTTTCCAACCCACTGCGGTTTCGATTCGTCGACAAAGCATGTCGGGCAGTAACACAGCGGACATGCATTGCGGCAGGCATAGCAACGAATACAGGACTCGAAAATATTCTCGAAGTTCTGCCATTTTTCTTCATCGCTTTGTGCTTCAACAGCTTCAACATCTGCATACTGATTCACGCCGTCCAGCTCTGGTACTTCGTCGGCAACCAGCTCGTCAAAAATGACGGGGTTACGATGAGCACAAGTCTGGCAGTTTGTCTGCAGAACATCTGCTGTTTTAAAGGTTTTCTCGAAATCATCGCCTTTAACGGTAATTTCTTCGCCAGCTTCTGTAACTTCAAGGATCTCACCATCAACCATGCCCTTGACTGCACGATGGTCTACCATGCCTGTACAAGGTACGCCAACGATAACAAGCTGTTCGCGTTTGATTTTGTTTTCCTTGAGATGCATTGCGATGTTTCTGGAATTACAACCTGTTGCCAAAACACCAATTTTATCGGTGCGATTGGTCAGGTAGTTACAGAGGTTCAGGGCGCAATTGCTGTCCCAGACCAACTCATCTGCTTCTTCTGCATTATGAATGATGGCGGGGTTATTTACGAAAGGAAGTGAACCCTTTCTGTAGCCGATGAAAGTGTCGACTGTTCCGTCATTCAACAATCTTTTAGCAGTCTCTCTGATTTTATCTGTGTAATTTACCATTATGCCACCTGCGCCTTCTCTTTGATGAGCTGCTTGGCCGGGCCGACCTCTTTGACAGTTTTTACGATGTCATTAGCTACTTCAGCAAATTTGATACCCTCAGCGGCGGAAATCCATGAGAAATGTAAACGTCTCTCATCAATACCGATGTGTTTGAACAGGCTGCGGAACAATGTGAATCTACGCCTTGCATACATATTGCCTTCTATGTAGTGGCAATCACCAGGATGGCAACCTGAAATCCACACACCGTCGGCACCGTTTCTGAAAGCTGCAAGAATCAGTTTGGGGCTGATTCTGCCACTACAGGGAACACGGATGACCTTGAAATTGGGCGGATATTGCAGGCGGTTAACACCTGCTAAATCGGCTGCACCGTAAGTGCACCAATTGCATAGAAAGGCCACAATCTTTGGCTGCCATTCTTGCATTTCTTTCTCCATATCGAATTCTCCTCAACTAGTGAGTGTAATTACAATTAAATTGCTTCCAAAACCTGGGCCATAAGCTGGCTCTGGTCAAACCCTCTCAGACTGATAGCACCTGAGCGACATGCGGCAGTACAGAGGCCACAACCTTTACACAACATAGGATTGATTTCGGACTTGCCGGCAAACGGGCCTTCCTGAATCCATCCGGGAGCGTTGTAAGGGCAGACTTCAATACAAACACCACAAGAAGCACAATCAGCAGGTTCTACAGCAGCAACGTTACCACTGATGTTGATTCTCTTGCGAGCCAGCAATGTGGTAGCGCGAGAAGCAGCAGCCTGTGCCTGTGCGATTGATTCGTCGATTGGTTTTGGATAATGAGCCATACCACAAAGGAATACACCATCTGTAGCGAAATCTGACGGGGCCAATTTGACATGTGCCTCAAGGAAGAATCCATTCGAGTTCATGGAAACCTTGAACATCTGCGCCAGCTCACGGTCTCTGTAGGATTCGATGGCGGTGGCCAATGTCAGCATATCAGTTTCGATTTCCAACGGCATGTGAAGAACATGATCTTCAACCATAATGCTCAGTTTGTCGCCGTTTTCTTTCACTACAGGTTTGTTATCAACGCTGAAGCGAATGAAAATTACGCCCATTGAACGAGCCTTCTGGTACAGATTCTCACGTTCGCCATAGGTGCGGATGTCACGATAAAGGACATAGACCCTGGTTTCAGGATTACGCTCTTTAAGCTCAATTGCGGAATCGATGGTGTGCGTGCAGCAAACACGTGAACAATATGGGCGATCCGGCTCGCGGGAGCCTACACACTGAATGAAAACAGCCGTTTTAACATCTTTCAGTGAAGGATCATCGTTTTTGAATTTCATATCCAACTGTTGATGAGTCAAAACCTTGTCATTCTTACCATAGAGATATTCGGTCGGAGTGTAAGGTTTTCCACCAGTTGCGATAACGGTTACACCATGCTCAAGCTCGGTGTCTTTGCCGTCTTTTTCGAGATACGAGGTAAAGTTACCGACGAAACCTTCAACATTTCTCAGTTTGGTTCCGGTATGAACGGTAATTTTATCATCGGCTTCGATGTCTTTGACCATTGCACCAACATTCTCTGCAATGTTTTCGCCAAGCCATGTTTTGTAAAGGCTGTTGGCCTGACCACCAAGCTCGTTATCACGCTCGATGATATCGACTTTGTAACCCTGTTTGGACAAGCTCTGAGCAGCGGCCATACCGGAGATACCACCACCGATAACCATTGCATTCTGTTTAATTTCCAGACCTGCTTCATACAGAGGAGCAAGGCAAGCAACTTTGGAAACAGCCATGCGAACCAAATCGGAAGCTTTTTGTGTAGCAGCTTCATGGTCGTCTTTATGTACCCATGAAACATGGTTTCTGATGTTGGCAAACTCGAACAGGTATTTGTTAAGACCGGCGGCAGTCATTGTTTCTTCAAACAAGGGCTGGTGAGTTTTAGGACTACATGCTGCAACAACTATTCTGTTGAGCTGATGTTCCTTGATAACTTCGGCGATAACATCCTGTGTATCCTGCGAGCAGCTATACAGATTATCTGAAGCCAAAACTACGTTTGGCAATGTAGCGGCATATGCGGTAACAGCTTTAACATCAACCACACCTGCGATATTATGACCACAATGACAAACGAAAACGCCGATTCTGGGACGCTCGCCAGCGACGTTTCGTTCTTCAACTACTTCAGGTTTCTGAATCAGTGAACCACGAGCTGCGGTGAGATCTGATCCGGCGCAAGCAGCAGCGGAACTGGCCTCGATAACGGACTGAGGAATGTCTTTCGGGCCCTGGAAAGCACCACACACATAGATACCATCGCGTGAAGTATTAACAGGAGCGAATGTGTCGGTTTTGCAGAAGTTACCAGAGGTAAGCTCCAGACCGAGAGTTTTTGAAAGATCAATCAGCTCTGGTGAGGTTTGCAGACCAACCGATAAAACTACGATGTCGTACATATCCACACTGGTTTTACCTTCATCGTCAATGAAGATAAGTTCGAGTTGATCTGTTTTGGGATCTGGCACAACAGAGTGAACACGAGTTCTAATGAAATTCACTCCATGTTCATCTTTGGCTGTGTTGTATGTTGCCTCAAAATCCTTACCATGTGTTCTCATATCCATATAGAAGATGGAACAATCCATATCAGGGCTATGCTCTTTTGTAATGATAGCTTCTTTGATTGCGTACATACAGCAAACAGAGGAGCAATGAGCATTTTCTGCGCGGTTGATATCGCGTGAACCAACACACTGCAACCATGCAACTTTCTTCGGTTCTTCTTTATCGGAAGGACGAAGAACATGACCCATAGTAGGACCTGAAGCCGAGAGCATTCTCTCGAATTCAATTGAGGTCATAATGTTGGGATGTTTGCCATAGCTGTAGGCATTAAGTTTCTTGGCATCGAAAACATCGAAACCAGGCGACATAATAACGGCACCAACATTAAGAGTGAACTCTTTTGGTTTGTCTTCGTAATTGATTGCATCTTTGGGGCAAACCTGAGCACATTTTCCACATTTGCCTTTTTGAATCATAATGCAAGCATCGCCATCAATGACGTATTTCAGTGGCACAGCTTGGGGATACAAAACATGGATGGCTCTGCGTTTGTCCAGTCCGGCGTTGTACAGATTCGGTACACGTTTGGGACATTTTTCGGCACATTCGCCACATGCAATACATTTATCAGGATCCACATAACGTGGTTTCTGGTAGATCTCTACATCAAAGTTACCTTTTTCGCCCTTGATATCTTTGATGTCAGCGAGAGTGATGATTTCCACATTTGGATGTCTTCCAACTTCAACCAGTTTGGGCGACATAATACACATGGAACAATCGTTGGTCGGGAAAGTCTTATCCAACTGTGCCATAACGCCACCGATGGAAGAAGCTTTTTCAACCAGGTACACTTTGTATCCGGAATTGGCAAGATCCAGCGAAGCCTGAATACCAGCTATACCGCCACCTGCAACCATCACGGAACCGATTACCTCTTTTGCCATTGTTTATTCTCCTTCCAGTCCGACTTTTAGCAGATCCGGACCGAGATAGATCCGTTCGCTTTCGTCCAACATACCCATTGCCAGACAAATAATTGTCCACAGATGCACAGTATGGTATTTACCTTCAAAATGTTCACTGATTTCATGAACCTGCGCATGGCAGTTATGACATGGAGTAATGCAATAGTCCGCACCGGTTTCATCAATCTGGTCGAATTTCTTTTTGCCATAGGCCAGACGCTGTTCGGTGTATGGAGCCTGCAACGTACCACCACCACCACCACAACAATAGTTGTTGATGCTGTTCGGGTACATTTCAACAAAGTTCTCTTTGCCAACACATTCTCTGATGACAAAGCGCAGTTCCTGTGCAAAACGATCACCCATTGTTTTACGGGTTGCCTGGCATGGATCCTGACAGGTGAACTTTACGCCCAGCTCTTTGTTCCAGTCCGAGTTAGGTGTAAGTTTTCCTTCTCTGATCCAGTCTGCATATAATTCAACAATGTGTTTGAATTCAAACTTATGCGGAATCTTGAATTTGTTAATGCCTTCCCAGATTGCATAGTAGGAATGGCCACATTCGGTATTGACGAAGTATTTGGCTCCAAGGCTTTCAACTTTGTCTACCTGACCCTGAACGATTTCTCTCCAGGCATCATTGTCTGCTGCAAACATGCAGTAGTTTTCGCCACCCCAGAATTCTGAAGGATATGTCCAGTCGGCGCCAACAGTGTGAAGGATTTTCCACAGTGGAACCATTTCCTCTGGTTCAGTAACAGGCTCACGTGAGTTCTGGTTTAAAACCATCTCGGAACCCATTTTGTCGATGGGTGCAAGCATGTCTTTGAATTTAGGCTGATTCTCCTGGGTTTCTTCCAGTACATCTTCCACGACGAAGATAAAATCTTCATTTGGAACACCCATTGCACCGCCTTTGGTACGAATGTGATGATCGCAGGAAAGAACGATACCACGAGGGCGTTCTTCTCTGGGAACTAATGTTCTGGCATAATAAACCATTCTTGGAATGTCGATTTTCATCGGACAGGCGGAAACACAACGTTGACACATTGTACACATCCAAATCCAGTCTGACTTTTCGATTTCCTCATCCATGCCTAAAAGAACCATACGCAAGAATTTTCGCGGGTCCATATCGTCCAGGCCACTGGCCGGACAACCACTGGTACAAGTACCACATGTAAAGCATAGATCCAGATTGCCTCCTTCAGGCAGAATCTCCATAGCCTTCTCTTTGAAATTACTCTTCTTCTCAGCTATCTTAATTGGATCTCCCATGGGTGTTCTCTCCTTTTAGAGATAATGATCCACAACAAAAAAAAACTCTGAATGAATACTCACTCACAACTTCTACAAGAAACAATATGGCAAAAACCATCTCTAACGGATATGATTTATGCCAACAACTCCAAAATAATTGAAATTATTTTATTCGATTTTAAATCTGATTAGGCTTGCAGCTAAATGATGTACATTACGGCAAAACACTATTATCACCAAAAATGTGACATTTCCTACTATACCATTTCAAATAACTTAGTATACTTTTGTACATGATGCGAACTAATTTTACAAATAACTTATTCCTATGTATGGTATTCTGACAATTTATTGAAGTTATTTGTAATTGTTTTTCCGTGTAGTTACATACACTTCTTTATTGCTTGGCAGGATTTATTGTTTGACACTTTATTTTACTGCTTTTCCTTGTGTATTGTATGTTTTAGAATTTTCGCATTTGTTAGTTGTGCTTAACATGTATTTCAGTTGAAATGGTAAACTTACAGAACCTCCTGACATCTACAAGTCTTTAGTTAAAATAACGAGCTCCTGCTCGCTAACATCAAACTTTTTAAGAACTTTCATTTTATACTTTTTTTCAAGCTTTAACTGATAGGCAAACTGCTCTTTTAAACGATCATCGTCTATCGCTTTGCAGTCTTCGATGGGGTATACCATAGCGGCTTTCACAAACGCTCTTTTCTCCGCTTTGCGGTAAGCCTTCAATATCTCTTTCTTAGTTTTCTTCTTCTTCAAAAACATGTGCAGAGCCTACCTAAAAAAATAAACCCCGTCAATGACGAGGTTTATAATTAATCTCAATTTTTTGCTTATCGACTCTATTCACAGATTTCAAACTTTGCTGTAAAGTGACGTAAAAACGGGGGTTGATATTTGAATTTCACACCTTTAACTTTGTCACGTTCATTGTAAAGTTCGAGAATTGCTTCGGCAAGATAATCCACATGGCTCTGTGTATACACACGCCTTGGAATTGTCAGGCGCACCAAATCCATAGGAGCAGCTTCTTCTTTTCCTGTCTCCGGATCAGGTTTGCCAAACATTACCGAACCAATTTCCACTCCTCTTATTCCGGCTGACTCGTAAAGCGCACAAGACAGAGCCCAACCGGGATATTGATCCAGAGGAATGTGTGGTAAAAACTCCCTTGCATTGATATAAATTGCATGTCCACCAGGAGGCTCGACAATTTTAACGCCACCATCACGCAATTTATCAGCAAAGTAGCAGATACTTGCATATCTGTATTCAAGGTACGGTTCTTCCAGAACTTCTGTTAATCCTACTGCCAAGGCATCAAGATCACGACCAGCCAAACCACCATAGGTTGTGAAACCTTCTGTCAGAATCAGCAAGTTTTTGCATTTTTGGGCCAGTTCATCATCATTCATTGCCAAAAAACCACCTATATTCACAAATGCGTCTTTTTTGGCACTCATGGTACAGCCATCTGCATAGGAGAACATTTCCTGGGCGATTTCCTTGATTGTCTTGTCTTCATAACCTTCTTCACGCATTTTGATGAAGTAGGAATTTTCTGCAAAACGGCAGGCATCAATGAAGAACGGGATGTCGTATTTGTGTAAAAGTTCGGATGTTTTTCTGATGTTTTCCATAGAAACAGGCTGACCGCCACCAGAATTATTGGTTACGGTGATCATGCCTATCGGCACATTCTCGACTCCCGTTTCCTTTATGAAAGCTTCCAGCTTTTCTAGATCGATGTTTCCTTTGAAAGGATGAATCACTTCGGGATGCTTGCCTTCCTCAATTACCAAATCGGCAGCAACGGTTCCGGTGAATTCAATATTTGCTCTTGTGGTATCGAAGTGAGTATTGTTTGGGATACCCTTGCCCTTTTCTCCTACACTGGAAAAAAGGATGCGTTCCGCAGCTCTTCCCTGATGTGTCGGAATAATGTGCTTGAAACCAGTGATGTCTTGGACTACTTCTTCGAAGCGGTAGAAACTTTTGCTGCCTGCGTAAGATTCATCGCCAATCATCATGGCTGCCCATTGCTTGGCAGACATAGCCGAAGTGCCTGAATCTGTCAGCAAGTCGATCAGAACATGCTCTGCTTTTAGAAGAAACACATTGTAATCAGCTTCTTTAAGATGTTTTGTGCGCTCTTCTTTTGTGGTGAAGTTAAGTTCTTCAACCATCTTGATTCGGAAAGGCTCTATAATCGTTTTCATGCAGTTAGCTCCTTTGCCAAAAAAATGCCGGAGGTAAATCCTCCGGCAAGGTAATAATCTAATGCGAGTACTACAGGTCTTCCAGACCGGATTCTGCCTTCTTGTACCACTGACTTGATTTCGGCGCAATTTTTAAAACAGTATTCCACAAATTTTCTGCCTCATCCGGGTCTGAATCCTTGATTGCATAGCCCTGATAGTAGAGTTTTTGTGCTTTCTGACCCAAATCCTTCATGCCTTTTTTGGATGGTGCATGATTTGGATAAAATTTGAGAGCTTTGGCAAAACCCTTGCTGGCTTTGTCATACTGGTCTTTTTTCAAGGCCGCTTTACCGATTTCGTAATACATGTCGGCAATCAACTTAGGTATAGACTTGGAGAAAGATGATCCTTTTACAATTGTACGATCCTGTCTCATCGCATCTTTAAGGCTTGTAACAGCAGTTTTAATGTTTTTTGCTTTATGAGCTTTTACACCTTTATT
>Ga0209475_10002640_pt1 | contig 17649 bp, 17 predicted proteins | sample tdDd471_FD_187128 | JGI IMG/M metagenome (GOLD analysis project Ga0209475, IMG submission 187128) | Marine sediment microbial communities from the Atlantic coast under amendment with organic carbon and nitrate - tdDd47.1 (SPAdes)... | ecosystem: Environmental > Aquatic > Marine > Coastal >... | reverse complement strand
AACAAAATGAAAGGTAAAAAACATGTTGAAACAGAAGTTTATGGCTATCAGGATACGGAATCCCTTAAGCGCATAATCATTGGCATTCATGAAGCGAAATACGCTTTAACCGGCTGAATCGCGTAATTATCGACCGTTTTATGTTATTGTCTTTTCAGACTCTTTCCCCTTCCTTGACCTCTTTGCCTTACATTCATGCTTGTAAACGGAGATCGGACAGACTGACCTGTCACCATTTTAAACAAGTACATGAAAAAAATTACAGGCCAAAAAAGAGCCAATCCAACACTTTTGCCGAACGAGATATTGCGGCTGTTTATATAGTAGAAAAAAACAGCTACTGCGATGGCTAAATACAATATCATTACTTGTTCCTTTAATTTTGAGATATGGCGTTTGCTGAATATAAACATGCCGCAAACATGTAGATTCATCCTCGAAAACGTTCTCTTTTTTGCAGATTTTGGCGATATGTGTTTCGATATTTTATTTGATTGTGCTCGTTCGAAGGAACTAAAAGCAAGATAAATTTTTGAAATGATAGAAGACGAATTCTGGGGGAAGCGGATTTTCATGTTCAGGATTTTGAGCCGTTATGAATTGAAGTGCTTTTGGGCGGATGGTCTCCAAAAAAAAAGCCCCCTGCCTGAGCAGGGGGCCTATCTCATTAAGACAACAATAATTACAGCTTCATTTCCCCGGTAGAGAATTTTTTCTCCAACATGTTGGAAAGCTGAATCAAGGGATAACACACTGCAAAGTACAATATCCCGACAAGCCCAAACACCATGATGCCTTCCGGCACGCGCTGGACGGTCAACCAACCGGCGCGGGTGATGTCTGTCAGGCCGATGACCGAGACAATGGACGAGTCCTTGATCAGCAATACATACTGCCCGACAAGCGCGGGCAACGCCATGCGCAGAGCCTGTGGCAATACGACAAGAATCATCGCCTGGTTCCGTGTGTGCCCCAGAGAGCGGCAAGCCTCTTCCTGCCCTGACGGCACCGCCTGAATGGACGCAGACACGATCTCACAGATGTAGGACCCGGCATAGATGGTCAGACTGACCACCGCTGCGGTGAAGGCCTCCATTTGCAAACCGAATTCCGGCAGGATGAAGAAGATGATGAACAGTTGGACGAGGAACGGAGTGCCACGCATGAAATCCACATAGAGTGAAAGAATGCGTGACATGAATGTGCCTTCGTTGGAGCGCAGAATGCCGGTAATGACACCGATGATGGTGCCGCCGATAAGACTGAGCGCGGAAATAGCCACGGTCACACCCATGCCTTTGTAGAACATGGGCATGCTGTTCATGAGTTGGTCGAAGTAGAATCCCCACATGGCTTATGCGCTCCTGAAGCGCGTCATGCGCATTTGATAGAATTTGGTCAGCCCCTTGAGCACGTAGTAAACGAGTAGGTAGAGGGCGGCCACAGTCAGGAAGGCCTCGGACGGCATGAACCGTTCGGAGTTGAGCATCTGTCCGGCGCGTGTCAGTTCCATCACCGAGATGAGAGACAGTACGGCGGAATCTTTGACCAGCACGATGGCCTGACCGAGCATCGGCGGCAGCGTGTTGGCAAAAGCCTGGGGCAGGATTACGTAGAAAAACCGTTGGTAGACATTGAATCCTTGACCCATGGCAGCTTCAACTTGGCCGGCAGGAATGCCTTTGATGCCGGCGCGCAGAATTTCTGCCACATACGCCCCGGAGTTGAAGGAAAGAGCCACGATGCCGGTCGTCAGTTCGTCGACCTGAATGCCGAGTGACGGAAGTCCGAAGTAAAGAAAATAGAGTTGGGCCAGCAGGGGGGTGGACCGGATGACCTCGATGAAGGCCACGGCCGGGGCTGCAAGCAGTTTGATACCTGAAATTCGGCAGGCACAGGCAAGCATGCCCACGATGAGTGAGCCTATGATGCCGACCAGTGAAATCCAGGCAGTATGGTACAGCCCCTCCATGAACAGGGGCATGTACTCCCAGATGATGCGGAAGTTGAAATATTCGAGCATGTGCGACGAATCCGTATGGAGATGCGCCATGCCCCGTGAAGAGGCATGGCGCAGCAATTACGGTCTAGTGATCTTTTTCCCAGGCCTTGGAATCGACCCAGTACTTGATGTTTTCGTCGTAACGGCCGTCGGACTTGACCCAGCCGAAGAAGAGGTTGATCCACTGGCGCAGGGTTTCGTCTTCATGACGGACGGCGAAGGCCAGGGGCTGCTTGGACATGATGTCACCCACGAAATGCGTGGAATTCGGGGGGAAGGAAGCCAGGCTGCCGGAGATGGAAGTCTTGTCATTGACGGCCACGTCAGCCTTGCCTGCCATGATGGCATTCAGCAGCATGGGGCCGCCGCCTTTGTAAGACTTGATCTCGGCATTGGGGAAGAGGCGCTTGGCGTCAGCTTCACCGGTACCGCCGAGCAGGACGGCTACTTTCATGCCTTCCTTGTTGATCTCATCCCAGCTTGTGATCTTGGAATCGGCTTTGGCAACAGCCACGGAGCCGGTGTAGTAGAATGCGTCGGTGAAGGACACTTTCAGAGCACGTTGCAGGTTGGCGGTCATGTCTGCGGCCAGCATGTCAGCTTTACCGGACAACAGGGCGGGAATCAGGCCATCCCAGTCGAAGTCCATAAATTTGATTTTGACGCCCATTTCTTTGGCCATCAGGCGGCAGAATTCAACGGAAGAACCGGTACGGTCGCCGTTTTTGTCCAGAAAACTGAACGGGGGACATTGGGTCTGGACGGCAACGCGGAGTTCACCGCGCTTGACGATTTCAGCAAGTGCATCTGCGGATGCGGTTGAAGCCACGGCCAGCACCATGGAAAGCATGAGTGCGAGGCAAATGGAAAGACGTTTCATTATTCCTCCTATAATGTTCGATGAAAGATCTGATCTAATCCGAAAAGCGAATCATGGTCAGTACCATAGTAAGGTCGGGTTTAGCCGTTCTCGCGCAGGCGAGTTTGGCCACCGGGGACGCTACTGGATGTACTGGTGTTTTGCAAGAGTGGGCCCGCTGTTTTTTCGGTATGAGATCAAGGGGTTTCAGCGGGTTGGAGGAACGGAAAAAGCCTCTGACAACAAATGTTGTCAGAGGCTATATTCTCTGGTGCGCCCGGCACGATTCGAACGTGCGACCTTTCGGTTCGTAGCCGAATGCTCTATCCAGCTGAGCCACGGGCGCGTCGTGGAAAGACTGTTTATGCTTAGGGGGCGTTATCCGTCAAGCACTTTTTTAGAAATTTTTTAATTTAGTGGAAAAAACATCAGTAAAACCCTGCACAAGTTCGGCTGATTTTCCTTCGATGCGTATGAGTTCCGTGTCTGGATGTTCCGCGAATTCCTTCATATGTGGGCTTTTCAGCAGGAAAAGCTTGGTGATGGCATCGATGGTTTGTTGTTTTTTGATCGGGGAGTATACTCCTTCAATGGACAGGGTGATGTTTTCGTCCCGTCGATCAATGAGTATGCTGACGTGGGGATTTTTTTTGAGGTTCTTGTTCTTCTTTGATGTTTTTGGCGACAGGAAGTAGAATTTCATGACCGCGTGATCAGCAAAGTAGTTCATCAGGGAGGTGTGGGGTGTGTTGCCGTCGGAAGTTGCCAGCACACAAATTTCCTTGGCCTTGACCATGTCTTCGATGAGTTTCATTTTTTGCTTGCTCATGTTTGGAATACTACAGCACTCTCCCATGAGGAACCATTATATAATGAAAAGGAAACGGCAGTATGCTTACTCTTGATGATAAGATAGTCAGAACCGAGTCTCTTATGCAGTCCTTGGTCGACAGTGTCGATTCTGCGGGAGTTCGTGTGGCCTGGACCGGCGGTAAGGACTCTACTGTTGTTCTCTTCATATGGAAGGCCGTACTCGACAACGCCGGGGCTGGCCCCATCCGAGCCATCAATCTGGATACCGGTTGCAAATTCCCGGAAGTCATGGCGTTTCGGGATTTGTTAACTGAAGAGTGGAGTGTTGATCTGCACATCGCCCGGCCGAAAGTCTCTTTGGATGGCTACCCATTAGCCGAAGATCCGCTTTCCTGTTGTCGGGAGTTGAAGGTGGAGCCACTCAAACAGGCCATTGTCGAGACTGGGGCCACGCATGTCATGACAGGAATCCGTTTTGACGAGCATCCCGATCGGGCAGGGCGACTGCCGGAAGAGAGGCGCGACGATCCGCCGCATATTCTCATTAATCCCATTCTCGATTGGACCGAAACTGATATTTGGGCCTTCCATGCCAGGTTTAATCTTCCTCATTGTGAATTGTATGATCGTGGATATCGATCCCTTGGGTGTCAACCGTGTACACGGCGGCCTGAAGAGGGCGGGGGTGAGCGGTCAGGACGCGACACTTCCAAGGAAGCTGTTTTGCCGACTTTGACCAGCCTTGGTTACTTCTAAATTTCACATGAAAAAATCCTGATCGGCTGCATAGTTCGTTGTTTGTCGATTTTCTTTGAGATTTTTTTCACAATATTCCATACTTTTTTGTATCTATTTATTTGCGGTTCTATGCAGAGAGCCTTTTATTCCAATATATCAGTAAATTATTAGTGTGTTTTTGTGCCTCGTTTTTTGAGGTTTGGGTCTTGACCAAACAGTGATCTTCCCATAAGACCACATGGTTATTAGGCTAAGGGTAAAGTGCATTCGCACTGAAATTCGGTTGGAGGTGAACCGGATTTTCACGTGTCTGTTGTACTCGTTCTCCATTCTATTGAAACGAGGTCTTCATGTCGAATTTGCTACTGCTTCTCATTCTTCTGCCAGTGGCCTCAGCATTGGTCTGCTATTTCGTTCGGTCTTCCGCCGTTCGAAAGCTGACCGTGCTCGGTACTGCTGTGGTCCTGACGCTTGCGTCTCTGGGACTGCTTGCGCAGGGGACTTTTGAGCCGATTGCAGTCGGTTCATTCCTTGGCATCAGCAGCGATTTCCTGATTACGGTTCTGGATTTCGCACTGTTAGGTGTCATTTTCTATCTCGGTCTCAAACACAAGAGCTTGCTGATTCAGGGTTTCACCCTGGCTCAGGCTGCACTGCTCGTTTGGTTTGAAGTTGTTATGCTTGAGCATGACGCCGTTCCCGCCCTCATGGGTGACCAACTCGCCCTGATCATGGTTCTGGTGATTTCCATCATCGGTTCTCTTATCTGCGTGTTTGCCATTCCTTATATGAAGGAACACGAGGAGCATCTGCACCTGAAGAAGTCTCGCCAGCCGCGATTCTTCTTCTACTTGGTGTTGTTCCTTGGCGCCATGAACGGCTTGGTGCTGTCCAATAATATTCTGTGGATGTACTTCTTCTTTGAAGTCAGCACCCTGTGTTCCTTCATGCTGATCGGTCACGATGTCACCGAGATCGCTACCAAGAACGCTGTCCGCGCATTGTGGATGAACGCTCTCGGCGGTCTGGCTTTCGTTATCGGCATGATGCTGGTCTACATGAAGGCCGGCACTCTGGACATCTCTGCAATCCTGGCTGCCGGACCTCAGGGCGCGCTCATGATTACTGGCGTTGGCTTTTTGTGCCTCGCTGGTTTCACCAAGGCCGCTCAGGTTCCATTCCAAAGCTGGTTGCTTGGTGCCATGGTCGCTCCGACTCCGGTTTCCGCGCTCCTGCATTCTTCCACCATGGTCAAGGCCGGTGTTTTCGTGGTTCTGCGTTTCGCTCCCGCGTATGTTGACACCTTCCTGTCCACCGGTGTTGCCATTTGTGGCGCATTCACTTTTGTGACCTGCGCAGCTCTGGCCATCGGTCAGTCCAATGGTAAGAAAATTCTGGCGTACTCCACCATTTCCAATCTCGGCTTGATCATTTGCTGTGCGGGTATCAACACCCCGCTGGCTTTGACCGCTGCTGTTATGCTGATTGTGTTCCACGCCGTTTCCAAGTCTTTGCTGTTCCTCTGTGTCGGCACGATTGAGCAGGCCATCGGCTCTCGCGACATCGAAGACATGCGCGGTTTGTATGCCAAGCTTCCCCGTACCGCCTTGATCACCGTGATCGGTATCCTGACTATGCTTCTGCCGCCGTTCGGTGTGCTTATGTGCAAGTGGATGGCTATCGAAGCCGGTGCTGATACCAATATCTTCGTGATTACCATGCTTGCATTGGGTTCCGCGTTGACGGTTGTTTACTGGGCACGTTGGGGTGGTTCCTTGATGGGTTCACGCGAACAGGATACTCGGACTGAATCCCAGCCCATGCTCACCAGCCTGCCGCTGATGTTGCTGTGCGGGGGTGCCATTGTTCTGTCGTTGGCTTCTCCCTGGATTTATAACTCCATGCTGGCTCCCTGGCTCGGCACGGCTCCGTTCACTGTGAGCTTCGGTTCCCTGAACTCTACCACCGGCTCCTTTGCCGTTGTTCCGTTGTTCCTGGCTTTGGGTCTGGGTGTGCTTTTCGCTGCCAAGGCTGCTGCCGGTTTCCGCAAGGTCAAGATTATGCCGCCGTACTTGGGTGGCGCGAATTCATCGACAGACGGTACTTACATCGGTCCCATGAATGGTGATGTACCGTTTGCAGCTGGTAATATGTACCTGGGCGAGCTGTTCGCTGAAGGTAAGCTGACGCCTATCTTCAACGCACTCGCGATCGCTTTGATTGTGCTTATGTTGGGAGGGGCGATCTAATGGATACTCTTATTCTCGTTATCATCGGACTCATTGCCGGACCGCTTTTGGGTGGTCTCATCGCCGGTCTGGACAGGCGCGTCACCGCGTGGTTCCAGTCTCGCCAGGGTCCCCCGATCATGCAGGCCTTCTATGATGTGGCCAAACTGTTCGGAAAGGAAAAAATGGTGGTCAACCAGTGGCAGATCCTCTGCGCCTGGGTATATATGATCGCTGCTGCTACCTCTTTGGCACTGTTCTTCGCTCAGAGTGACCTTCTGCTCATCTTCTTTGTGCAGGCTGTTGGTGCGGTCTTTTTGGTCATGGGTGCCATGGCCACCAAGTCCCCGTATTCTCAGGTGGGCGCACAGCGCGAATTGATACAGATTCTTGCTTACGAGCCGGTTCTGATTCTGGTCTTCGTCGGTTTCTACATGGTCACCGGTTCCTTCTCTCTGGATGCTGTCTGGTCTCAGGATATGCCGCTCATCTCCAAGATGCCGCTGCTTTACCTGGCTTTGGGTTACGCCCTGACCATCAAGTTGAGAAAGTCCCCGTTTGACTTCTCCACGTCCCACCACGGCCATCAGGAATTGGTCAAAGGCGTACTCACCGAGTACTCCGGCCCCTATCTGGCTCTGGTTGAAATCGCTCACTGGTATGAGACCATTCTGGTTCTCGGTCTGTGCGCCATCTTCTGGCACACCAATGTTGTCTGGATGGCTGTTCTGCTGGTGGTCACCTACATGCTTGAAATCCTGGTGGACAACACCATGGCTCGCATGACCTGGCGCTGGATGCTCAAGCGTGTCTGGCTGCTCGGTATGGGCCTGTCCATTGTCAATCTCATCTGGCTGTACGCGAGGTAAATCATGTTTGGATCATTCATCAAGAAATCTCGCGCCAAGTCTCCGTGGATCATGCATTTTGACTGCGGTAGTTGTAACGGCTGCGACATCGAGGTTCTGGCTTGCCTGACACCGCTGTACGATGTGGAGCGGTTCGGCATCATCAACGTCGGTAACCCCAAGCACGCTGATGTGTTGCTGGTTACCGGTACTGTCAACCATCGGAACAAGAAGGTGCTCAAGAATCTGTATGATCAGATGCCTGAGCCCAAGGCTGTTATCGCCATCGGCGCATGCGGCAATACCGGAGGTGTGTTCCGCGAAGCCTACAATGTTGTCGGCGGCGTGGATAAAATCATCCCGGTGGACGTATATGTTCCCGGTTGTCCGGCAAAACCCGAAGCCATCATTGACGGTGTTGTCGCAGGGTTGGCCAAGTTTGCGCAAAAAGTGGAAGAAGCCGAATAGGCGTGTCCACAGAGGTATAATATGAAAGGTACTATTATTGACGTGACCATCGACAACGTTGTCGGCGAGGTCATGAATATGAAGAACGACGGACAACGGTTCGTCACGCTTTCCACATATCAGGAAGGCGAGGGCAAGCTTGGTATTCTTTATCATTTCGATAAGGAGTATGAGGACACCCATCTGCGGATGACTGTCGACATGAAGAAGCCCATCCCCAGCGTTTCCGGTGTCTACTTTGGCGCCATGCTGGTGGAAAATGAAATCCGTGACCAGTGGGACGTCAAGTTCGACGGCCTGGTCCTTGACTTCAACCGTACACTCCTTCTTGACCCCGAGGTCACACAGGTTCCCCTGGTGTCCAACGTCAAGATCGAGCCGAAAAAATAGGGGGCTGAAATGGCTACTACCGTAATTCCCTTCGGCCCACAGCATCCTGTTCTCCCTGAGCCGGTCCACTTGACCCTCAAGGTCGAGGACGAGATCGTCAAAGAGGCTGTCCCGGCACTGGGCTACGTTCACCGTGGTCTGGAAAAATTGGCTGACATCCGCGACTTCCACCAGATGATCACCGTGTGCGAACGCGTGTGCGGCATCTGCTCCATGATTCACGGTACCTGCTACTCGCAGTCCATCGAAGAACTCATGGGTATCGAAGTCCCGCCCCGTTCTGAAATGCTGCGTGTCATCTGGAGTGAACTCCATCGCATGCATTCGCACCTGCTTTGGCTGGGCTTGTTCGCCGATGCTTTCGGCTTCGAGTCCCTGTTCATGCAGTTCTGGAAAGTGCGTGAGCGCATCATGGACATCAACGAGGCCACTGCTGGCAGCCGCGTTATTGTGTCTGTCAACATCATCGGCGGCGTCCGTGCCGACCTTTCCCCCGACCAGATTCGTTGGATTCTCTCCGAGCTGGAAATTGTGGAGAAAGAAGTCAAGGCCATGCAGGACACCATCATGAACGACTACTCGGTGAAAGCCCGTACTGTTGATGTTGGCTACATGTCCAAGGAAGACGCCTATGTTCTCGGCGCAGCCGGTCCGACCCTGCGTGGTTCCGGTGTTGCATCCGACATGCGTATGATCGGTTACGGTGCATACTCCGAACTGGACTTTGAGCCGGTCATCGAGACTACCGGCGACTGCTGGGCTCGTTCCACGGTTCGTTTCCGTGAAGTGATTCAGTCCATCGATCTGGTTCGCCAGGCCATCAGCAAGCTCCCCGAGGGTGACATTGCTGTCAAGGTCAAGGGCAACCCGCCGGAAGGCGAAGTCTACATGCGCGTGGAACAGCCGCGTGGTGAGTGCGTCTATTATATTAAGGGCAATGGCACCAAGCATCTGGATCGGTTGCGTATTCGCACCCCTACATTTGCCAATATCCCGCCGCTCCTGCACATGTTACCGGGTTGTGAACTGGCCGACGTGCCAGTCATCGTCCTGGCTATCGACCCGTGCATCAGCTGCACCGAACGCTAGGAGAGTTGACATGCTGTTTACACCTACAGTCGTCAAGAACCTGTTGAAGAAGCCCGCTACCCGCAAATATCCATTTGAGGTGCGCGATCCGTTTCCCAAGTATCGCGGTGAGCTTGTCATTGACATCGATAAGTGCATTTTCTGCGGCATGTGCTCACGCAAATGCCCCTGTCAGTGCATTACGGTTGACAAGACCACGGGTACCTGGACCTGCGATCCGCATGAATGCATTACTTGCGGCTACTGCGTCGATGCATGCCCGACCAAGTGCCTGACCATGAAGGACACGCACCGCAAGCCCATGACCGAGAAGACCACCTGGATTGAGCAGGGCACTCCGCCCAAACCGAAAAAGAAGAAAGCCGCTCCCGCCAAGGAAGCAGCTACCAAGGCTGAGAAGGCTGAAAAAAAGCCTGAAGCCAAGAAGGTCGATAAGAAATAGGCCTTCATCAGCAACAATAAAAAAAGCCCCGGCTCGAATGAGCTGGGGTTTTTTTGCGTTCGAATAATCGTTTTTTTGAGATAAAACCTTTAAAAATAGAGTGGCTTCTCCCTTTTCTTAACTTGCAGTAGCAGTTTTGTCAGAGTAATAGGAAATTTGTTTTTTATTTACCGAGATGTATCGAGGAGGGCGAAATTGTCAGCGCTTACAAGTTCTCAAAAGAGAAGTTTGAAAAAATTAAAACAAAAGTTGAACTTTGCTTGTAGTCTTGGTGATGTTGAAGGTGGGAAGAAGATCGTTAATGAATTGAGATTATTGCTTACCCCGACTGGGCATAAAGTTAAGTATTACGAGATGCTTTTGTATTTCAGTGAAATGATTATTCTAAAAGAAGAGCTTGCTACAGCGAATAAGCTGTTAACGCATGTTGCGACTAACACAAATGAGAATACCAGGATCAACCAAGAAGCTAATTTGATTCTTGCAATATGTAAATTACACATGCACGACTTGGTCGCTGCAGAGAATTTTTTGAGAAAGGCTCTAAACTCTAAAGCAATAAAAGACGTAGCTCGGAGAAAAATATTCTTAAAATCTGTATCGCGGCGATTCGAAGAAGAGGCTTTGATTGTTTCTTTTGGCGTCGAGCAAACGAAACTTGATGTAGATGCGATAATTATAGATGTCCAAAATAAATTATGTCGAACTGCAGCAATAGTGAGTTGATTGAGCAAGTTGGCCGCTCTGTGCCTCCTGAGTCGATTGATTTTGCGAGAAATATTTATGAAATGGCGAAAAAACAATTACCATGTAACGAACGGAAGATGTTATCTCCGCCTTCTCGCATACATGATTATTCCGATATAGGGGCGAAAGTCTTCTCAGGTGTTTCTCGAAGAATATGGCTTTCATTGTGCCTTCCAAATAGTCGGGTCCAAAAGACATTGAGTGAGATTGACGATATGACTCTTATTGTAAAACGAGTAATCAGTGAGATAAATCATCTTAAATTTAAAATTATGCCCATTATTGCATGCGTAACAGCAATAATAATAAAGAATACAGTTAATGGGTATTGTAAAAAATACAAGCCAGTGTCGGTAATGGATGCGAGATACAGGCGTTAATTCGTGTGAGAAAAGGTCCCGGTTCATTTGGGTCGAGGCCTTTTTTGCATGACATTTAGTAATTGCCTGATATTTAATAGCGCTTTATTTGGAGTTGCGCGTCTGTGTCATAATTTTTCAACCTTATTGAATTCTTGGTCAGTCGCTTATGCAGGAACTTCCTTTTCTTCTGGTTATCCTTTCATCCATAGCGCATGGATATTGGAATTTTCTTTTGAAGCGCGCGGAAAATAAGGACGCTTTTCTCGGCCTGAGTAAACTGGCTGAACCGGTTATCTACTTGGTCCCGTTCATTATCGCGGTCAGTGTCTGGGGGCTTGATCCCGTCTCCCTCTGGTACGCGGGTGTCGGTACACTCCTTTCCGTGGTGAACTATTTTTGTCTTGCCAATAGCTACAAGCGACTTGACCTCTCCATTGCGTATCCTGTGTCGCGTTCCAGTACGCTGTTCCTTCCGTTTTTGGCCTACCTCTTTTTTCAGGAAAGTATCGACGCCATCGGTTGGTGCTCAGTTATTCTCGTCACGGTCGGTGTTCTTGTCGTTCAGCTGAAGAGCCTGAGTTTTTCCAGCGTGTCGTGGAATCGTCAGGGGAGCAATTCAGGGCTGCTGTTTGCACTTTTCGCGGCTTTTACCGTGGCGCTCTATACCCTGTGGGGCAAAGAGGCTGTCCGACATATTCACCCATTCATTTACATGTATTGCTACACGTTGGCGTCGTGTGCATATTTCCTGCCCTCCCTACGACGCCTTGATCGGCTTGTCGTCAAGAAGGAATGGCAACGGAACAAGTGGAGCATCCTCACTGTTTCGGTGTTGAATACGCTTTCATTCGTCCTCATGCTCATGGCTCTGAATATGGGCAAGGTCACCTATGTCGGCGCACTTCGACAAGTGAGTCTTGTCGTCGGCGTCGGGCTGGGGTGGCTGGTGCTGCGTGAGTCATTGACTTTGCCGCGAGTTGTCGGCGTCTCTCTTATCATTGTCGGAGCATGCCTGACATATATTGCGACGTAATTCAGGGGTGATGTACCCCAAAAAGGAACGACCCTGTTCATAAAGGAACAGGGTCGTTTTTGTTGTGTGTATTGGAGCAGGCTAGAACCGCTCAAAGTCTCCGTTATCCGGTTCGTCCATGGTCAAATCCATACCGCCAGTTGCAGCAGGGGATGGCGTAGCCTGAGGCAGTTGTTTGACAGGTTGTTGCCTTGTTACGGCCACTGTAGGCTGACTCAAGGATGCTTGCCCCTGTTGTACCTTGAAGAAAGAAATGGTTTGTTGCAGCCCATTAGCCTGCTGCGCCAGTTCGTTCGATGTGGATGCCATTTCTTCTGAAGCGGCTGCGTTTTGTTGAACTACTTGATCGAGTTGTTGCAAGGCCGCATTGATTTGCTGTGCTCCACTGTCCTGCTCGGTGCTTGAAACAGTTATTTCCTGTATTAATTCAGCTGTTTTCTCGATGTTCGGAACCATTTCCTTGAGCAGTTCTCCCGCCTTGACGGCTACCTCGACGCTCGTGGAGGACAGTTCGCTGATTTCAGCAGCAGCTTGTCCGCTGCGTTCTGCCAGTTTACGGACTTCAGCCGCTACGACGGCAAAGCCTTTGCCGTGTTCACCTGCTCGAGCTGCCTCGATAGCCGCATTCAGGGCGAGCAGATTGGTCTGGCGTGCAATCTCTTCGATGATGGATATCTTGTCCGCGATTTCCTGCATGGCGGTAACCGTCTCGGCAACAGCAACACCACCGATCTTGGCATTATCCGCCGCCTGTGAAGCTATTGTTTCCGTGGTTTTTGCATTTTGAGCATTGCCCCGGATGTTGGCGGCCATTTCTTCCATGGAGGAGGATACTTCCTCCAGAGATGCGGCCTGGGCGTTCGCCCCCTGTGAGAGCTCGTTGGACGTGTGCGAAAGCTGTTCGCTGCCGGTTGAGACGCTGCCGCTACCGTTCACCACGTTTCTGACGACATGCGTCAACTTGTCGGACATGCTGTTGAGGGCGGATAATATGACGCCGATGGAATCGCTACGACCACTTTTGGCGCGGAGGGTATAGTCCCCTTCAGCCGCATTTTCGATGATACATTTGATCTCATTCAAAGGTGTGATGAGCAATCGGTTCAGATAAAACCAGATGGCGAGTGCTATCAGGACGAGAGCTACGAGAGACAGGCTGATTACGCCAACCGCATTGGACCAGACGGGGGCCATGATGTCTTTGGATGAGACAAGCCCGACAAATTTCCACCCCAGCTCCGGTGATTCATACATGAATGCAGTATATTTCTCATCATTGATGAGAACAGGAAGCATTTCTTCCCTGCTGTTGAAGCTTTGTTGGAGTCCTTTGTCCGACAGTTCTTGTACCTTCTTGAAGTTGTTATTCTTGTTGGATGGGTCGGCAATGATGACACCGTCGCCCTGCATCAGGACCACATATCCACTTTCACCCAGCTTGATGGATTTGATGAGAGTTGTGAGTTGCGCCAGAGACAGGTCCAAGGCTGCGACGCCGACAACCTCTCCTTTTTCCCCTAATACAGCCTTGCCTGTGGAAACCATGGCATCCCCAGTGGTCGACATGTATGCGGCCGAAAGGACCGCCTTGTCCGGGCTGGAGGCCGCAGCCTTGTACCAGGGGCGCGAGCGGGGGTCGAATCCGCCGGGTAATCCCGTGGGGTTGCCAATGATAAAAGCGCCATTACGGGTGCCGACATACGCGTCGGCGTAGCTTTTGTGGCTGTCGAGCATCTGCTTGAAGAACAGGGTCAGTTCCTTGCCGAGCGCATCGTCTGGGAGTGGGGCGGCGTTTACCTTTGATTCCGTGACATCAACATAAGACGTCGTCACTTCGTCGACTCTTTTCATTCTTGGATCAAGTGACAACAGAACTGTGCTTTCCTTCGCCCCTTTCATAAAAGTGGTGACGATGCCGTTGACCTGTTCAAGCTGCTTGGTGGTGGTCGTTGAATTGTATTTCAAGGAGTCGCTGTAGGTTGTGGACAACCCTGCAAAGAGAATGCTTGCACACAGCAGGAAAAGAGAGAGAATGACTGATAAAAGAATTTTGCCACGGATATCAAGTTTCATTTTTTCCCCAGTGATTTGAATGTGTAGACATCTATTCATTCATTTCTACCTCTATTTCCCGTTTGCGTTAAGTAATAATTTAATAATTTCGAGTATTTCTATCGGGCTTGGCTTGTCTTGGTAAATTGGGTATTCCTTATTTCTTATGCATCGGAAACAAACAACTCCCATTCAGATCGGTTCGGTAGGCATTGGCGGGGATAACCCTGTCCGCGTCCAATCCATGTGCAACACCGACACCCGCGATGTCATCGCCTCGGTGACGCAGATCAAACAGCTGGCCGAGGCCGGGTGCGAAATCGTGCGTCTGGCCGTACCCGATGACAAGGCCGCCGCTGTGCTCAAAGCTATCCGCGAGCAATCTCCGGTACCGCTCATAGCGGACATCCATTTCGACCATCGACTGGCTCTGGCTGCCGTGGAGGCCGGTTTCGAAGGGTTGCGCATCAATCCCGGTAACATCGGTGACGAGCAGAAAGTGGACATCGTGGTCCGTGCGGCCATGGCCAACAACGTCCCCATTCGCATCGGCGTCAATGGCGGATCGCTGGAGAAAGACCTGCTCCGGCAGTTCGGTGGGCCAACGCCTGAGGCCATGGTTGAATCAGGTCTGCGTCATGTCGCCATGCTGGAAAAGCGCGGTTTTCATGACATCAAAATTTCTCTCAAGACCTCATCGGTCCTGAATACTGTGGCCGCTTACCGGCTCATGAGTGAGAAGGTGGAGTATCCGCTACATATCGGCATTACCGAGGCCGGGACACTAGTGCGCGGGGCAGTCAAGTCTGCTGTCGGGTTGGGCCTTTTGTTGTCCGAGGGCATCGGTGACACCATGCGTGTGTCGCTCACACATGACCCCATTGCAGAGATTGGCGTGGCCTATGAAATCCTGCGTAGCTTGGGCTTGCGCGAACGCGGCCCGGAGATTATATCCTGTCCGACCTGTGGGCGTACCGAGATTAAACTGATCGAGTTGGCCGAAAAGGTGGAAGAGGCTCTGCGTGGAGTGGAGGAAGTCTTTACCGTGGCGGTCATGGGGTGCGTGGTCAATGGTCCGGGCGAGGCCCGGGAAGCTGACATCGGCATAGCCGGAGGCCGTGATCTAGGCATTATTTTTCGCAAGGGAAAAGTTGTGCGCAAGGTCAAGGGCAATGAGAACTTACTGCCTGAATTCATGAAAGAAATTAATATGTTCCTGGAAGAAAGGAGAAAATAGAAATATGCGTCTTTCCCGTTACTACATCCCGACTCTCAAGGAGGACCCGGCAGACGCCGAGGTTGTCTCCCACAAGCTTTTGATGCGTGCGGGCATGATCCGCAAACTCACCAGCGGTATTTACAACTATCTGCCGCTCGGCCTGCGTTCCATCAACAAGGTCGCCGCTATCGTGCGCGAGGAAATGGACCGCGCCGGAGCCATGGAAGTACTCATGCCCATGGTCCAGCCTGCCGACCTGTGGGTCGAGACCGGCCGTTGGGATTACTACGGTAAAGAGTTGCTGCGTTTGAATGATCGCAATGGTCGTGACTACTGTCTTGGACCCACGCACGAAGAGGTCATCACTGATCTCGTGCGCGGTGAAATCAGTTCCTACAAGCAGTTGCCGGTCAATCTGTATCAGATTCAGACCAAGTTCCGCGACGAAATTCGCCCCCGCTTTGGGCTCATGCGCGGTCGAGAGTTCATCATGAAGGACGCCTATTCCTTCGATAAAGATGAGGAAGGCGCTGAGAAATCCTATTTCGAGATGTTTGAAGCCTACAAAAAGGCCTTCTCCCGCATCGGTCTTCGGTTTAAGCCTGTTCAGGCCGACTCCGGGGCCATTGGCGGCGACTTTTCACACGAATTTATGGTTCTTGCCGAGACCGGTGAGGATACCATCGCATCCTGTTTGTCCTGCGAATTCGGTGCAAACCTGGAAAAAGCCAAGGTTGCCGCACCTGTTGGCGACGACATGACCAACGCCGATTGTCCGGCCATGGAAGAAGTGGACACTCCCGGTCAGCATACCGTGGAAGAAGTCTGCAACTTCCTCGGCGTGGATTCGAGCAAGTTGGTCAAGACCCTGCTGTTCGTGGTGGATGGTGAGCCTGTGGCCGCATTGGTACGTGGTGATCGTGAGCTCAACGACATCAAGCTGCGCAACCTTGTTGGTGGCAACGAGATCGAGTTGGCTGACGAGGAATTGGTCAAGAAGTTGACCAATGCGCCTGTCGGTTTTGCCGGTCCTTCCGGTTTGGACAAGGACGTACCCATTTACGCTGACCACGAATTGTGTGCAGCCACCGATTGGGTGGCCGGGGCCAACAAGGGTGACACGCATGTGAAGCACCTGTCTCTTGGCCGTGACTGCACCATCGAGAAATACGCTGACTTGCGTGTTATCGAGCCGACTGATCAGTGTCCCGAGTGCGGTGGCAAGATCGAGTTCACCAAGGGCATCGAAGTGGGCCATGTCTTTAAGCTCGGTGTGAAATATTCCGAGAAGATGGAAGCCACTTTCCTCGATGAGAACGGTAAGCCCAAGCCCATGATCATGGGTTGTTACGGTATCGGCGTGTCTCGTATCGTGGCCTCTGCCATTGAGCAGAACAACGATGAAAACGGCTGTTGTTTCCCGCCGTCCATCGCACCGTTCGAGGTCTGCCTGATTGCTCTCGGCGGCAAGGATCAAGCCGTGACCGACAAGGCCGAGGAGTTGTATTCCGAAATCAAGGGACTCGGCGTGGATGCCGCCTACGACGACCGCAAGGAGCGTCCTGGTGTCAAATTTGCCGAGGCCGATCTCATTGGTTATCCCATGCAGCTTGTTCTTGGTGGCAAGGGTCTCAAGAACGGTATCGTGGAAGCCAAGGATCGCAAGACCGGCGAGAAGATCGAATTGCCGCTTGACGGTTTCGGTGAAGCCTTCACTGCATGGCGTAAGGAAATCTGGAATAATTGGGGCCTTGAAGTGAAATAGGTTCTGATCGCACATATGGCTGACAAGCCCGGCGCGGAACCTCCGCGTCGGGCTTTTTTGGGTGCCTCCGGCGGCTGGGGGAAGGGGAAGAGGGAAACCCTTTGGAAAGGGTTATCCCTCTTCCCCTTCCCCCAGACCCCCATCCCTATCTCCTTTCCCAAACTTTTTGGGTCGCCTTCGGCGAGAGGTGATTGAGTAGGGAAGATTTCTTAATTTTGAAGCTCCCGCCGAAGGCGCGATAAAAAGTTCTGGAGGGGGAGACCAGAGGGGGAACCTCTTTCAAGAGGTTCCCCCTCTGGTCGCCGAAGGCATCTTATTCTTCCTCGAATGATGTGTTCCTTTTTTATTGGCTGTCTGGTTCATGCAGTGGTATGCACTTTATGGCCGGATTCATGGAAACGGAGAGAGAAAATGACGATTGAAAGTGGAATTGCATTGGCATTTGCCACCTTTGTTTTTGCGAGCATTCCGGGACCGGGAGTCTCTGCACTTGTGGCCCAATCCTTGTCTCGTGGTTTTAAAACCGGAGTCGGTTACGCCGCCGGTTTGGCGTGTGGTGATCTGGTGTATTTGCTGACGGCCCTGTTCGGCCTC
>Ga0209475_10002635_pt1 | contig 17660 bp, 21 predicted proteins | sample tdDd471_FD_187128 | JGI IMG/M metagenome (GOLD analysis project Ga0209475, IMG submission 187128) | Marine sediment microbial communities from the Atlantic coast under amendment with organic carbon and nitrate - tdDd47.1 (SPAdes)... | ecosystem: Environmental > Aquatic > Marine > Coastal >... | reverse complement strand
GGTCTTGCCGCGCAGGGCGCCGGGGTCGAGAAACAGCACCGGAACATCGGTCTGCGCGTGCTCGGGCGGTTCGGTCGCCGGCAGCGGCAGGACCATGCGGAACAGGGAGCCCTTGCCGGGCGTGCTGCGGACCGAGATGTCGCCGCCCATCAATGTCAGCAGCTTGCGCGTGATCGCCAGGCCCAGCCCGGTGCCGGTGCGTTGGTGCCCGTCGGTGCCTTCGACCTGTTCGAAATCGCGAAAGATCGTGTCGATCTTGTCCTGCGGAATGCCGATCCCGGTGTCGCGGACGGAGATTTCGATCCGGTCATCGCCCGGGCTCGTGACTTGGATGGTCACATGCCCCGCTTCGGTGAATTTCACGGCGTTTCCGGCCACGTTCAGCAGGCATTGCCGCAGCCGGGCCTCGTCACCGATCACCCATGCCGGCAGCGGGGTCTGGAAGTCGACGCAAAGTTCCACGCCCTTGCCGTTGCCGGCGGGAAACAGCAGCGCCGCGGCGTCCTGAACGCACTCGTGCAGATCAAAGGGCGCGCGCGCGATTGTAACCTTGCCGGCCTCGATCTTGGAAAAATCGAGGATGTCGTTGATGATGGTCAGCAGGGCTGCCGAGGAATTCAGGATCGTCGCCGAGAAATCGCGCTGTTCCTCGGTCATCTGGGTCTCGTTCAGCAGGTCCGCCATGCCCATGATCCCGTTCAGCGGTGTGCGGATCTCATGGCTCATGTTGGCCAGGAACCGCGATTTGACCGCCTCGGCATGGCGCGCCGAGTCGCGCGCGCTCGTCAGTTCGACGTTCAGTCTGGACTGTCGGAGCCAGGAGTAGCTGATGACCGAGATCGGGATCAGGCTGGCGAATGTCAGAACCGAGGCCACGAACAGGCTGAACCGGCGAAATGCGGCGGCGATATCGTCGGCCGGGCCGCTCGCATCGAGGATGACCTCGGCCGCGCCGAGGATATGGCCTTCGTGCCGGATTGGCAGAATGCTGCGGGCGAATACCTTGGATGTCTCCTCGCGCCGGGCACCGATATCGAAGGTTGTTATCGGCATGCCTGAGCGCAGCACCGTCTGAACCGCGGTGCGGTCGTCCTCCGTTCGCGGCGGGGGGCCGCCGGGGATCGGGCTGGTCTGGCCAGGTTCGGGGGCGTTTGTGGCGGCCAGTGTCAGACGCCCCCGTTTGTCGAAGATCCGAAAGAAAACAATCTCTCCGAAAGCTTCCGGATCGGTGTGATAGCGAGGTACGACTTGGTCCTGCTCGTTTGCGAGAGCCAATTCTTCTAACGCGCCGGCATGAAGGAAATAGTGGCGGTACCAGATTTTCGTGATTACCTCAGTCGCGTCGGTCGCCAGGGCTTCGGTCACCGATAGCCGGGCGTTGACGATCACCAGGGTGGTCGCGAAAATCAGCATCGCCATGAGCAGGGCTGCCCAGGAGAAGAATTTCAGCGTGTTGGCGCCCATTGTCCGCTCCAAACCGTGTCGCGTTTTCCGGATTGGGCCGGAGAAACGCTAAATTCACGTTAAGCCCGGAAAATCCCCGCTGCGCGGCAGAAGGCCAACGTCGGATAAAGGTCATCGCCGGAAAAAGTCTTCGCCGGAAAAACGGAGAGGGAGGGAATGGTGGGCGACCCTGGAATCGAACCAGGCGTGCGTCTCCGCGAGGGAGTTACAGTCCCCTGCCACACCTTGCGGCCTGTCGCCCATCCACCTGCGCGGTTGCGCCGGATGTGCAGGCGTGATTACAAGCGCGCTCAAGGGGCGTCAACAGGAAAATCCGCCGCCCCGCGGGCCCTGTCCGGGCCCCGGTTTTCGGATGTGGGGGCGAGGATGAAGAAACCCAAATGGGTGGTCGAAAAAGAGCAGGCGCGCAAGGCGGCTGGCTCTGAAACGGTCTGGCTGTTCGGACTGCACGCGGTGCGCGACGCGCTGATGAACCCGCGCCGGGAAAAGCTGCGCCTGATCGTCACCCGCAACGCGCAGGACAAGCTGGCCGAGGCCATTGCCGAGGCCGGGATCACCCCGGAGATGGCCGATCCGCGCAGCTTTACCGCGCCGATCGACCCCGGGTCAGTGCATCAGGGCGCGGCGCTTGAGGTCAAGCCGCTGGGTTGGGGCGGCCTGGCCGAGGTCTGCATCGGGCGCGCGTCCGAGGGGATGCCGCCGCGGGTGATCCTGCTCGACCGGGTGACCGACCCGCATAACGTGGGCGCCATCCTGCGCAGCGCCGAGGTGCTGGGCGCCAGCGCGGTGATCGGCACGCGGCATCATTCCGCGCCCGAGACCGGCGCGCTGGCCAAGACCGCCAGCGGTGCACTGGAACGCCAGCCCTATCTGCGGCTGCGCAACCTGTCCGAGGCGATCACCGAGTTGCAGGGCATGGGGTTCCTGGTGCTGGGGCTGGATGGCGAGGCCGAACAGACCATCGAGGCCGCGCTGGACGGGCTCCGCGACCGCCCCGTGGCGCTGGTGCTGGGGGCCGAAGGGCCGGGCCTGCGCCCCAAGACCAAGGACACCGTGGATCATTTGGTCAAGATTGACGCAGCCGGCGGATTCGGCTCTCTCAACGTCTCCAATGCCGCTGCGATCGCCCTATATGCCTCTCTGAGCCACTGATCGACCGACCCGGACACGCGAGGCCAGCCCGATTCCACACGGACCCAAGATCGCCACCTGTTGCTATTGCGGCACCCGCGCGGTGCTGGCGCTGAGCGGCAAGGACCGGCACGAGTTGAGCTGTTCGGGCTGCGGCGCGCCGTTGCGCGAGTTGAAGATGCTGCGCGCCGACAAGGTTACCGGACCGGCCTCTGTGCCGTCCCGCCGGCCGAAACCGGCGAAACGGAAGAAACCCGAGCGAAGAAAGGGTCTCATGACCCGCGTGCTGGACGAGGCCTGGGACCTGGTCGAGGACATCTTCGACTGAGGCGTGCGGGGCACGCGCCGCTCCGCATCCATCACAACAACGTCAGCGGGGCTTTGCACGCCGGGTTTCGGAGGGCATTTTGGTGCAATCCTCAACGGTTTCCGAAACGCCATGCACCGCCGCTTGTTCCTGTCTGTCCTGGCCTCCCTGCTGCTGCCTTCCATGGCGCTGGCCGAGATGCCGGTATTCTATACCAGGCAGGGGGTGGCGATTGGGGGGTATGACACGGTGGCGTATTTCACGGAGGGGGGGGCGGTGCAGGGGCGGCCGGATCTTGCGGTGATGTGGAAGGGGGCGGTCTGGTTGTTCGCGACCCGGAAAAACCGTGAGATTTTCGAAGCGAATCCAAGGGCTTATGCGCCGCAGTACGGCGGGTACTGTGCCTTTGCGATGTCGAAGGGACAGGCCTCGGGGACGAATCCGGAGGCGTGGAAGATCGTGGATGGGAAATTGTACCTGATCCACAATCACACCTACATGAAGGTTTGGCTGCAAGATCCGGCACAATATATTGTGTTGAGCGATGCAAATTGGCCGGGGCCGCTGGGGCGGTAGGGGCGAAATTCTCACGAAAATGCGAGCATCCCTTTTTTTTCGTGGAATGGTGCCTAAATCACACAATGACCGCGGACCGGAACTGCCGCGTGTCATTTCACTGTCCCTCGTTCCACACTAGGCGCCCATTGCATTTTCGCTTTGGGCGCTTTTTTCTGGCCGCTGACCCGGCTATAGGGTGACCCATGACCGCGTATTCCGATGCCCTGCTGAAAGAGGTTCTCACCCGCACCAAGCGAATCGCGGTGGTGGGGGTGTCGATGAACCCGGTGCGACCGAGCTATTACGTGGCGCGCTATCTCACGCTCAAGGGCTACAAGGTGGTGCCGGTCAACCCCGGCCAAGCGGGAAAAACGCTGTTCGGCCAGACGGTTGTGGCCAGCCTGTCGGAGATCGAGGGCGATGTGGACATGGTCGACATCTTTCGCCGCTCCGAGGCGGTGCCGCCCATCGTTGACGAGGCGCTGGAGGCCTTTCCCGCGTTGCAGACGATCTGGATGCAGATCGGGGTGGAGAACCCCGAGGCCGCCGCGAAGGCCGAGGCGCGCGGCGTCACGGTGATTCAGAACCGCTGCCCCAAGATCGAGTATCAGCGCCTGTTCGGCGAGCTGCGGATGGGCGGTTTCGCCACCGGGGTAATCTCCTCCAAGCTTTGAAACATCCGCAACGCGCGGGGCCGCAAGGGCGGTTAACGCCGGGGGTTTACGCGGCGGGATTTCCCGGCTTTGTGGCCGCGCCGACGCAGGGCGTCGCGGCGGCGCGCGCGGATCGGGGAGTTTGCCGGGCGTTCTGTACGTTTCGGAATCACAGGCGAGATACGCAAAGTGGCGGAACGGGGGATTCGTCGACGATTTTGTACGGAACGGGGGATTTTGCCCCGTTGCGCAACGGACGGGGCGGTCACGGCGGTTAAGGGCGGGTGAGTCGGCGGTTGTTTTCGGCGCGCCGATCTCTAGGTCTTGGATGTATTGTTCCCCTTTTCAGAGCGGCGCCCATGACCCCCTTGATCTTTCTCGTTCTCCTGGTCGCGGCGGCTGGCGTGTTAGGGTATCGCACCTGGTCCCGGCGCAGGGGGCGCGAGACCCTTTTGGAGACGCCGCTTTCCGACGACCAGCGCGCCATCGTCGCCGAGCAGGTTCCGCTGACCCGCAAGCTGCCCCAGCAGTTGCACAGCAAGCTTGAGGGCAAGATCAACGCGTTCCTCGACCAGGTCGATTTCGTCGGCTGCAACGGGTTGGAGGTGACCGAGGAAATGCGGCTGTCGATCGCGGCGCAGGCCTGTCTTCTCGTCGTCAATAGCGACACCTGGTACAGGCATCTGACCACGATCCTGCTCTATCCCGGGGCGTTCAAGTCGCGGCAGGCCGAGCATAACGGTTACGTGGTGACCGAGCGCGAGATCGTGCGCACCGGCGAAAGCTGGTCGCGGGGGCCGGTGGTGCTGTCCTGGGCGCACAGCCAGCAGGGGGCGCTGGACGACCGGGACGGGCACAACGTGGTGTTTCACGAATTCGCCCACCAGATCGACGATCTTTCCGGTCATACCGACGGGGTTCCGATCCTCGACCCGGAGCAGAGGTTCGCGGATTGGGCCCGCGCCTTTGGCCCGGCCTATGAGGCGCATGTGCGGCAGGTGCAGATGGGGCACCGGACGGTTCTGGATGCCTATGGCGCGGAGGGGCCGGAGGAGTTCTTTGCGGTGGCGGTCGAGGCGTTTCTCGAGAAACCCGTGGAGTTGGAACGCGAGGACCCGGCGATCTATGCGCAACTGGCGGCGCTGTTCCGGCTGGAGCCGGTCACGTGGGAGGGGGGCCGGTAGGCGCGGTAAGCGGGGAGACGCGGCTGGGCTGCGGCGGGCGGTTTGATGCACATCAACGCGCAGGCGGGCGTAGTTTCGACCACGTTGCGGTTCGGGTGAGGGGGATGAGCCGGGCAAGGAGGGGTGCTCCCGACCCTGGGTGGGCGCCGGCACTTATGATCGATGCCACGCGGCGCCGCGCTGCCAATCGCTGCTTTGGCGCGCAACGGCGACGGGGCGCCCTCCCGGGGAGGGAGGGTCTCTCGGGCATTGCGTTGCAATGCCCTGCCGACAGGCGATTGCTCGCAATCGCCGAGAGGCGGGCGCGGCCCGGCCTGCGTCCGGGCGAAGCGGGCCTGCGACCCAGGGTTCCGTGCCGGGCGGCGGTGTGTGCGCTTACAGCGGCGCGAAGCTGCGGTCCGGGCGGAACGGGGTGATGTCGAGGTTGGGTTGGCGCCCCTCGGCCAGGTCGGTGACGATACGCCCCGAGATCCCGCCGAGCGTGAGGCCGAGGTGCTGGTGCCCGAAGGCGTGGATGATCCGTTCCGAGGCCGGGCTGGGGCCGATCACCGGCAGCGCGTCGGGCATGGTCGGGCGAAAGCCCAGCCAATGGCTGTCGGGCGCGGGCAGGGGGCCCAGCATCTCGGCCCCCTTGCGAGCGATGTAGCCCAGCCGCCCGGCGTTCTCGGGCGCGTCCAGCGCGGCGATCTCGACCGTGCCGGCCAGCCGCAGCCCGCGCGCCATCGGCACCGCGTAAAAGCCGCCCTCGCCCCAGCCGACCGGGCGGGTGACGCGGGCGGCCTCGCCGGCGTAGAGCAGGTGATAGCCGCGCTCGGTGCCCAGCGGCAGGCGTTCGGCGCCGGCGCCCTTGATGCGTCTGGAGAAGGCGCCGGCGGCCAGCACCGCGTGCCCGGCGGTAAAGGTGCTGTCGTCGAGGGTGATCTCGACCCCGCTGTCCTGGGCGCGGGTTCTGGTGACGGTGGATTGCCGCCATGTGCCGCCAAGCTGGAGGAACCGGGCGTGCATCCGGCGCACCAGCTCCTCGGGGTCGCGGATATGGCGGGCGGCGGGGAAATGCACCGCGCGTTCGATGGGCAGGCGCAGACCGGGCTCCATTTCGCGGGCCTGCTCCGGGGAGAGTTCGGTAAAGGGGATGCCGAGCTGTTGGCGCAGGGCGAGGCCGGGTTCGGCGCCCTGCGCGCCTTCGTCGGTGGACCAGACCGAGAGCTGGCCGCGCGCGACGACGAGATCCCCGGCCCCGGCCTCGGCGATCAGCGGGTTCAGCCCGGCGTCGGCGTGGCTCAGCAGATCGGCCAGATGCCCGGCGATGGCGCGGGAGCGGGCGGCGCGGCAATTGGCCAGGAACGACAGCATCCAGCGCGGGTTGCGCAGGGCGTGGATATAGGAGACCGCCAGCGGGCTGTCGCGGCTGACCATCAGCTTTGGCAGGCCGGTCAGCACCGAGGGGTCGTTGACCGGCAGGCAGGCATAGGTGGCCAGCGTGCAGGCGTTGCCGGAGCTGGTGCCCGAGCCGGGCGGCGCGGGATCGGCCAGCAGAACACGGTGGCCGCGCATCCGCGCCCAGAGCGCGGTGGAGGTTCCGACGATCCCGGCGCCGATCACGGCGATGTCGAAGTCCAGCATGGCTGCGCCCCTTTCAGTGTTTGGCAAAGGCCTCGCGCTCCAACAGCAGGCTGGTCAGCACGCCGAAGACGAGGCCCCAGAACGGCGCGCCGATGTTGAGCACCGGCAGCCCGGCCAAGGTGACGAGGAAGGCGACCAGTGCGCCCAGCGGGAAGGCCCCGGCGAAGGAGGTCTGGAACGCCGCCTGCAACGTGCGCAGCAGCGCCAGCCCGGCCAGGGTGGCGAGGAAGGCGGCAGGGGTGGCCAGCAGCAGCGTGGTGACCAGCGGCGCGAACAGGCCGAAGAGGATGGCGAAGAGGCCGAGCAGCACGGCGGCGATCCAGTGACGTTCCGGCTCGCCGCCGGAGACCAGGATCGCGTTGGAGGGGCCGGTGAGGCAGGTGGAGACGCAGCCGAAGAGGGCAGTGAGCGCCGAGGCGGCGCCGCAGGCGGTGGTGATCGCGCTGACCGGCGGTTCGTGCCCGGACTGGCGGAGGATGACGATGCCCTGGGCGTTCTGCGCCGCGATCACGGTGATGGCGAGTGGCACCACCAGTTCCAGCGCCGCCGCAAGCGAGAAGACGGGCGTGTAGAGCGTGGGGCGGGCCAGCACCGGGCCGGTGGCCTCGGGCAGGGCCGCGCCGCCGCCCTGCAGCGCCAGCACCGTGAGGCCCACCACCAGCACCACGATCATCGGTGGCAGGAACTTTTGCAGCCTCGGCAGGGCGGTGAGGGCGAAGAAGGCCGCGCTCATGGCGGCGACGAGGGCGAAGTCTGTCTCGAAGGCGCGGACCCAGTCGAGCCCGAACTCGACGAAGACCCCGGCGACCATGCCCATGACGATGGGCATCGGCAGCCGCGCCATCGCCGCGCGCACCCAGCCGGTGAGGCCGAGCACCAGCAGCAGAAGCGCGGTGAGAAGGTAGGCGCCGATCACCTCTTGCAGCGACAGCGACTGCAGCGCGGCGCCCACCAGCACGGTGCCGGGGATGGTCCAGAAAAACGCCAGCGGCAGGCGAAAGGCCCACGACATGCCGATGGTCAGCGCGCCGTTGAGGGTGAAGGCGGCGAAGATCCAGGAGGCGAGATCGGTGTCGCTGAGCCCGCCGCGCGCACCGGCGGCGAGGATGATGGCAACCGGGGCGGAGGCGGCGAAGAGGAACGCGACAAAGGCGTTGACGGTTTCGATCACGGGCAGGCGCGGGCCGCCCCGCGCGCCGGGCTGGTGGTTCATCTGCTCTTTCCCTCTCGCTCTCCCGGATTGGGTATCCGGCGGCGGGAGGCAAGGTCAAGCATTGAGGCGGGAGGAGCGGTTAGCCCTTGCGCGTGGCCTTCTCGTCGATGCCGCTGATGTCCTGGCGGCGGGCCAGTTCCCCCAGCACGTCGGAGAGCGGCACGTCGCGCGATTGCAGCATCACCAGCAGGTGATAGAGCACGTCGGCGGCCTCGGACGTCAGGCGGGCGCGATCATCCTTGACCGCCTCGATGATGGCCTCGACGGCCTCTTCTCCGAACTTCTCGGCGCATTTCTCGGGGCCCCTGGCAAGAAGCTTGGCGGTCCAGCTGCTGTCGGGGTCGGCCCCGGCGCGTTCGGCGATGGTGGCGGCGAGCTGATCGAGGATATGCATCAGGCAAACTCCATCCGCATCGGGATTCCGGCGGCGGCCATGTAGTCCTTGGCCTCGCGAATGGTGAAATCCCCGAAGTGAAAGATCGAGGCGGCCAGAACCGCGCTGGCGTGCCCCTCGGTGACGCCATCGACGAGGTGCTGGAGCGTGCCGACGCCGCCGGAGGCGATCACCGGCACGTCGACCGCGTCGGCGATGGCGCGGGTCAAGGCGAGGTTGAAGCCGGCGCGGGTGCCGTCGCGGTCCATCGAAGTGAGCAGGATTTCCCCGGCGCCCTTGGCCACCACGGTGCGCGCGAATTCCACCGCGTCGATCGGGTTGCCGTCGGCGTCGAGCGCGGCTTTGCGTCCGCCATGGGTGAAGATGCCCCAGCGGGTGCCGACGCCGTTGTCGTCGGTCTCGATGGTCTTGGCGTCGATGGCGCAGACGATGCATTGGCTGCCGAATTGTTCGGCGGCCTCGGCGATGACGCCGGGATCGGCCACGGCGGCGGAGTTGAAGCTGACCTTGTCGGCGCCGGCCAGAAGCAGGGCGCGCACGTCTTCGCGGGCGCGCACGCCGCCGCCCACGGTCAGCGGGATATAGCATTGCTCGGCGGTGCGCTGGACCAGATCGTACATGGTGCCGCGGTTTTCATGGGTGGCGTGGATGTCGAGAAAGCACAGCTCGTCGGCGCCGGCGGCGTCATAGGCGCGGGCGGCCTCGACCGGGTCGCCGGCATCGACCAGATCGACGAAGTTGACGCCCTTGACCACACGGCCGTCGGCCACGTCGAGGCAGGGGATGATGCGGGTTTTCAACATGGGGCCGCTCCTTTGCCGCCTTCATAGCGCCGGGGGGGCAGGGGGGAAAGGGGGCAGCCAGCCCTACCTATCGGGCGGCGGCGATGCGGCGGATGGCGCTGCGCAGGATCAGCCGGTGGAACGGGGTGATCAGCGCGAGATAGGCCCGGCCAAGCGCGTTGTTGCGGTGCACCCAGGTGGCGATATGGACCGTGCCTTCAGATTTCAACACGGTGATGCGGAAATCCAGGTGGCGGTCGTCCATGCCGACGATGAGTTCCTCGTCGCATTCATATTCCACCGGGAATCCGGTTCGGGCGTCGTCCGCGGCGGTCTTGAGGCCGAAGGGGCCCACCACCGCGTCGCGCAGGCGCAGGAGCGTGCGGACCCAGGCGGGCGAGCGCAGGGCGAAGTCGAGCGCCGCGCGCGGGGTGAGCGGGGTGCTCACGGTGTAATTGTCGAGGAAATCGCCCGGTTGCACGCGGCCCCAGATACGGGCGTGGCGGGGCAGGGGGACTGCGGTCATCGGGGGCCTCACGGGGGTGCTTGCGGGCGACAGGGGAGCACGATCCGCAGCGCCGGGCCAGTGGGCGGATCGCCTCAGGCGGGGGGGTTCCTGCCCAGCGGCGGCGGCCGGTTTCGGGCGGCGGGTCAATGGGGCGCCGCGGGCAGAGCGGGCGATGCGCCGGAAGTCGCGCGCAGCGGGTATGCGGGTCGGCAAAGATCCGATCACGGCATCCGCCGGGCGGCGGACCGCCCGGAATTTTTGGTTTTATGGCAATGTTTTGCCGGTGTTTTGGGCGGCCCTCGTTTTCCCTCTCGCGGAGAACGAAAAGCCGGCGTAGCGTCCGCTCACGACTCACCGGATGGTCCGGGAGTTGCGGACAAACTGACTATAAAAGGAGTGTTGTCATGAAGACGTTTGCCCTGAAATCGGTTGCCCTTGCCGCGCTGATCGCCAGCCCGCTGGCGGTACAGGCGTTGACGGCCGAGCAGGACGTTGACGGCAATGGCAGCTATTCGCTGGAAGAGCTGCAGGCAGCTGTTTCGGACATGACCGAAGACACCTTTGCCGAGATCGACGAGAACGGCGACGGCGAGGTGGACATGACGGAGGTGGAGACCGCGCAATCCGCGGGCCTGCTGCCCGAGAATTGATCCGCAGGTGACCGGCGACATGGATTACGCGCCGGTCCCGTCCCGGTCTGCCCGCGCCTGACGCGGCGGACCGGGCGCATCCTGGCCCCGCGGTATCGCGGGGTCAGGTTGGGGTCAGGCGCGGTGGGCCCGGCGGCGCAGGAAGGCCCGAACCAGCGCGAAGAGCCCCCAGAGCGCAGCCGAACCGATCACCACCGGGGCGAAGATCAGCGGCCCCCAGGCGGCCAGGAGGCCAAGGGTATAGGCGGCCTCGCCCCAGTCGGTCCCGGCGATCAGGCAGGGGGTGGCAAAGCCTTCGTGGATGGTGCAGCCGAAGCCATTGGCCAGCGTCAGCACGCCGGCGGCCGCCCAGAGCCAGATCAGGATCGGGCCGATCACCAGCAGCGCGAAGACAAGGTGGATCAGGCGGGCCATGCGGGCAGGCTAGCACGGATTGTCGGCGGAGGCGCCGCCCTAGCCGCGCAGCACCGTCAGCGCCTCTTTCAAGTCGATCGCCCCGTCATAGAGGGCCCGGCCCGAGATCGCGCCGTTCAGCGCCGCGCCGCAGTCGCGCAGGGCGACGAGGTCGGCGATGGAACTGACCCCGCCCGAGGCGATCACCGGGATCGAGACGGCGCGGGCGAGTGCTGCGGTCGCCTCGACATTCGGGCCCTGCATGGCGCCGTCGCGCTGGATGTCGGTGTAGATGATGGCGGCGACGCCGGCATCCTCGAAGGAGCGGGCCAGATCGGTGGCGTTGACGTCGGTTTCCTCGGCCCAGCCCTTGGTCGCGACCTTGCCGTTTCGCGCGTCGATGCCGACGGCGACCTGACCGGGAAAGGCGCGGGCGGCCTCGCGCACGAGGTCGGGGTTTTCGACCGCCACGGTGCCGAGGATGACGCGGGCCAGCCCCTTGGAAAGCCAGGCCTCGATCGTGGCCATGTCGCGGATGCCGCCGCCGAGCTGGGCGGGCACGTCGCAGGCCGCGAGGATCGCCTCGACGGCGGCGGCGTTGACCGGCGCGCCGGCAAAGGCGCCATTGAGATCGACCAGATGCAGCCAGTCGCAGCCGGCCGCGACAAAGGCGCGGGCCTGGGCGGCGGGGTCGTCGTTGAAGACGGTCGCCTTGTCCATGTCGCCGCGCAGGAGGCGCACGGCCTGTCCGTCCTTGAGGTCGATGGCGGGGTAGAGGATCATCGGCGGGCCTTTCGCGGTGTTCGGCTGTGGGGGATGGCGATTTTCGCGCCCTCATGCACCGACGCGCGGGAAATTGCAACGCGGCCCCGGGTCAGCCTTGCCAGACTCGGGGGGGCGGGCGAGACTGGCGCAAAACGGAGGATGTCCTAATAAAATCTTGCTTTAAGTGTATTGCACTGGGCGTGTCGGTGGCGTTCGGGCTCACCGGGGCGGCGCTGGCTGCAGACCCGTTGGAGGGCAAATGGAAGACCGGCAAAGACAGAGGAGACTACGCGTATATCGACATATCACCTTGCGGCGCTGCACTTTGTGGTGTGATTACGCGGACCTTCGGCAAATTGGGGGGGGTCAGTCGAAAAACAAGGGTAAGGCGCTAATCATTGACATGGTGCCGCAGGGCGAAGGGCGCTACACGGGCAAGGTCTGGCGGCCCTCCAACGACAAAACCTTTGACGCCGAGATGGTGCTATCGGGCAACAGCGTTCTTGTCCGTGGCTGCGTTGCGGGTGGGTTATTTTGTTCGAAACGGACCTTTGAACGGTTAAGCTGAGCCTCGGGCGCCTTTATGCCGAAAAGCGCGCGAGCGATTGAACGCCTTTTGCAAAATGGGGTCGGCCGGGTGTATCGCGTGGTCGATGGCGGGGTAGAGGATCATCGGCGGGCCTTTTTGCGGTGTTCGGCTGCGGGGAATGGCGGTTTTCCGCGCCCTCATGTACTTGTGCGCGGGAAATTGCAACGCGGCCCCGGGTCAGCCTTGCCCGACTCGGGGCAGCGGGTCAGTGTAAGGCGAACAGGAGGATTTTCGATGCAACAGATTATCAAACCAATCATTTTGGGGGCCATTGCGGCCCTGGGGCTGGCCGGGGCGGCGCTGGCCGCCGATCCGCTGGAGGGCACCTGGAAGACCGAAGTGGATGACGGCTCTTACGCGCATATCGACATCTCGCCCTGCGGCGATGCCTTTTGCGGGGTGATCGCGCAGAGCTTCAACGATTCGGGGCCCTATGTGTCCGAGAACCAGGGCAAGACGCTGGTGATCGGCATGGTGCCGCAGGGCGACGGGCATTACGCGGGCAAGGTCTGGCGCCCCTCGAACGACAAGATCTACATCGGCAAGATGGACCTCAAGGGCAACAGCCTGGCGCTGCGCGGCTGCGTCGCGGGTGGGCTGATCTGTTCGAAGCAGACCTGGAAACGTGTGAAATAGGGCGTCGGCGCCTTTGCGCCGAGGGGCGCGGGGGCGATGAAAATATTTTGCCGGAGGGGGCCGGACGCGTGTAATGTGCGTTCGGCTTTGTTCTGCCGGGCCGGGACAGACGGCAGATCGGGCCAGTGTCGCTGAAGGGAGTGATGTTGGTGCGAATGATCGAAAATCTGAAAATATACCTGACATGCGCCTGCGTGGCGGTGATGCCGGCCCTGGCTGGGGCCGACACGCCGCTGGGCACCTGGCTGACGCCGCCGGACGCGAAAGGTATTGTCGCCCATATCGAGGCGCGGCCCTGCGGTGCTGCGGCCTGCGGGGTGATTGCGCGGACCTTTGACGGCCAGGGGCGCCGGGTGGAGACACCGAACCTCGGGGTGCGGGTGTTCTGGGACATGACCCCGGCGGGCACCGGGGTGTGGAAGGGGCATGCCTTCGTGCCCGCCCACAACCGCACCTACAAGGGCACCATGCAGGTGCGCGGCGACCGGATGACGGTCAAGGGCTGTCTGGGTCCGGTGTGCCAATCGCAGGTCTGGGCGCGGGTGAACTGACCCCGTCGCGGGGCGGTCCGGTCAGGGCCGCCAGCGCAGGAAGTTGCCGATCAGCCGCAGCCCGGTCTGCTGGCTTTTCTCCGGGTGGAACTGGGTGCCCAGCATGGTGCCCTTTCCGATGATGGCGGTGACGTCGCCGCCGTAGTCCACATGCGCGAGCCGCTCTTGCGCCGCATCGACGCAGAAGTGGTAGGAGTGCACGAAATAGGCGTGATCGCCGGTTTCGATCCCGTCGAGCACCGGGTGGGGATGGTCGATCACCAGATCGTTCCAGCCCATGTGCGGCACCTTGAGCGTGGGATCAGAGGGGGTGATCCTGACCACTTCGCCGCCGATCCAGTCAAGCCCCCGGGTATCCTCGTATTCGCGGCCCCAGGTCGCCATGAGCTGCATGCCGACGCAGATGCCGAGGAACGGGCGGCCGCGGGTCTCGACCGCCTCGACCAGCGCCTCGAACAGGCCGGACTGGCCGCGCAGCGCCTGCGCGCAGGCGGGAAAGGCACCGTCGCCGGGCAGCACCACGCGGTCGGCGCGGGCCACCACGTCGGCGTCGGCGGTCACCACCACGGTGCCGCCGCCGACCTCGCGCGCCATGCGCTGAAAGGCCTTTTCGGCAGAGTGCAGATTGCCGCTTTCATAGTCGATGATGGCGGTCAGCATGGTTTGCCTTCCTCGCAGATGGGGGCGCCGGGTGCGCTCAGAGCGCGCCCTTGGTCGAGGGGATCGCGTCGGATTTGCGCGGGTCGGTCTCGACCGCCACGCGCAGGGCGCGGGCCACCGCTTTGAACGCGGCCTCGGCGATGTGGTGGCTGTTGAACCCGTGCAACTGGTCGACGTGCAGGGTGATGCCGCCGTGGGTGCTGAGCGCCTGGAAGAACTCGCGTACAAGCTCGGTGTCGAAACTGCCGATCTTGGGCGTCGGCAGATCCAGGTTCCACACCAGGAAAGGCCGACCGGAGAGATCGAGCGCGCAGCGCACCTGCGCGTCGTCCATCGGCAGGTGGCATTCGCCATAGCGCCGGATGCCTTTCTTATCGCCCAGCGCCTGCGCCAGCGCCTGTCCCAGCGCGATGCCCACATCCTCGACCGTGTGGTGATCGTCGATGTGATAATCGCCCTTGGCGCGCACAGTCATGTCGATGAGTGAATGGCGCGCCAGTTGGTCGAGCATGTGGTCGAAGAATCCGACACCGGTTTCGTTGTCATACCGGCCGGTGCCGTCGAGGGTCAGTTCAACCGTGATATCGGTTTCCGCCGTCTTGCGGGAGATGCGGGCCTGTCGCATGGGGGCGCTCCTGTGATGCGCGCCCCTTATAGGCGCGCGGTCGGCCAAGGCCAAGAGTATGCAAGGCGGCAAAACCGCTTCCATTTCTGCCGCGATCCCGGTCATGATGGCGCATGAGATACCTTGCCGATACCGACACGCTGGTCCGTGAGGGGGTGCTGAGCCCCGCGCAGGCCGATGAGATCGCCCGCCGCGCGCGCGAGGACATGATGGCATTTGCCGTCAATATCGTGCTGTTCGCCGGCATCCTCGCGGTGATCGGCGGCCTGGCGGCCTTTCTGGAGGATATGGCGCAGATCACGGCGCTGGGCGCGGTGGTCACGCTGGCCGGGGCGGTGGCGTTGCTGCGGGCGCCGGAGGCCTATCGGCTGCTGTCGAACGCGACGGCGGTGATCGGGGCGGTGCTTTTGGTCGGCGGCGCGGTGGGCTGGGGCGTGCAGGCGAGTGGCAGCGCCGGTATCGCCGCGGTGCTGGGTCTGCCGATCGGGCTGGGGGCCTATGCGGTCTGGCGTCGGGGGCCGGGGCGGTTGCGGTTTCTGGCCGGCTGGCTGACCTGCCTGGGCGTGGCGGCGCATCTGACCGGGATGCTGAGCGAGCCGTTGGGTGCATTTCTGGCGGGGGTGCCGCCGTGGATCCTGTATCACTATGCCGCCGCAGTGCTGATCCTGTGCGGCGTGGCGCTGGATTTCCGGCTGGTGAGTGCGCTGTCGATCCCGGCGCTGGCGGCGGCGTTGTCGTCGCGCAGTTTCTACCAGACCGGGGTCTATGGGCTGGCGATCTATGAATCGACGCTGACGGTGGTGCAGATGGCGCTGCTGGCCGGGGCCTGCCTGTGGCTGATCCGCGCCGCGCCGGAGCGGATCGCGCGCCATGCCACGATCCTGGGGCGGCTGGCCTTCATCTGGATGAACATGGCGTTCTGGATCGGCTCGCTCTGGGGCGACCGGGTCGGCGCCCACCTTTGGGGGCCGAAGTGGTCGGATTTCAGCGCCGATCCCGGATGGCACGCCGATGAGGCGGCCCGGGCGGCCTATGAGGCGGCGCAGATGGCGTTCATGGAACGGGTGACGGTGATTTCCGCCGATGCCTATGCGCTGGTCTGGGCGCTGGTGATTCTGGGCGTCGGGCTGTGGGCGGCGATGGGGGCGCGGCGGGCGGTGTTCAACACCGCCGTCACCTTTGGCGCGATCCACCTATATACCCAATATTTCGAGCGGCTTGAGGCCGCGCCGGGGACCGTGGTGATCGCCGGGCTGATCGCCATCGCACTGGCCTATAGCGCCTGGCGGATGAACGTCTGGGTGCGGGACAGGGCGAAGGGGTGAGGTGAGGGCAGCGGGGATTGCGCCCGGCCCGCCGCCATGCCAGTTTGGCCGCCGAACAATCCCCTAAGGCTGCATCCCATGTCGACCTGCGTTTTCATCCAGATCCGCTGCAAACCCGGCACCACCTATCAGGTGGCCGAACAGATCGCCCTGCGCGAGATTCATTCCGAGCTGTATTCCACCAGCGGCGAATACGACCTGATGATGAAGCTCTACATCCCGGCGGATGCGGATGTGGGCAAATACATCAACGATCACCTGCTCGATATCGACGGGATCGAGCGGTCGCTGACCACGATGACCTTCAACGCCTTCTGATCCGGTGGTGCGCTGAGAGCCGCGCGCCCGGATCGCGCGGCGCACTTCTTCTGGGCTGCAAATTCGTATGTCCCGGCGGCGGGGGCCGAGCGGGTGGTCAGTCTTTGCGGTCCTTCATCAGCCGCTCGGCCTTTTTTCGGACCAGCACGCCGCGCAGGTCGTGCATGGCCAGCAGCAGCGCGTCGGTCACCGCCTCGAGCTGGGCCTCGCTGGCGCGGGTCTGGGCCCAGTGGGCGGTGAGGTTGAGGTGATCGACGGTCCGCAGGATGTCGTCGATGTCGCGCCGGGCCAGCACTTCGGACCGCTCGGCCATCCAGCCCTTGATATGCTCCAGGTCTTCCTCGCTCAGGGTCCGGTCGCCGTGCGGCTTGATCTCGCCGTTGCGGATGTTGATCGCGGCGATCTGGTCCATTTCGACGCGGCGGTCGCGGTTCTCGGTATCGACGCGAAAGACAAAGGCGCCGTTGTCGCGCACCCGGAAGTAGTATTTCGGCAGCTCCATTTCCGACCTCCTCAGCCCAGATCCGCGCAGAAGGCGGCGATGCGGGCGCAGGCCTCCTTCAGGTTTTCGTCCGAGGTGGCGTAGCTGATCCGGAAGTTGGGCGACAGGCCAAAGGCCGCGCCGAACACCACGGCGACGCCCTTGTCCTCCAGCAGCGCCTTGGCGAAACTCTCGTCGTTGTCGATCAGGGTGCCCTTGGGCGTGGTCTTGCCGATCAGCCCGGCGATGGAGGGGTAGACATAGAACGCCCCCTCGGGCGTCGGGCAGGTGATGCCGTCGATCGCGTTCAGCGCGGCGAGGACAAGGTCGCGGCGGTGTTTGAAGATGGCGTTGTTTGGCGCAAGGAAATCCTGCGGCCCGTTCAGCGCCTCCAGCGCCGCCCATTGGCTGATGGTGCAGGGGTTGGAGGTGGATTGCGACTGGATCTTGCGCATCGCGGCGATCAGATGCTCCGGGCCGCCGGCATAGCCGATGCGCCAGCCGGTCATGGCATAGGCCTTGGAGACCCCGTTGCAGGTCAGCGTGCGCTCGTAAAGTGCCGGTTCCACCTGCGCGGGGGTGCAGAATTCGAAACCGTCATAGGTGAGATGTTCGTACATGTCGTCGGTCATTACCCAGACATGCGGGTGACGCATGAGAACGTCAGTCAGCGCCTTGAGCTCTTCGCGGGTATAACCGGCGCCGGTGGGGTTCGAGGGCGAGTTGAAGATGAACCACTTTGTCCTGGGGGTGATCGCGGCCTCAAGCTGTTCCGGGGTCAGCTTGAAGCGGTTTTCCAGCGTGGTTTCCACCGGCACCGGGGTGCCCCCGGCCAGCAGCACCATGTCGG
>Ga0209475_10002633_pt1 | contig 17663 bp, 15 predicted proteins | sample tdDd471_FD_187128 | JGI IMG/M metagenome (GOLD analysis project Ga0209475, IMG submission 187128) | Marine sediment microbial communities from the Atlantic coast under amendment with organic carbon and nitrate - tdDd47.1 (SPAdes)... | ecosystem: Environmental > Aquatic > Marine > Coastal >... | reverse complement strand
AGACTGAGGCCATCTGGTTTGAGGTGGGGCATGACATCCGCCGTCGGTGCGAAGATGAGTTCATGCATTTCATGGGTGGTATTCATGCCTTTGAGCATGCGGCCATCGGCATGTTGCCGCTGCTGGTCATGACCGACCGCAATGATCTTGGCGGTATCTCCACGCCCATGCATCCACAGGTGGAAGGACCAGCCGTTTTTATTTATGATGGCATGCCCGGTGGCGCCGGATTGACCCGACAGGCTTTCGAGCGCGCTGACGAGTTGATAGAGACGACGCTCAAGACCATTATCGACTGTCCGTGCGACCTTGGGTGTCCGTCCTGTGTGCATTCGCCCAAGTGTGGATCAGGCAACCGGCCTATCGACAAACGAGCCGCACAATTTGTGTTGGAAGCTATTCGCTCCGGCGATCCGAAATCAATCGAACCAAAGGAGATAGACGTGAATCTTCTGCCAGGAATCGACATGAAGAAGCCCGCGCCCAAGCGGTATGGTGTGATTGACATTGAAACCCGCTATTCTGCTGACGAAGTGGGTGGTTGGGGCCGTGCCGACCGTATGGGGGTGTCCATCGCCTGCGTGTATGACTCGGATGACGATGCCATGCATGATTATGAGCAGGACCAGATGCCCGAGTTGGTGGAACATCTGCAACAATTCGATCTTGTTATTGGTTTCAACCATGTGAAATTTGATTATGCCGTTCTTGGTGGGTTGAATCCTTTCCATTTTAGAGGATTGCCCAATCTTGATCTCCTTATGGAGGTGCATAATCGGCTTGGGTATCGCCTCAAGCTTGATAATATTGCTTCGGCCACGTTGGATGTTGGCAAGTCTGCGGATGGGTTGCAGGCGCTTAAATGGTGGCAGGAAGGGCGGCTTGATCTTATTACTGAGTATTGCCAGCAGGATGTGGCGGTGACTCGTGATGTGTATTTGTTTGGTCGAGAGCATGGGCATGTGTTTTTTACGAACAAGGCGGGGCAGAAAGTCAAACTGCCAATTGATTGGTAAATTCGTTTGAAGCAACCGGGGTTTCAACCCCGGTGGAGAGAAGAAGTAAGGATGGCCGCTTTCATGCGGCCTTTTTTTTGAAGATGCGCCTTCGGCGAGAGCCATTGTTGGGTGCTTCAGCACCCAACGTTTTCCATGCCCTCCCGGCGGGGTCCGTTTTTTTGTTGGGGCAAAAAAAGGGACGAAAAAAAGCCCCTTACGAGCTTGGCCGCCCGGAGATCGGCGGCAAGGATCTGATCCAATCGAGTCGGCTCCACCCTGCTAAAAACTCAAGTTCTGCCTCTCCGGTATGCCCAAGTTTAAGATAAATAATCAAATCCCCCTATGAGAGCCGCCTCCTTCGATTGGTCAGCTTCTAAGCCGCCGATCAAGGGCTAGGGGGTGGTCTTCGTCTGGGAGGGAGAAATAAAGAAGTGATCATCTTCGAAGCGAGAGCGGTGTTGGGGTGCTTCAGCACCCCAAAGCCCTTTATGGTGAGCGAAGAGCCTGAAATCAAGGATGAACACCTACACCGAAAAAGTCCTTACAACGACGAACAATTGATAGCGGGCCTTAGAGCCTGTCCAGCGCGGCACAATGTAGCCCGACCGAGTCTGTATCACAGACAATCCTGTCGGGCAGTGGAGCCGCGTACAGGCTCTTGGGTCCGTTATCAGGATCGCAACGATGAAGGCGTTTTTTGCCTCCTTTTTTCCGCCTTGAAAAAAGCAGGTCGCCGTAAAGGCGAAACACGTTGTAATAATAACGAATGAATTGTCACTGCGGATGCACACGCATAAAAAAGAGGCTCCCGGCTTATGCCGGGAGCCTCCGAAAAGCGTGTGCAATAATAATTACAATGAAGCGTACCGTTCGATCTTTCCTTTGTAGGCCAAAATCCCTTCAACAATGCCGTTTGCAAGATAATCAAGATACCTATCAGACTTGAGTCGCTTGGATTCCGTCTTGTTGGTAATATACCCCAACTCAACCAGCACGGAGGGCATCTTCGCACCCATCAGTACATAGAAAGGAGCCTCGCGAGTTCCCATGTTTTTGAGGGAGTATTTCTTGCGAACCCGTTTGATGGTGTTCGACTGTACATCCGAAGCGAGGTCACGCGATTCCTTGATCTTTGAATTGACCATCAGGTCGGTCAGGATAAACTGGAGGTCGGAAATCGATCGAGGGTCCACCGCATTTTCTCGCGCGGCAATGCGGACTGCATCCTTGGATTTGGCAAGGTTCAAGCTGTATGTTTCCATTCCATGAATACTGCGACTCCGGTTGGCGTTGCAGTGAATGGATAGGAACAGATCGGCTTTTTTGACGTTGGCCATGGCAGTTCTTTTTTCCAGAGCAATGAACACGTCCGTGGTCCGGGTGTACGCAATATTAAAGCCCTTGGCCTTGAGCTTTTTGCCGAGAATCTTGGCAAAGCGGAGATTGATGTCTTTTTCGCGCAGGCCATTGGAGACGGCGCCGGGGTCTTTGCCGCCATGACCGGGGTCGATCATGATTGTTTTGACGGTCAGGCCGAGCTGTTCAAGCAGGTCTCCGGCCATCTTTTTGCTGCCGTAAGGCGGACGATATTTGGAATTGGCTGTGGTTTTTCTGGGTGCTGCTTTGGCAGCTGCTTTGCGGGCGGCGAGGGTTTTCTCGTCCGGTGCGTATACATCAATGACAATGCGGTAAGGATTTTGAAGCGGAAAGACTTTGTATTCCTGCAAGTTCAGGAAATCGAGGACTACGCGGGTAGTGTCCTTGTTGTACTGACCTGTACGGATGGAGCGCAGAATGCCATCGGAAACCGTGGTGGACGCGGTGACGTCATGCCCCAGTCGCGAGTTGCTGATATCAATGTAGAGCCTGTGTGGGCGATTCACAGCCGGATTGGGCTGGAGCACCTGATAGCGGTACTTGGCCTGATCATCCAGTTCCAGAACCACGCGGGTATATTCGTCGCTGGAGGTGTATCGAACCACATCCAGATGGGCCATGCCGGAAGGATCTCTGGGCTTTATGCTGGTAGGTTTGGACTTGGTTGAGGATTTCTTGGTCGTTGCTTTTGCAGCAACGGAATCCAGCGAACCGTTGCCGGAGGTCGTGCCACCCGAAACCTGGGCAATGGCCCAGTTATACTTGCCCAGTTTTTTGAGAGCGGCCTTGGCTTTGTTTTTCATGTCCGAACGCGGATAGTCGACAATGATGGTTGCCAGGTCCAGACGGGCATTGGTGGTTTCCCTGAGCCGTTTGGCATAGACACCGGCTCGTCGATACAGGCAGTCATCAGCCCATCCGTGACGGGGGTAACGGGCAAGCACTCGTCCAAAATAGTCCACGGCCCGTCGGAAATCAGACTTCAGGCCGCTTTGTATGCCAAGTTCTTCGTGAACTCGGCCAATGTAGTACAGAGCCTTGGGAGCGTACGGTCCGTTAGGGTCTGCCTTGAGACAACGGGAAAAGGATTTCTCCACTTTTTCCCAGTTGGAACGATATTTTGCGCGCTTGCTGTTTTTGATCAACGCATGGAAATCAGAGTGACCAACAATGAAATAGGATTTGGCCGAGGCGGCAAGACTCGTGTTCGGGCACAGGAAAATCGCCGTAAGGACGAAAAGCGTCAGAACGGATAGAATATGAGATTTTGCGGCGTTATGCAGCTTCATTGTTTTTGGACCAGGGCTGAATGAAAGATACTCCAACAGATGATTTACCAAAATCATACATGTCAGAACATACAGTTTGGCAGCATTTTTCAGAAAAATCTAAAAAAAGTCCAGAAAAGAATGCGATAAAAGGAAGAATTAAGCCAGTCCGGTGGTAATCCATTCAGCCCAATCATCCCTGCCGTTCTCTTTTGCCACTGCTGCGGCGGCATTCCAATCATATTCCACTTTCATGAATTCGGCGTCCCACCCGGCGTCTTTTCTGGTGAGAATTGCGTATCGAGCATGGGGAGAGCCGCTGGCTATTATGTGCGGCGGAGTATCGTCGTCATAAGCTGGAAGCCCCACACTGCCGGGGTTGACGATGGTGATGTCATTGCACATGACCAATCCTGCATGGTGCGAGTGTCCGGTCAGAACCAGAGAACACCCGTGCGCCTCGGGCATGAGGTGCTCCATAAGGGTGGTGCAGTTTCGTATGGCTGGAAGGCCTGTGGTGACGTCTTCCAAGAGATACGTCATGTCATTTTTTGGTGTCCCGTGGCAGAGCAGTATGTCTGATTCTGGACGCAGAGTAGCAGGAAGCGCCTTCAGCCACGCCAGACCGTCTTCGCCGATGCCTTTCAGTGTGCGCTGGAAAGAGGGTACGTTTTCCCAGTTTGGGCCTCCTTCAAGGAGAATGCGGTCCTGATTGCCGAGGATGGCAGGCATGTCCAATCCTTTGAGGATAGCCCATGTGCCTGCCGGGTCCAGCGGGCCATAAAAGGTGTCCCCGAGATTGCAGAATCGGTTTATACCGCGTGCCCGAGCATGGGTGAGTACCGCTTCGAGGGCAAGGCTGTTGCCGTGAATGTCGGCCAGAACGGCCAGAGGTTCTCTGTGCATAATGGAGTTACTATTGGATAAAACCGATTCTATTGCAAGGAGGCTTTTCTTTACTCGGAAGGAGGGAATCCCTATATTGATTTTTATGGGATTGTCATCATGAGCACCATTATTGTCGGTTTGTCAGACATGCAGTTTTCGGTTGATCCCGTAGATGTGCTGGTCACCTATTCTCTGGGGTCGTGTATCGGGGTTTCGGCGTATGACCCCCAGGCTCGCGTTGGAGGTCTGATTCATTGCCTGTTGCCATCGCCGGGTGAGGCCCCGGACGGGGAGAAGAAGAATCCGTTCAAGTTCGTGACAACAGGTGTTCCCGCCATGGTGCGCAGTTTACTTGAGGCTGGAGCAAGCCAGAACCGTCTGATCTTCATGGGAGCAGGTGGTGCTAATATTCGCAGTAAGTATCATGTTCCCATTGGCGCGGAAAACGCTGAAGCCTTGCGGGGAGTCCTCGCTTACAACAATGTTCGTTTGGCCGCTGAAGAGTTTGGAGGAACGATCCCCCGAACTATGTTTCTACATCTGGATACGGGCAGAGTCGTGGTTCGTACCATGGGTGTGCCTCACGATCTTGAATGACCCGGTTCCCATATGAAAAAGGGCGGCCCGTTCCCGGACCGCCCCTGAATTTGACGAATATTTTTATTATTTGGGCTGGAAAGCCTTTTTGATGAATATAGGCTGGACCGGAACATCATCCATCCTGCCGGAGCGGGCTGTCTTTGACTGATGAATCTTGTTGACTACGTCCATGCCTCTGATGACCTTGCCGAAAGCACAGTAGCCCATGGTGGTGCTGCCAGTGTAGCTGCCGGTTCCAATCTGTTTTGCGGTCTGTTTGTAATCAAGAATCGGGTTGTCTTCCACGTTGAAGAAAAATTCACTGGTGGTGGAATTGGGGGCATCAGATCGAGCCATGGCGATGGTGCCTTTTTGGTTCAGCAGACCCGTGGCAGCCTCGTTGGAAATGGGAGGCAAGGTTTTCTTTCTCTTGATGGGATAGGTATAACCGCCACCTTGAACAATGTTCATGCTGGTGTCGTCTGTCCCTTTGGGAGGCTTGCGCTGAAGGATGACACGATGGAAGAAAGTCTTGTCGTAAAACCCGGAATCCACATATTTGAGGAAGTTGGCCACGGTTTTTGGCGCATCCTTAGGGTAGAGCATGACAATAATACGCCCTGCGGTCGTGTCCATGACCACCACAGGATTGGGACCGGCTTGTGCGTTGGACGGGAAGAGAGCCACAGCTGTGAACAGCGCGCAGATCAAGGCGGCTGAGAAAAAGATGTTTCGTACTGTATTCATTGTGTCACCTTTGCTTGAAATGATCAGAAAAACTATGTTGTTTCGCGAAATGGGTCAACTGTTCAGGGTGTCGAGTAACAGTTGTCTTGCTCCGGCTTCGTCCATATCCTGCCCGGTCCAGAGTTGGAATTGGGCCAGTCCCTGATGAAGAAACATCTCCAGTCCGGATATTGTCCTGCAACCCGCGGCTTTTGCTTCCCGCAAAAAACGGGTTTCGAGTGGGTTGTAGACGATGTCGTAGGCAATCATGCCTGGAGTGAATCCGTCTTTGTCCCATGGCGAAAGAGTTTCGAATTCACCAGACATTCCCAGCGGCGTGGTGTTGCAGATGAGACCCCATGGAGTGTTCATGCGTTCTTCCCAGTAGATACAGTCCACGTTGAATTGTTCGGCCAGTAGCTCTGCTTTGGCGTGGGTCCGGTTGGCAACGCCGATATGTTTGATGCCCAGTTCCTTCAGGCCGACGATGGCGGCCCTGGCTGCACCTCCAGCACCCAGCACAATGGCCGAGTCTGGGCACTTTTCCAGCGAGCGAAGTGGAGCGATGAAGCCGATGACGTCCGTGTTTTCGCCACAGAGAGCATCGTTGTCCCAGTACAAGGTGTTGACTGCGCCGACCTGGGCGGCTCGGTCTGAAACCGTGTCTATATAGTCCATGACCGCCTGTTTGTGCGGGATGGTCACGCTGAGGCCGGAAATGGGCCGGGCGCGGACCTGCCCCATGAATGAGGACAAGTCACCCGTAGAGACGGGCCATGCTGCATAGCTGGCCTCCACGCCGAGTTTGTCGAATCCCCAGTTATGCAGGGTCGGACTTATGGTGTGACCCAAGGGCCAGCCTATGATGCCGTAGCTTTTGAACATGAGGGTCCTTTACAGTTCCCCGGCCTGTTCCAGATTGCCGATGTTCCGGCCGGACCATTTTTCTTCCATGGAACCGAGGTTGGCCTTGAGCATTTTGAAAAGGACACCCTTGGGACCGACTTCGATGAATTCTCGTATGCCGGTTACCCACATGGCCTGCATGGTCTGAATCCAGAGCACGCTGGAGGTCATCTGGTTCTGCATGGTGATCAGGATTTGTTCAGGGTCAGGTTGGGGCAGAGCCGTGGCGTTATGGTGCACCGGGAAGGCGGGAGCATTCCATGTCAGCGTTTTGAGGAAGGCACCAAATTCGTCTGCGGCTTCCTGAATGAGCGGGCTGTGGAATGCGCCGGACACGGCCAGTCGGATAGCACGACCTTTGGCTTCCTTGACCAGCGCTTCTGCGGCGTCGAGAGCCTCCTGCTCGCCACTGATGACGAATTGGGCCGGGGTGTTGTAGTTGGCGATGCGTAGCTCTTTGCCAGAAGTCTTGCCTGCCGCGTCAACGATTTTTTCGACTTTGTCCTGCTGGAGTTTGACCACGGCAGCCATGCCGTGCCCTGCACCGCCTGATTCGGCCATGAGGCGTCCGCGTAGGGTGACGGCCTTGATGCAGTCCTCCATGCTCAGGATGCCAGCCGCGCCAAGGGACGCAAATTCACCAAGGCTGTGTCCTGCCGTTGCTGCGGGGGAAAGTTTGTCCTTTACCGCCAACCATAGGGACAGGTTGACCACGGTCAGTGCTGGTTGCAATGCCCGTGTATCTGCCATGTCTGTAGCTTCACCGTCCCAGTATATTTCACGAAGAGGCAGGCCGGATTCCTTTTCAGCCAGTTTCCAGAGGTCCAGAGCCGCGCTGTCACTTTCGGCAGCGTCCCGGCCCATGCCTTTTTCCTGGGAACCTTGTCCCGGAAAGAGTATGCCAATTTTGGTCATTGTATTCTCCTTGATATGGATAATGGGAGCTCTGTATGCATCCCTGTGTCATTATTGTATGATCTAGTTTGTCTCAAAGTCTGGGGGAAGTGGGGCATTCATCGATTCGAGGACATATTTGCGCCCGTGGAGGAGGAGTTCAGGCCCTGCGTATCCAGGAAAAGACGTTGCCCGGATCCTGCGTTCAATTTCTTCCTCGGACATATCTGGAGTGATTGTATAGAGTTTTTTGAAATCCGTGCTCGTGTATGGTTTTCGCTGCCACGTCAGATCGCCCGCTTCAAGTGGCTTGTCATTGAGTATCCGGTCCATGATGGTGTGGAAAAGACGGATTTGGTAGGCGTAGCAACGCCTTGTGAGCGTATAGACCGAGTCGTTCTCATAAACAGGCAGGTGGCTGACTTCAATAATCTGTCCTGTGTCCACTTTTGAGGCCATAAAATGGCAGGTTACGCCATATATTTTTTCGTCATTATAAATAGCGAAATTGGTGCACCCGATTCCAGGATATTCCGGAGGTCCGGGGTGAAAGTTGATCGCGCCGGAAGTCGCTTTATTGAGAAGATCCTTTGGCAATACCATTGGGCACAAATATGAAATGAGCCAGTCGCCTGCCCAGGAAGTAGCAACTTCAGGCAGTCTTTCACCCTTTGCAACTCTTACGACAGTCGCGTCCTCAAAAAGTGTTAAGACTGTATTGGCGGCATCGTCTGTATATGGATCGTTCTTTTTGCCTATGAACAAAAGTGACATGGGGAGTCCTCCGATTGAAAGCGTTTTCGATGAGCAGGTACCTTTGCGTATCATTCTGCATGAATTGTCTCAGATAAGGAGAGTTCGCATCGATTACCCCTATTTGTCCGTCGGTATGGTACGGACTGAGGGCGGGGTGAAACACGATCATCTTATTGGGATGCACGGTCATTGGCAAGTGACGCTCTTTCTCATGGGTTGAGTCAGATGTCAGTGTCCTGGCACGAGCAAAAAAAGATGCATAAAAACAAATTTTAGTATTATTTGTCCGCAATGGTTGGATAAAATGACATAAGTCTATGTAACATGTTGAATTTGCATGCTTTAAAAAATCAAACATGTATTTCAACAGGTTAAGCTGGACAACTGTCCGTTTTTCCAGAAGATTTCTAGACTAGCCGCTAGCCCTTGCTGTGCAAGGCTTTCTAGAAAAAAGACGAACTGACTTGATTTAACTGGATTTCCCGGGTATAAAAGCGGGTAACTGTCGAAAATTCTCCGTTTATATGGAAGGTCTCCATACAGCTGAAACGCTTGGAGTTCGGACCTGACGGAGGGGAGAGAATGAATGGCTCACGTGGATTCTGACTGTATTTTTTGTAAGATTGTGGCAGGGGAAATCCCCTGCGCCAAGGTGTTTGAGTCGGAAACCTGCCTGGCTTTTCTGGACATCGCACCTGTGAACGCGGGGCACGCTCTGGTGCTACCCAAGGGGCATTATCCCACGCTCATGGACATCCCTGTAGAGATGGGGGGCGATGTGCTTCAGGCTTTGTCCATAGTGGGCAAGGCGGTCATGGAGGCCACCGGAGCCGACGGCCTGAACCTCATGCAGAACAATTATGAGGCTGCCGGACAGTTGGTGCATCATGCACATTATCATCTCATTCCGAGATTCTCGGACGACGGGCTGCGCCTCTGGGAGCAGACTCCGTATAAAGATCCTGACGAGATGAAACGGCTCGCGGCTGAAATCGCGAACCTCGTGAAGTAATTTCTGGAAACCTTTTTTGGAGGCGATCAATGAGCACCCTCACCAAAGCTGGCATCGTGGATTACATCTACGAACGCACTGACAAGAATCGCGCCGAAATCAAGGATCTGGTTGAATCCATCCTTGAGATCATGAAGACAGCTGTCAAGAAGGATCACGCCCTTCTGATCAGCGGCTTCGGCAAGTTTGAAGCGTATGACAAACGGGCTCGCAAGGGACGCAATCCCCAGACTACCCAGACCATTACTCTGCCACCGCGCAAAGTGGTCGTCTTCAGGTTGTCGCGCAAGTTCCGCGCCGAACTGAATCGTTAGAATTGTTCAGAGGCCCGAATCGTTTCGAGCCTCTTGAACCGTCTGCCGATATTAGTTTTCGGTTGATTTCTTGAATACGAACCCTTCGGGGTAGTCCGTCTTGAGTTTGGTAAGCGCTTTTTCGGCCGAGGTTTCGTCCGGGAATGCGCCTGCCTGCACGCGGAATAATCCCGTATCCGTCTTGGATAACACAGAGTCCTTGTACCCATCCGAAAGGAGACGTGCGAGGACTTTGTTTGCGTTTTCAAGATCGGAAAATGCGCCGATCTGTACGTAATACATGCCGGTTCCGGTCTTGGTCGGGGAGGCAACTTCTTCGGTGACTACCACCTTTTCAGTGATAGAGACCTCTTCGGTTATGACTTCTTTCTCAGCGGCAACCACTGCTTCGGTCTTTTCGGCTGTCGGAGTTTCAACGGCTTTGGCTGATTCTTCCTTGGCCTGTCCTTTTACGACCTCGGCTTCGGGCAGCGGTTCCTCGGCCAGATCTCCTTCGTCCACATCTGCGGGTTGAATTGCCGCTTCTTCAGGGGCATCGACAATATATGTCTCTTCAATGATTTCTGGCTGTTCTTCGACCTTGGCCGGGGTTGGGGCAGGCTTTACCTCAACCTGTCGAGCCGGTTGTTTGACCGGAGGAGCCGATTCGATATGCTTGCGGAAACAGCCACCGAGCATCACCGCGGACGCAGTTAAAACAATCAGTGCCACTATGCTTTTCTTCATGGGATAACTCCCCCTTTCCTTCAATCTTGTGGATAGTAAATCAAGTCTAGAGATAATCTAAACCATATCCAAGCGCAAGCGGGAATGGCGTCCTGCAAATGGGTGGGAATGCGGGAATGAAAGGTTTCGCTGAATTAGGGCGTGGTTTTGAATCGGCTGAGAGCCAGAGCCAAAGCCGTGGAGAGCTTGATGAGTTCCGTGTTGTTCTTGTGGATGGTGGCTGCCATGCGTTTGGCCAAGGTCATGAAGAGTTTGTTGCCGATAGCGGGTTCCCTGTCGAGAAAATCGAAGAACCTTCGGCGGTTTGTGACAAGAAAGTGGGATTGTTCCAAAGTCTGGATGGTCGCTGATCGGGTGTCCCTGTCAATGAGGGCAATCTCACCGAAGATGGGGTATTCGGTCTCGTCCATGGTGGCAAGTACCTTGCGCTGGTTGTCCAGTTCCAGAATAGGCAGGTCCATTCCTTCGATGAGCATGGATTTTGTTATGCGTATGCGTCCTCTGATGAGGATGAACATTTCGTCGTCCACGTCGCCTTCAGTGATTAGCTTTTCACCGGTTCCGTAAGAACGGACCTCAAAGAGCTTCTTGATCTTGTCCAGAGCGGTAGCCGGGAAGTCTTTGAAAAGGGTGATGGCATGCCAGTTGACTTGATTGATGTTCATTGGTCCTCCCCAGGTTTGAGGAACAGGACTGCATCATATCCAGCAAGGTGGGTCGAGTCCTGAGGATTGGCGACTACGTGGGGACCGGAGTCGCCGATTCGGGTTTCCTGGCCGGATGATTCGAACAATTCCAGAATGAATTTGTCCAAGGCCTGGGAGTCGTCGAGTACGTCTTCAAGAGAGATGTGCTTGGATACCTGGCACACAGCCAAGGGAAGTCGGCCCTCACTTCTGAAAAGCGTCATGAGTTGGCCCCATGTTATTTTTTTTTCTTCTGCGGTGAGGCTTTCGACGCCAAGCAGGCTGTTGCCGCGCATGCCGAGAAGTTCCTGAAGGAAAGTCCACATGGAAGGGTTATTCCCCATGAGCCCGAGGACCATGCTGGTAAGCTGACCGTGGATCAGAATTTCATTGACCCCGGCACGCAGGAGGTGTTTGCGGTTTTCCGGCAAGGCTACTTCCCCGTATACCGGAACCTGAGGGGCTATTTCCCTGATGGCAAGGGCGCAATAGAGTGTTTGTTGATCGGATTCTTTGGGACTCTGTTTCCGGTGTTCGGAAAGCATGTAGATGACACGGGCTTGATCCGGTTGGGATTTGAGGAGGACACTTTCCTGCGTGATGGTTCCCCAGACAAAATTCAGCCGATCGCCCATATTCAGTTGTAAGGCTAGGGTTTCCCGCTCGTCCGGCGTGAGCGCATTGACCAGAACGAGGTCCGATCCGCCGCCGTCTTTGGAGCCGAGAACGCCGTTGTCACGCAGGGCCGTGATCAGTTCCATTCCGAAGTCGTTCCAGCCAACGATGATAACGTGGTGTTCCAGGTTCACCTTGAGCAACCCCTTGCGCTTTTTGGCCTTCTGCTCCACGAGCATGGAGGCCAGATTACCTGTCAGAGCGGAGACCAACCCGATGCCGCAGAGCATTACGAATACGCCCATGATCTTGCCGCCTACGGTGCCGGGCACCATGTCGCCATATCCAACAGTTGTCAGTGTGACCACGGCCCACCAGAGTGCGCCGAAAAAATTATGAATTTCTCCGTTGGGGTAGTGTTCGAAAAACCAGAATCCCACCGTGCTGCCGGACAGCATGACGAGGATGAGGAGGGTGAGTTTCCCTAATGGACTGCGACACCATCCAGAGAGAGTGCCGTACACATTCAAGAGTATCTGCAAGTCGTCCACCTTTTTTACATTCTACTTTTGTATGACGAAAGTTGCACCGGGAGTCAAACAATGCCGGATGTGGACGAATCGGGGCTGGTTGAGATATTGTCCTTCAATGCGAATCGGACGGTATGAAATACGAGGTCTTCTGGGCCGGGGCGGCATGGGCGCGGTGTATAAGGCGGCTATGCCGGTGACCGGGCGGATCGTCGCGCTGAAGGTGTTAAGGCCTGCTGAAATACTTGAGGATATTGTGGGTGAGGGTGCGCTCAGGGAAATGTTTTTCAAGGAAGCAGCCACCATGGCGAGCATCAGCCATGGGAACGTGGCCTCCATTCTGGACGTGGGCACAGGGGATTCTGTGACGCCGCCCCATTTTACCATGGAATATTTTTGCGGCAACCTTGGTGTGCTTATGGGTGAGACCTATGAGGTCGAGTTGGAGTCCCGTCGTCTCGGGATTGAGGCTTCCCTGCACATTGCGCGTGGTATGCTTCATGGTCTGGACAGACTGCATTTCGAGGGCATTGTCCATCGGGACGTCAAGCCCTTCAACGTCATGCTGGCCGAGGATCAAGGCGGGCCGGGGCAGGTTAAGCTTATCGATTTTGGTTTGAGCAAGTTGCGAGGAGAAAAACCCGCAGGTCATAAGGGCATGGTTGTTGGTTCTCCGTATTATACCGCTCCCGAACAGGAAGCCGATCCCGAAAGTGCGGACGCTCGTTCCGATATCTATTCCGTGGGCGTAAGCTTGTACCGTATGCTCACAGGCTCTTTGCCCGAAGAGCGCGGCAGCACCAAACGACTGTGTGACATTCATGCTGATCTTGATTGCGCCTGGGATGATTTTTTCGATCAGGCGTTGGCTTCGGAACCTGATAAGCGGTTTAAGGATGCCATGACCATGATTGATGCCCTGAACAATCTGGAGGTAGCCTGGCAATCACAGAAGGACGCCACCTGTGTGGCCCCGGATCTGCTGTTTGAGCCCGAACGCCATGATCCTGAATGGCTACCGCGTCATGAATCAGTGAAAGTGGGAGTCAAGGGTGCTCGTGCCTTTTTTGATCTCGACGTATTGTGGCGACCCAATGAATATGGTCCTGGCGAGTTCAAGGATTCCGGTGATGGAAAGGTGTTGGATCGTGTATCCGGTCGGGGCTGGGAAAAAGTCGGATCACGGTATCCTTTGACATGGGAGCATGCACACGCCCACGTGGCGCGGCTGAATCGCCATGGTTTCGCCGGACGTACTGACTGGCGTCTGCCTACGGTGGACGAGTTGACCACGCTGTTCACAGGTCGTACCGAGCCGGGGGAATTCTGTCTGGAGTCCGTGTTTGATCCACGCAAGGCACGGCTTTGGTCTTCTGATACCAAAGCGTTTACCGCGGCATGGTATGCGGATGCCGAAATGGGATTCGTCTGGTGGCAGGATCGCACTTGCCGTTTCTTTGTTCGGGCCGTGTGCGGTCGGTAATCTAGATTATGCCCAGCTCTCTCAAGTCTTCAATCGCCTGTTTTTCGCTGAGCAGGTATTTTACCCGGTCAAAGGATTGGGAGATGCCCGATCTGTGGATGAAGTAATCCTCAATGGGGAAATCCTTGGCCGTGAATCCCATATTCATGACATCGTGGAACCATTCGCACGCCGTGTCCACCATGATCTCGCCGATGTAGGTGGTGGCCCCGAATGGGGTGGCCGGTCCGTGGGGAACCGTCACTTTTTTCGCGGCTTCCAGATTGATCAGGCAGCACCATTCATGCACGCGGCAGTGGGGTAGTGGCCATGGAGCCGTGCGCCATTTCTCATTAAAATTCGTTCGGTGGTAGCCGAAGTCATACTGATTGTTCACAGGGGCTTGTGTGGTCGTATAAAGTTCATATACTTCATTATACGACGGCTTGTATGAAGCGTATTGTCCCCGGCTGCATTTGCCTGCCCAGTGCGCCGGACAGTTCCAGCACACCCCGAGCTGGCCGATGATGATGTTGTCTTCAATGGCATCGAGCATTTTCTCCACAACAGGTCCGGTAAACGATGTGTCGTTATGGGTCACGAAAAGGAATCGCGAAGCCGATTTTTCCCAGGCATACTGATATCTGATGCCCATGCGGTACGTCTCGTCATCAAACGGGCCGGTGATGTTGTCGAAATACCCATGTGCGTATTCGCTGCGCACCAGTTCTACTGAGTCCGGGTAGTGCTCACGGATAATGGAGAATTTATCCTTCTCCTCGTCCGGGGTGTCTGCGTCGATGATCAGATATATCCGGTCAATGAATTCGGCGTTATATTTCAACAATGTGGCTACGCCCAGAAATGTCTGGTACGGCCTGCCCAAGGCGTTGATTGCGACATCGACCTGCATGAAGACTCCGGTGAAAGCTGGTTTGTGGGGAAAAGGAAGACCGTGCAAAGAGTTACTGGATTCCGATGAAATGTTCCAGAGTAAAATGGCGTGGGGTATTCAGTGAGCTTGATGCCGTCCGGGGATGGATATTCACCGCTTACCGAGTATTCCGTCCAGCCTTTTGATTGATTCACCGTTCACCGGGCGTATTTGAACCGTTCACCTAAAAAAGAACGCGGTTGCGCGTTTCTTTGAATAAATGATAACGTGTCCAGCGTGGCTCACCCCGCAATGGGAACGACATTTCAGAAGGTTGCGGTCCATTTCGACGGAGACCTTGAAGACACAACCATAGATCAGGAGAACACCAGAATGAGCGAAGAGAAGAAAATCGAGAGTCTGCAAAAAGACGGGCAGATATTCGAACCTGACACCTCAATGCAGGCCCAGGCATGGATTCAGAACATGGAGGCCTATGACGCGGCCAATGAAAAGGCGCTCAACGACCCCGAAGGTTACTGGGGCGATAGGGCCAAGGATCTCCTGACCTGGTTTTCCGATTTCGATTCCGTACTGGAAGCGGATTACGACAAGCCCGAGTTCAAATGGTTTTCCGGTGGTACGACCAACGTTTCCTACAACTGCCTGGATCGGCATCTGACCAACGGCCGCCGCAACAAGGCCGCGCTCATCTGGCAGGGCGAACCCGAAGAAGACACTCGGGTTTACACCTATCAGATGCTGCACACCGAGGTCTGTCGTTTCGCCAATGTCTTGAAAAAGAAAGGCGTCAAACGCGGTGATCGTGTTGCTCTGTACATGCCCATGATTCCCGAGCTGGCCATTGCCATGCTCGCATGTACCCGCCTTGGCGCGCTGCATTCCATTGTTTTCGCCGGTTTTTCGTCCATCGCGCTTCAGTCTCGCATCGACGATTGTCAGGCCAAGGTTCTGGTCACGTCCGATGCTGTCCTGCGTGCAGGCAAGACCATCCCGCTCAAGCCTAACGCGGACGAAGCTCTCAAGGATTGTCCCACGATTGAACAGTGCATCGTGGTTCAGCGTGGTGGCAATGAAGTCAACATGGTCGAAGGTCGTGACTCCTGGTGGCATGACGAAATCAATGCTGACGATATTACTTCCGAGTGCGATTTCGAGAAAATGGAATCCGAAGATCCACTTTTCATTCTGTACACCTCTGGCTCCACCGGCAAGCCCAAGGGTGTGCTGCACACCACTGGCGGGTATCTGGCCTATGCGGCCCATACCACTCAGTACGTGTTCGACGTTAAAGACGACGACGTCTACTGGTGCACGGCTGACATTGGTTGGATCACCGGTCACTCCTACATCGTGTACGGGCCGCTGGCCTTGGGAGCCACATCCGTCATGTTTGAGGGCGTGCCGAGCTATCCCAAGCCGGACCGTTTCTGGCAGATCGTGGACAAATTCAAGGTGAATATTTTCTACACAGCGCCCACCGTTATCCGTGCGCTCATGCGTGAAGGCGAGGAGTGGACCAAAAAATATGACCTTTCCTCCCTGCGTCTGCTCGGGTCCGTGGGTGAGCCCATCAACCCGGAAGCGTGGCTCTGGTACCATAACAATGTTGGCGGCGGTAAGCTGCCCATCGTGGATACATGGTGGCAGACCGAGACAGGCGGCATCATGATTTCCGCCATGCCGTATGCCACGCCGCTCAAACCCGGTTCCGCCACCAAGGCGCTGCCTGGCATCTCCGCCAAGATCGTGCGTCGCGACGGTTCGCCTGCCGGTCCCAACGAAGGTGGTCATCTCATCATCGACAAGCCGTGGCCTGGCATGCTTCGTAATGTCTGGGGCGATTCGGAACGTTATAAGTCCACTTATTTCGCCGGGTTCCCCGGAGCCTACGAGGCCGGTGACGGTGCTCGCGTGGACGAGGACGGTTACTTCTGGATCATGGGTCGTCTGGATGACGTCATCAACGTGTCCGGTCATCGTATGGGTACCGCCGAGATCGAATCCGCTCTGGTCGCACACAAAGACGTGTCCGAGGCTGCTGTCGTCGGTATGCCTCACGACATCAAGGGCGAGACGATCTACGCCTATGTCACTCTGAGGTCTGGTCTGGAACCTGACGATGACATGGTTAAGGAATTGAAAATTTGGGTACGCAAGGAGATCGGGCCTATTGCCACGCCTGAGTTCATCCAGTTTGCAGACGGTCTGCCTAAGACTCGCTCCGGTAAGATCATGCGTCGAGTTTTGCGCAAGATCGTTGAAGGTTCGAACGAGTTTGGTGACACTTCGACTCTCGCCGATCCGGGTGTTGTTACCGATCTGGTTGAAGGCAACAAGGACCTCGTCAGTTAGTATTGCAACAATCATAATGAAAAGGCCCCGCACGGTGTGCGGGGTTTTTTTTGTGCGCGATTTGGGAGTATTGGGGAAGGTGTGAGTGCATTCGCAGCGGGGATGCAAACGGCATTATTATAACGTGTTTCGCTTTTACAGCGACTTACTTTTGGGCCAAAGCGTCCAAAAGTAAGCAAAAACCGCTTTTGTCACTGTGCGCCTGATAGCGGGCCCAAGAGCCTGTATGCGGCTCCACTGCCCGACAGGATTGTCAGTTGCACAGACTCGGTCGGGCTACGTTCTGCCGCGTAAAACAGGCTCTAAGGCCCACTATCAATTGCTCGTCGTTGTAAGCAGTATCCCGTCGTAGGTGCCAATCTTTGATTTCAGGCTCTTCGACAATCATAAAGGGCTTAGAGGGACCCCAGCACCGCTCTTCCTTCGAAGACGGACACTTCTTCATCCTTCCAAACGAAGCCCAACCTCAGCCCTTGATCGGCGGCTTAGAAGCTGACCAATCGAAGAAGGCGGCTCAGCCAAAAAGAGCCGCCGCCCGCGCAGGGCATGGAAAGCCTTGGGTGCGGCACGCACCCAACAATGGCTCTCGCCGAAGGCGCATCTTTTCAGTAGGGAAAGGCCATCGGAAGACGGCCCTTCCCTACTTCTTCTCTCCACCGGGGTTAAAATCCCGGCT
>Ga0209475_10002629_pt1 | contig 17689 bp, 14 predicted proteins | sample tdDd471_FD_187128 | JGI IMG/M metagenome (GOLD analysis project Ga0209475, IMG submission 187128) | Marine sediment microbial communities from the Atlantic coast under amendment with organic carbon and nitrate - tdDd47.1 (SPAdes)... | ecosystem: Environmental > Aquatic > Marine > Coastal >... | reverse complement strand
GCACGCCGTACCCGTTGGCGCAGAAGACCTGTCCGGGGTTGGCGTAACGGCTCAGCCAGCCGGCGTTGTGGTTCGACTCGGGACCGCCGTGCACCTGGACGATCAAGGGGAAGCGGCCGGACTCGTAGCCCACCGGCAGCATGAGCACGCCCTCGATTTCCAGGCCGTCGCGCGCGGTCCATTTGATGGCGCGCTGCTCACCCAGTTCGACGTCGGCCAGGTAGGCGTTGTGGTGGGTCAGGCGCTTGGGCTGGCTCTTTCCGGACCAGGCGTAGAGTTCGCGGGGCGTCGTGGCGTCGTGGCCCACGAAGACCATGGTGCGCAGGCCGGGCCGGGCCGCGGGCAGACCGGCCACCAGGCCGGAGTCCTGGCTGTTCCAGAGGACCTTGCGCTTGGCGGGGTCCTTGCGGACGTCCAGCAGGCTGAGCGTGGGCCAGAGACCCTCGTCGGCGAAGTAGAGTACCGTGTTCTTGTCACGCCAGATCAGGGATCGGATGTGGCCCTCGAATCCGGCGGGGGTGAGGCTCGTGGCCTCGGTGCCGTCGATGTTCGCGAAGGACAGGCTGCTCGTGGCGTGGTCCTCGCGGGTGGCGGCGCCCGTCCAGGCCAGGCGCTCGCCGTCGGGGCTGATGCGGTAGCGGCCCACCTTGCCGGGCATGTCCACGACCATTTCGTGGGAGCCGTCGGCCAGGTTCAGACGGTACAGGTCCTGGAACATGTACTGGTGGTCCACGAGGTTTTTCTCACTGGAGCCGAACACCAGCCAGCGGCCGGTGGGTTCGGACACGACGCCCCACACGGTCATGCCGTCGACCAGGGTCACCGCCTCGCCGGGCGCGGTGTTCCAGGCGAAATCGATTTTCCGCAGGATGCGGTGCTTCAGGTTCTCCTCGTAGAAGCCGGGCAGCCAACCCTTCTCCTTCAGGTCCTTTTCACGCTTGGGCGTTTCCTCGGTCTCGGTGAAGAAAATCGCCGCGCCGTCGTGGTTCCAGGTCCAGGCCTTCACGCCGGTCTTGCTGTCGGTGGCCGCCTGCGCCTCGCCGCCGTCCACGGGGAGAACCCACACCTGGGTCTTGGCGTCCTTGCCGCGCTTGGTGGTGAAGCCGATGAACCGGCCGTCGGGCGAGAATTGCGGACTGCCCACCGACACCTGGCCGGTCACGAACGGACGCGGCTCGCCGCCGTCGGTGGAAACGACCCAGAGTTCGGTCCAGGCGCTGCCGGCGTCCTCAGCGAGGTCGCGGTTGCGGGACACTGTGTACAGGGCCGACTTGCCGTCGGGCGAGAGTTCGGCGCTGCGCACCTGTTCGATGTCCAGGAGCTGGTCAACGGTGAGGCCGTCGGCCAAGGCCGCGGTGGAGGCGATCAGGCAGAGGATCAGGATCGGCAGGAACCGGAAAATGGCGTAGCGGGGCATATGGGGAATTCCTTGTCGAGGGGTGGCAGGGCAAGTGAACAGGGGCAGTATAACACAACAGGCCAGATCTACCTGCGAGTATTCGCATTTTCGTAGGGGTTCCGGTCACTCGCAGACGGCGCACCCCTTGTCGAACACGACCTTCCAGGTGCCGTCGGCCTCTGTCCCTAGCCAAAACCCCTGTCCCTGCCGAATATTCCATCCGAGGCAAACGTGAACCCGCGAGGAATCTGCCGACAGTTGGAGACTTGGATTCCTTGGAGGCAAGGGATCTTATCGAGACGCCCGTTCGGGGTTTGGCCCCGTCGATTTCCCGCCAGACACCTCTGCAGGACATACCAATCCTCCATGACCAGGACGAACCCATCAGCAGTGGTTAGGCAGCGTCGCGATAGTCGCGAGGATGCAGGCCACCGAGCACGGGCTCACTCGCCACAGTATGCGGAATTGTGGAGGGCCAAGGAAGAGGGAACTCCTGAACTGTTTGAGCATATTGACGAGTGTCAGCACGAGGCTGTAAGTTGTTGAAAAACATTGAGGATGGCATACATGATAAGTGCTCGCAACCGAATCTGGGAATCACCGTATATCTGATGGCAAAGTTAATGTAAGCCCGCCTAAACAGATCCGGGGAAGAATCCTTCACCAAGGAAACTAAAATGAAAAAAATTATACTCCATTTAACCCTGGCCGTGATTCTGGCGACAAGCCTCTCAGTGCTTGTCCCTGCAGTCCTTCAAGCGGGAGAGATACATGACGCCGTTTCTGCAGGCGATCTGGATCAGGTCCGAACGCTCCTTGAAGCTGATTCAACTTTGATGGAGTCGAAAGGCAACAGGGGCTTTTCACCACTCCATACGGCGTGTTACACCGGCCAGGTCGCGATCGCCAATTACCTCCTTGATAATGGCGCAGACATCAAGGCCCAGGACATTTTTCAATCCGTACCCCTGCACCGGGCCTGCTTTTTCCCGGATCCGGACAGAGATCTCATTCTGCGTCTCATTGACATGGGGTCTTCTGTAAATGCGAAAGGGGGGGACGGTGTCACCCCTCTTCACTGGGCCGCGTACAGAGGCGGTCCCCAGGTTGCAACGCTATTGCTTGAAATGGGTGCCGACGTCAACGTAATGGAAAAAAACGGCATCTCACCTCTTCACAGGGCTGCTCAAACAGGAGATATAGAGGTTGCCAAAATCCTGATTGCTCACGGCGCCGATGTTAACATTTATGACAAGTTCGAGGGGCCTGTAAGAGCAAATGACATTTTGGGGACGGCTCTGCAAATAGCCATTAATTATAGCCCAAATGATGAAATGGCGACGCTTCTCCTAGATAATGGAGCGGAATTCAACAGGAAAGACGGCCAGGGAAATACGGAACTGCACCTGGCCGCGATGAAGGGGAATGGGAGTCTGACGAAAGTTCTCTGCGGGCACGGCGCTGAGGTTGAGGCCGTGAATGATCATAACCGGACTCCACTCTATTATGCCGCCAAACATGGGTTTCGCAATGCGGCGGAGGTGTTGATCGCCGCTGGAGCAAAGGAAAGTTCGGTCGTTGAAACTAATTATGGCAAAGCTCCTCAGTTGACCGAGACGCTTGAATATGGCGAGGCCTATCTCTGGCACTTGGGATTTTCGTTTGCTGTCAAGACAAAGGAAAGCCTGCTGGTATTTACGTTGACGAATATCATCAAAGAAACACCTGAAGCTGGTCTGGCTAACGGATACCTGAATTCGCACGAGTTGGAAGATCTGAAAATCACAATGTTTTTGCGCCACCGGGATTGGGGTCACATGTCTGGGGAGGATTTCAGGGCGCTTGCAGAATTGGTACCAGGCGTAAATATAATAACCAGCTTTGCGCCGGATTTCGATGAGGAAGAGACTCCGGATATCCCGGCCTATCGTTTAGTGGCCCCCAATGAGAGCTTCACGGTGGATGGGATTACAGTGCATACAATTCCAGCCCTGGGTGGCGGAATGGGTTATCTCGTCGAAGCCGATGGAGTGAAGATTTTCCACGCCGGATTGCATCAGAGTGACAACAAGGCCGAAAATGTGGAAAAGTACCGCCAAGAGATCGATTTCCTGAAGCCTTTCGGCCCGGTGGATGTGGCCGTTATTCCCGCCTACGGACACAACAATCGCGTGGGAACGGCCTATGAACCTTTCCTTTACCTCATCGACCAACTTGCGCCGAAAACCTTATACTTGTTTGGCGCGAACAATCAGGAGACATATCCAAAATGCGTCGAAATTTTGGAAGCGCGTGACGTCCCGATAGTTTACCCCGAGGTAAAAGCGGCAAAGGGCGAGCGGTTTCATTACAGGCGTGATTTGACACAAAAGTGATGTGTACTTGCCTGCCTTTTTCCGACATCTCAAAAAGGCTATTTTGGGTCCCACTTGCCCTGGGCCTTCTGACCGCGTATCTTTGTCCGCACATGACGACTGTATTCTAGGCAACCGCACGTCCCGACCTTGATCGGGTTTGCGCTCTCCAGGGAGCGCCCTTTAGCGTGCCGTTGCTCATCCCCGTGACATGAAATCGATTCGAGAAACGTGCCGCGAGCATGGTGACTCTCCGTGTCTCCATGCCGGCCTACTTGTTCAACGGGAGAGAACCCACCATGAACCACGACAAGATGATGAACGCCATTCACGAGATCTTCGACCCCGCGCTGCCGCGCCTGGCCCCCGGCGATGACGCCGTCACCCGCCGCGCCCTGGACCTGCTCTTCAACGGCGGCCTGGGGCGCCTGTCCAGCGACTTCCGCGTGCTGGACGTGGGCTGCGGCAACGGCTCCCAGACTCTGTGCCTGGCGCGGGAACTGGGTTGCCGGGTGACGGCGCTGGACAACCACCAGCCCTACCTGGACGAACTGCAACGACGCGCCCAGGCTGAGGAGCTGAGTCACCTGATTCAGCTCCTCTGCGCCGACATGAACACCTTGGGCGACGGCGAGGGTGAGTATGACATGGTCTGGGCCGAGGGCTCGGCCTTCGTCATGGGCATTTCCCAGGCCTTGCGCGCCTGGCGGACGCAGCTGGTCCCCGGTGGCGCCCTGGGCTTCACCGACCTGGTCTGGCTGCAGGACGATGCACCCACCGCGTGCCGCGACTTCTTCGCGGGCATCTGCCCGGACATGCCTCACGCCGACGCGGTGAAGCAGACCGTGGCCGACTGCGGGTACGAGCTGGTGGATACCTTCACCCTGCCCGGACACGCCTGGTGGGAGAACTTCTACGTGCACCTGAAGGAACGCCTGGTGGGGTTCCAGCCGGCCGAAGACTGCGAAGAGTCGCGCGCCATGCTGGAGATGGCCCACGGCGAGATCGAAAACTACCGCAAGCACTCGGACTGGTTCGGCTACGTCTTCTACCTGATGCGCAGGGCGGACTGATCGAGTCATCATCTTCAATAGAAGCGCCGGGACCTGCGGTGGTCCCGGCGCTTCCTTCAATCTGTACTTGCCTGCCTTTTCCGACATCTCGAATGTGATAATACCCTGGGTGGGTTTGTTGGCCACCCCATGGGTTGATGTGAAGCCCCGCGGCAGGAATGTGGCGGGGTTTTTCTATGGCTTGGAATTCCCGGCCTTCTGCTCTGGTGACAGGCGCATTAACCACGAGGCCGGTTTGAACAACTCCCCAAGTGCCTAACTGGATGTCGGGGATACAAGGGCAGGATCAGTAGAGCCGCCAGCCTGAACGATGCCAGCCGATCACGGTATCTGGCTGGACGATGGTTTCGAGTGCCATCGATTGGCGAGATTTGACCATCGAGAGCAGAAATATGAGGACGAATTTAAGCATAATGACCGATATCGGGCGATGTTCTAAGTTGTTGAGGGATAATGGAGACGGATTAATTGGTAGGCACACCGGCCGACTTGCTTTATGGCCCCTCTGAGCGCTCCCGGCCTCTTTTGTGCTATATTGTCGCGGTTCGTTTCCCCTGCCACCTCTCGACAAGGAAATCCCCATGCCCCGCTTTCCCCTCTTCCGGCTTCTGCCCGTCCTGGTTTTCTGTTTGCTCGCCTCAGCGGCCCTGGCCGACGGTCTCACCATCGACCAGCTCCTGGACATCGAACAGGTGCGCAGCGCCGAACTCTCGCCCGACGGCCAGTCGGCCCTGTACACCGTGTCCCGCAACCGCGACCTCGCCGAGGACGCCGGTAGCGCCTGGACCGAACTCTGGGTCGTCGGCACCGACGGCGGCGCACCGCGCCCCTTCGTGACCGGCCAGGTGTCGGTGGGCAGTCCACAGTTCTCCCCCGACGGCCGGTTCATCGGCTTCACCACCAAGCGCGGGGACGACGCCAAGACCCAGGTCTGGGTCATCCCCGTGGACGGCGGCGAGGCGCAGGCCGCCACCGCCAGTAAAACCGGCGTGAGCGCCTGGACCTGGAGCCACGACGGAGGAACCGTCTTCTTCACCGAAACGGAAGAGGCGCCCCAGCGCGAAAAGGACCTCAAGGAGAAGGGCTGGCTGCCCGGATTCTACGAGGAGAACCTGAAGCACCGGATCCTGCGGAAGATCGACTTCGCCTGGAACACCGCGCCCGGCGAGGCCGTCACCCTGGTCGACGGACTGACCGTCTGGGGTGTCGTCGCCGATCCCACCGGCCGCTGGCTGGTATTCGGCGCCAGCGGCAAGAACCTGGTGGACCACCAGTACATGTTCCAGGACCTGTACCGCCTGAACCTGGCCGACGGCACCCACGAAATGGTCGTGGACATGCCCGGCAAGGTGGGCCGCTACCGCATCAGCCCCGACGGCGAACGCCTGGCCTGGACGGGCGCCGCCACCCGCGAGGACCACGCCACCAGTAGCCTGTTCACGTCGAACATCGACGGCTCCGACCCCGTGAACCTCACGGCCGCCGGCTTCGAGGGCCACATCCGGTCCCTGGTCTGGCGTGACCACAACACCGTCCTCATCTTCGCCGATGAGGGCCTGTGGCCCACGCTGAGCCTGCTGGATGTCCGCAAGGACCCCACCAAACGCAAGGTGATCTGGGACAGCGAGGACTCCGGCCTGGTGGCCGGCTTGCCGGCCGCAATTCCCGGACAGGGCACCATGGTCTTCGTGGGGCACGACGCCGTCACCCCCCGCGAGCTCTACGCCTGGCAGGGCAAGGGCAAGGCCAAGCGCCTGACCCACCACAACGCCTACCTGGCCGACGTCGAACAGGGTGAGCAGCGCGCCATCAAGTGGACCGCACGCGACGGCCTGGAGATCGAGGGCGTGCTCATGCTGCCCGTCGGATACGAGTCCGGCCGCTTCCCCTTGATCGTCCAGGTGCACGGCGGTCCCGAGTCGAACCACAACGCCGGCTGGCTGAGCCGTTACGCCAACCCCGGACAGGTCTTCTGCGCCAACGGGTACGGCGTGCTCTTCAGCAACTATCGCGGCAGCACCGGCCGCGGCCTCGAATTCGCGGCCAGCGCCTACGGCGACCCGGCGGGCGCCGAGTTCGACGACATCGTCGACGGCATCGACCACCTCATCGCCGAGGGCCTGGTGGACGGCGACCGCGTGGGCGTGACCGGCGGCAGTTACGGCGGCTACGCCACCTACTGGATGTCCACCTACTACAGCGACCGCTTCGCCGCGGGCGTGGGCATGGTGGGCGTGAGCGACCTGGTGTCGAAGCGCCTGCTCACCGACATCCCCTTCGAGGACCAGTACGTGCACATGGGCCAGACCGTGCGCGAGTCGTGGGACCTCATGCTCGAGCGCAGCCCGATCCGCTACGCCGACCAGAGCCGGACCCCGCTGCTGATCCTGCACGGCGACAGCGACACCCGCGTGCACCCCAGCCAGTCGCAGGAGCTGTACCGCGCCATGAAGATGGCCGGCCACCCGTCCGTGCGCCTGATCTGGTACCTGGGCGAAGGCCATGGCAACCGCAAGCGCTGGGGCCGCGCCGACTACGTGACCCGCACCTTGGCCTGGTTCGACCACTACCTGATGGACGGCAGCGCCTGGGACGGCCCCATGCCCGCGCTGGACATCAGCGAAGAGATGGGATTGCTGAAGGACGACTAGTCCGCAGCGGACACTCTCGAAAACGGGGGCGCGGCCCCGACCGGAAACAATCCCGGTCGACGGCCCCGCCCCCGTCCCGTATCATCCCGGCATGACCATACCCATCGAAAAGAAGAAACCCGAACAGGGTCTGCGGGCGCGCCTGCACGAGATCATCTTCGAGGCGGACACCCGCCTCGGCCGGTGGTTCGACCTTGCCCTGATCTGGTTCATCCTGATCAGCGTGGTCGCGGTGATGCTCGACAGCGTGGCCGGCATCCGCGCCCGTTACGGACCCTACCTGACGGCGGCGGAGTGGTTCTTCACCATCATCTTCACCATCGAGTACGTGCTGAGGTTGGCCAGCATCGGCCGGCCGCTGAAGTACGCCACCAGCTTCTTCGGGATCGTCGACCTGCTGGCCATCATCCCCACCTACCTGAGCCTCATCCTGCCGGGCACACAGTTCCTGCTGGTGATCCGGATCCTGCGGGTGCTGCGCATCTTCCGGGTGCTCAAGCTGGTCCAGTTCCTGAACGAGATGAACGTGATGATGCGCGCCTTGCGGGCCAGTTCGCGCAAAATCGCCGTCTTCATGTTCACGGTGGCGGCCCTGATGGTGGTGTTCGGATCGGTGATGTACGTGGTCGAAGGCGCGGAGAACGGGTTCGACAACATTCCGCGCAGTATCTACTGGGCCGTCGTCACCATGACCACCGTGGGCTACGGCGACATCTCGCCGAAAACGCCCTTCGGCCAGGCCGTAGCCGCCCTGGTGATGATGCTGGGTTACGCGATCATTGCCGTGCCGACGGGTATCGTGGCCTCGGAATTTTCCCGGGCCGAGCGCCCGGTGGTCAGTACTCAGGCCTGCCCCGAGTGCAGTGCCGAGGGCCACGACCCGGACGCCGCCCACTGCAAGAAGTGCGGCGCCGCGCTGTGACCCTCGGCTTCCGGTTCAAGTCCGTAAATCCCGCTTCCGCAACATGAAGAACTCGTAGCCGTACCACCGCGAGAAGCGGCGGTAGATCTCAATCTCCGTGCGACACATGTCGAAGATTGTCTGCTTCCCCTCGTCACCCGCGGGGTCGTATGCGGCCAACCGCCTGGACAGGGACTCGTGGTAATTGATCCGCCACGAGGATTCCGGCACGGTGAACCGCCCGACCAGGCCGTAGCCGCACGCCTCGATTGTCGCCAGGTTGGTCGCCACGTCCGTCATCGGCGGGTACTCGGCCGCGAAGAACTCGCGGCATTCGTCCGGGGCGCCGTCCTCGATCCAGGTCAGTTCGGTGAAGCCCACCGCACCGCCCGGCTTCAGGAACGACCGCCACATCTTCAACGCCTCAGGAATGCCCGTGTTGTAGGCCGACCCTTCAGCCCACACCAGGTCGACCGTCTCGCCGTCCAGGTCCAGCGCGTTCATGTCGGCGCAGCGCGTTACGATCCGGTCGGCCACGCCGCGGGCTTCCGCGCGGCGGGTTTTGCGCTTGATCTCGCGGACGACTATTTCGGGGTCTCTTCGCTCGGTCATGGTACACTCTTTCGATCGCTACAGATTAGCAGAAGTGCCCATAGATTTTAGACTTGATTCTGTCTCACTCCGGCTGCCGGGAAACACGCTTCAGAGAAAAAGTGCTTAACTGTATGTCGGAAACACCAAGGCAAGATCATGTCGGAAATACAAAGGGAAGATCAATTTTTAAACAGCCATTTATGTTATGGTCGTGAAAAGGTACAGCAACGGGGACAAGGCGGCCGCGGCGGTCGAGGAACTGGTCGTTCGGCACGGAGGAGTGTGACATGACGAAGGATATTTTGGGCAACGGTTTCGAGCAGGAAACCCTACCCCTGCGGGATGATTACGAGGGAAAAGTCGAGGCGACCCTGGTCCGGAAAAAGACGCCGACCTCTGCGGCGGACCGCAAGGCTGTTCTGTATGTCCACGGCTACGTGGACTACTTTTTCCAGGCGGAAATGGCCGCCAGGTATCTGGCCCAAGGCCTTGATTTCTACGCTCTGGACCTGCGCAAGTACGGACGCTCCCTGTTGCAGCACCAGACACCGAATTTCTGCCGCGACACCGGCGAATATTTTGAAGAGATTGATCAGGCGATTACGCTGATCCGCCAGCGGGACGGGGTCAAAAAACTGCTGTTGAGCGGCCATTCAACCGGCGGCCTGATCGCGGCACTCTATGCCCACCAGTTGCGCCACGACACCCGCGTCCAGGCCGTGTTCCTGAACAGCCCGTTTTTCCAGTTCAACGAGGACTGGTTCACAAAGGAGGTTTTGCTGAATCTGGTCGGGACCGTCGGCAGGACCTATCCCTTCCTTGAGATCCCCGGCGGCTTGTCCAAATTGTACGGCCAAAGTGTGCACCGGGATTATCACGGGGAATGGGACTTTGACCTGACCTGGAAGCCGATCGAGGGTTTTCCCGCCCGCGCCGGCTGGATGCGCGCCATCCTCAAGGCCCAGGGTAAACTGCACGCTGGTCTGGATATCAGGTGCCCGATCCTGGTCATGTATTCGGCAGCCAGCAGCACGGCCAGCAAGTGGGACGACAGGCTCCTGACGACCGACTCGGTGCTGGACGTCAAGGACATCGCCCGCTACAGCGACGGACTGGGCGACCAGGTGACCAAAATGAGCATCCCGGGTGGGATGCACGATCTGGTTCTGTCCGGCAAGGCGGTGCGGGAAAAGGTCTACCGGGAACTGTTCGGCTGGCTGGACGCGTGCCTGTGACCGGCTGTGCCCACCAAAAATTTCATCCGAGGCATTCGTTTCCCTTTGAAAGTAAGCTGGCCTGCTGAGGATGGAAATTTTCTGGCGTTGAGGTATATTGCCGGAATGAAATTGGGGCCCATTCCCCGTTGTTTTTCGGCCAGGCGCCACAACAAGACGTACCAACCCACCGACGCCAGTTCAATAAGAATAGCAGCGCCTACGCAGCTTCGCGATAGTAGCCGTTCTGCCAGGGGGAACGCGCCGAGATGACCTTCTCCTGGATGTCCATGTTTTCGAGCAGCAGATCGCGGTTGGGACGGAAGAGGTCCCGCACGTAGTTCAGGATGAGGTAAAGCATTGAAATATTATCGGATTATCGTGGACGAAGTTGACTGATCAGATCTCAGTTCCCTCCCTCAGCAGATCCATGTATTCCCGGTACACATAGGTCCGGTCCCGGCTCCTCCCGCTGGTCTCCACCAGGATGTCAGCCTCGCAGAGCGAGGATATCGCCTTGGAGGCTGTCGGCCGTGTGGTGTCACAGATCCGCACCGCTGAACTCACGGTGACGCTTGAAGAACAGACTCAGGTAAAGCAGCGGCTCGGATAGCAGCTTCCATTCCTCCAGGCATAGCGCAATCAGCAGCCGGCCCACCCGGCCGGTGCCGTCGAGATAGGGGTGGATCGTCTCGAACTGGACATGCGCCAGCCCGGCTCGCACCAGCGGCGACAGGCAATCGGTCTCGTTCAGGTAGGTCTCCAGCGCGCTCATCAGCTCGTCGATTCGATGAGGCGGCGGTGGAACGAAGCGCGCGTTGCCGGGCCGGGTTCCGCCAATCCAGTTTTGGGACCGGCGCAGCTTTCCAGGTTGTTTGTTGTGACCGCGCGTTCCGGCCATCAGCCGTTTGTGTGTTCCGTTCAGCAGACGGACGGACAACGGCAACCCGCCCTTTCGCTTCAACTGACCCCGCGCGTAGTAGAGGGCCTCCAGGTAGTTACGGATCTCTTCAACATGCTCGGGCGCGGCGGGTGAGGGCGCATTCGCTTCGACGGCCAGCAGATCGTCCAGCGAGGCCTGCGTCCCCTCGATCTGGGAGCTGATCACGGCTTCCTTACGTACGAATGCTCAGACGAACCAGTCGAGGGAGGGAACCATGCGCCCGGCGGCCTCCAGCCGATCGACCGCGGCTTCGGCCTGCTGCAGGGATACGGCCAGGTCGCCGGTCAGGCGAAGCGCAGGCTTTGTAGGCGGCAGGGGGTTGGGGACGAACGCTTTGACGTTCTCATCTGCGAGGCTGGTTGTCTCGTAGATTCCTGTTGCCCGGGCCATGCTTGACTCCTTCATTAAGAAAGAATTGTTTCATAGGCGAAGTCGTTAGTATAGACATCTTTCTTAGTGAGGTGCGATGGGAAAGGCGTCTTTCGTCTGGCTGGTTCGGCCCTTGGTCCCTGTGCCTAGGGCTCCCAGGAGAAATTCAGGCTGGCAGGGCCGGTGATGTCGCGATTATAACGGATCAGGGTGTCCGAGCCGGGGTCTTCGAGGTAGAAGCGCATGCTGGCGGTGAGCATGATGGTGCCTATGATTTCACCGGATTCGTCGGTGGCGTTGAAACCATCGATGCTGTAAAGGAATGGAAACAGCCGCTTGTCCGTGATGACAATTTGGCCATCCGGGTTGGAGACGCCAATGGTGGCGCGGTCCATTCCCCAGGCGGCAAAAAGCATGAGACGGGATTCGTCCAGGATCACCGTATCGGCACTGGCGTCTGAGATGATCAAGTGGGCTGCATAGACACCGGAAAGAACGTTGGCTCCCTCGTCGTCGAGGCCGTTCCATCGCCAGTCGTGGGGGCCGGCTGGCATGATCTGATTGTCAATAAGGCGCAATTCGGTGCCTTCGATGTCTTCAATGCACAGTCGCAGATGTGACTCGGTTGCCAACTCACAGCGGATGGTGGTTGAGGGGTTGAAGGGGTTGGGGAATGCGCCGTGCAGTCGATTCTCATTGTCCGTCGGCAAATCAGATTTCTCACCATAGAAAGTTGTTTCGGGGGCGAGGTAAAGGTTTAGGCCCTGCACCGGCGAGCCTTCGGTGTCAGTGACTGAAATAGTGACGGAGAAAGGGGTGGGGCTGCCGGGTGAGTCGTTGTCAGAGCAGGCCATCAGACTGAAGGTCACGGCTGTAATAGCCAGCATGAAAATTGCAAAACGGGTCCATTTCATGAAGGTCTCCTCGGGTCGAGAAATTGCCGGCTGTTCTGGTCCAATGTATTCCCCCAACGGGCAAAAGAGATCATACCCAGTACGACTGAGAACAGGAAGTCCAAAGTGCCTGCCTGCGGGGATAAGAACTGTGTCTGCAACCTGTCCGGGATCTCTCCGTAAGCTAGGAGTCTTGACTGCTGCAAAAGCTATGTTGGCAGGCTTTCATTGTTTTCGAAAAATACCCGTTTGGGGGGCTTCTAATGTCGGCTCTTAAGTATGTTGTAGTCATGATCGTGGTTTGTTTGTCTCAGCCGCTAATGGCTCAAGGGCTTTTTGTGGATAGTGGTCAGCGTTTGGGCCAGGCGGATAGCTGGACCGTCTCTTTGGAAGATCTTGATGGTGATGGCGATCTGGATGCCTATCTCGACGATCGAATCTGGTTAAATGACGGGCACGGGGTATTCAGTGAAAGCACACGGCAAATTGGTGAAGGAACAATCTGTTTTTTCGACATCAATAAGGATGGGTTTGTGGATGCCGTGGCGGGTGGCACGCTTTACCTGAACGACAAAAGCTGGAATTTTGTGCCCACTGACCAAACCTTCGGCAGTGGGAATGAGGCTTATCTCATCTCATTTTTCGACTCGAATGATGACGGTCACGTAGATGTTATCGCCAATGCAGATCGTATCTACCTGAATGATGGCCACAACAAATTTACCCTAAGTGCCCAGACATTTGGAGGATGGTCTCAGTCTACGATTGCATTTGGTGACCTTGATGGAGATGGAGACCAAGATATCTACGTGGGGATACCTCATCGCTCATCTCCGCCCTTTACCCCCGTTGCTGACAAGGTCTGGTTCAATGACGGTCAGGGGCAATTCAGTGCCGGTTCACAATCGCTGCCGGCTCTTGAAACTCGCAGCGTGAACCTCTTTGATGTGGATCTGGATGGTGACTTGGATGCTCTGTTGGGAAACGGTATTGGGGATGCCGTATTGCTGATTAATGACGGTCATGGCGTATTCAAAGCAGGCACACAGCAGTTTAGTGAAACCAATAAGAGTAATATCCGCATCGCGGACCTGGATCTGGATGGGGATCTGGATCTCTTCATCATTCGCGGGAAACCCATAGGCAATGGGTTGCCTAATATGGTCTGGATAAATGACGGTAATGGGCACTTTAGCGATAGCAGCTTGGCTTTAGGGCTTGCCAAAAGTTTGGCCAGTGAACTGGGCGATTTAGATGGTGATGGTGATCTGGATGCCATCGTCGCGAATCTGGACATGGGCAAGGGTGCCGCTAATACCGTGTACTTCAACACCACTCTTGACGCCCAAAAGTAGCCGATTATCAATTTTGAAGAGAACGATCTGCATTCAAGCCTTTGTACTTGCCCGCCCTTTATTTTCATCTCGCATACGGCAGCCTGCGGGGCCATTTTTTAGGGGAATAAGCTGTTGGTTTTTCGCAGGTCAGGCCCCAGAATGATCTCAAAGTCTCAGAAATCGTGTGTTAGAGTGGTTCGGGATAACAGCATCCGAGGGACTTCAGCTCAAACCTGATCAAGCACCCCTTCAGTAAGTGGTAGGAATGAACCGGTCACTGCTTATCCTTGTCGTCATTGGACTGGTGACAATGAATACGATCGCTTCGGGGGCCGATTTCCCCTCGAAGCCGATCAAGATCATCGTTCATACCAAACCCGGCGGGGCCGTGGACCTGATGGCCCGCCAGCTGGCCCAGGTGGCCACGAGTTACTGCGATCAGCCCCTGGTCGTGATCAACAAGCCCGGCGGATCGGGCCTGTTGGCCCTGGCCGACGTGTACAAGTACAAGCCTGACGGGTATTCATTGCTGGCGTTTCCCGCGGCCTTTCTGGCTCCCCTGCAGACAACCGATATCGGCTTTGGCCTCGACAGCTTCCACTACCTGGCCTGTATGACCATTTCGCCCGAGGTGATCGTCACCAACAAGCAGTCGGATATCGTCACGATGGAACAGATCCTCGCGGATGCCCGGGCCAATCCGGGTGAACAAAAATGGTGCGGACCCGGCAGCGGAACGCTGGATCACCTGACGGGCGTGGAGATCTGGGACAAGGCGGATATTTCCGTGAAGTGGATTCCCTATGGCGGGGGGGCACCCTCGATCGTGTCCGTGATGGGCCAGCACTCCGACGTCTATATCGGAAACCCCGAGGATCTGCTGGGCCGGGAGAACATTCTGAACATTGCGGCCGTCGCCAGTGAGGAGCGGCTGCCCAACTTCCCGGACTCCCCGACCTTCAGGGAATTCGGCATCGACATGACCGACAACGTCATGTGGCGCGGGTTCGCCGTGAAAAAGGGCACCCCGCCCGAAGTGATCGGCTACCTGGAGGATCTGCTGTGGAAGTGCAGCCAGGATCCCCTCTGGATCAGCTATGTCGAGAAGACCATGGTGAAGGGTGTCTTTCTTCGTAACGAGGAATTCACGGAAATGGTCACGCGGGACACGCAGTCCGCCCGGGAGTACCTGGAACTGGCCGGATTCAAGATCGGGACCGTTCCCCGAAGCGCCCCCTACCCGGTCCTGGTTTTTGCCGGGGTCCTGGTCTTGGTGTTTGCGGTGATCTTCTTCCTGACCCGTAGGGCCGACGCTCCTCTGAACGGGACGATCGCCATTGCGGCCACCGGTTTGGCCATCGCCGGTCTGTTCTATTTCATGAGTCTCTTTTTCCCCGCGCCCAGGCAGGGCACCTTCGTCGGCCCCGCGACCGTGCCGCAATTCTGGACGTTGTTTCTGGCGGCCATGGCGGTGATCCTCCTGGTCCGCACCATGAGGTCCGCGCCCGAACCGGGTCTGGCATCCGGACGGATCCGCCTGGTGGTCATGATGATCGCGCTGACCACGGCCTACACCTTCCTCATGCCGGTGATCGGGTTCTTTCCCGCGACATTCATGCTGCTCGTGGGAGGCATGGTGATTCTGGGCTACAGAAGAATCGGAGTGATCAGCATCGCCTCAGTGGCGGTACTCGCATTCATGTACGGCGTCTTTTACAAGGTGCTGATGGTCCCGCTGCCCATGGGCAGCCTCTTCTAGGCGGGGAATAGGACTTTGGAAGTTTTTTCACATCTGATCGACGGTTTTGTCGCCCTGCTGGGGACCGAAACGATCCCCTGGTGGCAGCCGGGCCTGGTGATCATGTGCGGTGTCACGATTGGCATCTTCGTCGGGGTCATGCCGGGCCTTTCGGCCTCCACGGGCCTGGCGTTGATGGTTCCGTTCACCTTCGGCATGGAGCCGATGATGGCGATCATCCTGCTGGCCTCGATCTACCTGTCGTCCGCCTACGGGGGCACGATCACGGCGATTGCGATCAACACGCCCGGAACGCCGGCGGCCGTGGCGGTTGCCATGGACGGGTATGCCCTCACGAAAAAGGGCGAGCCGGGGCGGGCGCTGGGGGCCAGCCTGCTGGCGAACACGACCGGCGGCATGGTCGGCACCCTCATCCTCATTTTCCTTTCGGTCCCCATCGCGAAGGTGGCGCTGCAATTCGGTCCGCCGGCCTTCTTCTCCTTGGCGATCTTCGGCCTGACCATCGTCGCGGCGATGGAAGCGAAGAACCGCATGAAGGCGTTTTTCTCCACCGCTCTCGGCCTGTTGTTCATGACCGTCGGCCTGGACATCATCAACGCCCACCCGCGGTTCACTTTCGGCAATACGAACCTGTTCGACGGGTTCTCGTTCATTCCCGCCTTGATCGGGTTGTTCGCTCTCGGAGAGATCTTCCTGAATATCGAGAAGCTCAAGGAAGTGAAGGGCGCCGTGGTGGCGTTTTCCAGCAGGATGCCGGGAATGGACATCATGTGGAAGCTCAAGACGACCATCCTCAAGAGCGCCGGCATAGGGGCCATAGTCGGTGCCATACCGGGTGCGGGCGCGACCATCGCCGCGTTCATCGCCTATGGCGAGGCCCGGCGCTCGAGCAAGAATCCGGATGAATTCGGCAAGGGATCCCTCGAAGGTGTGACGGCCCCTTCGGCGGCCGCGGGGGCTTCGGAAGGCGGAGCCCTGGTGCCGTTGCTGACTCTGGGAATCCCGGGGAGCGCGGCCACCGCCGTCATGATCGGGGCGCTGACCCTGCACAACATCACGCCCGGCCCCGAACTGTTCAAGAGCAACACCACTCTGGTCTATGCGCTGTTCGCGAGCCTGTTCGTGGGCAACCTGTTCATGCTGATGATCGGCACGCTCGGCAACAAGCTGTGGGTCAAGCTGATCGCCGCGCCCAAGGCGGTCCTGTTCCCCGTGATCATCGCGGTCGCCTTCGTGGGCAGCTACGCGGTCAAGAACTCCATGTTCGATGTCTTCGTGTGCCTGGGGTTCGGTGGGCTCGGTTGGATTCTCCGGCGGAACGGGTTCCCCACCGCGCCCCTGGTGCTGGCCATGATCCTCGGACGAATGGCCGAGACCAACTTCCGGCAGGCCTTGCTGTCGGAGGGCACCTGGACGGTGTTCTTCACCAATCCGTTGAGTCTGGGTTTGCTTCTTCTGGCCGCCATTTCAATGGCCTGGCCGGTCATTCAAGGGCGCCGGGCCAAGGCGTCAAAGGAAAGCAAAACGAATTGACGGCGCCCACCTGCCACCCGCCTAACCCCAAGCGGTACAGTGGGCTATTGGGGTAAATGTCCCGAAAAAGACACACTTTAGTTTTTCATTATCGTTTGATAATTTGTTATAATTGCTCCCTCGATTACCACACCTTGGCCCCGACATCCGCTGGAGCAGCACCTCATGAAAAATTCATTCCCTGGGCGAATTCTGCGCATTCTCGGGTTTTCCAGCCTCTTTCTTCTGGTCGCTCTTTCCGCTTCGGCGCAATGGAGCCAGGATCCGATGACCAACACGGAACTGTCCAACCGGTTTGGCCCGGCCAGCCGGGTCGGTGCCGTCCCGGATGGGCAAGGGGGGTTCATTGGACTGTGGAGTCTGGTGTACGCGCAGTACCACGCTCAGCGTTTCGATGCCGAAGGCAATCCGCTGTGGGGCGCCACGGAGCCCATGGTCCTCTCGAAAGCGGATTTGATCGGCGATCCGAAGATGGCGCCCGACAACCAGGGTGGGTTTTTCCTGGCCTGGATCCAGGATATGACCTCGAGTGAGTTGGCGTACGTGCAACACTTCGACTCCACCGGCAGCCCTACCTGGGGCGGATCCGGGGTTCAGGTCCAGGAGTGGGTCATTATGGGAACCATCCAGTCCGAAGTCCAACTCGTCGGCGATGGTGACGGCGGGGTG
>Ga0209475_10002628_pt1 | contig 17690 bp, 15 predicted proteins | sample tdDd471_FD_187128 | JGI IMG/M metagenome (GOLD analysis project Ga0209475, IMG submission 187128) | Marine sediment microbial communities from the Atlantic coast under amendment with organic carbon and nitrate - tdDd47.1 (SPAdes)... | ecosystem: Environmental > Aquatic > Marine > Coastal >... | reverse complement strand
AAAATAACTTCCCGATTTTGCATATGATCTTTTGGCGCTATACTGCGTTATTTTTTTCAGCGATAGCGCTGCTATCCCTTCAAAAAATGCCTTGTCTATCACCAAAATCTCTATCTCAAAATGCGGAACTTATTCTTTGTCCATTACTAAATCATCTATTTTCATAAAATAAAATTCCGATAAGAGCTGAAATTCCCATGTTTTATTAGATTTGTTATCCATTTAGTTTTGGAGAAAATTTCTCTAACAACAGTTAATAAGGAGTAGGGATAGCCAAAAGTGTAAAACAATAGGCTTCCTGGGCCTAACCAAATAACAACCGATGACACCAGATATGCAACTCGCATTCGAACTTCTGCTTTTGGGGATGCTTAGCGTTTTTCTCATTTTGGCTTTGGTCGTCTTAAGTGCCCGATTATTGATTTTTGCCGTCAATCGTTGGTCTAGTCCTAGTCTTAGGTCAGGCTCTAGGGCTGATCGGTTCGTCCCTTCTAAAACGGAAACCATCTCTCCAGAAATATTAGCAGTACTCACTGCCAGTGTAGAAGTTGCCACTCAAGGAAAGGGTCGCCTGCTACAAGTCGAAGTTGTAAAGTCCTAATCAGTTTGAATCAGTCGAATAACACCAAACGATGAAAAAAGAATTAAAACTCTGTCTAGTCTATCGAGATATGTGGCAATCCTCTGGAAAGTATATGCCTCGACTTGATCAATTACTTAAGGTGGCTGACCCTATTATTGATATGGGCTGCTTTGCACGAGTAGAAACCAATGGTGGAGGCTTTGAACAGATTTCCCTGCTCTATGGCGAAAATCCGAATAAGGCGGTACGAGGCTGGACCGCTCCTTTCAATAAAGCCGGCATTCAAACGCAAATGTTGGAAAGGGGCCTAAACGGTATCCGAATGAGCCCCGTTGCGGCTGACATTCGGCAACTCATGTTCAAAGTCAAACAAAAACAAGGTACAAATATTGCCCGTTCTTTTGATGGGCTCAATAATCCACAAAACCTAGCACTATCCTTCCAGTATGCTAGAGAAGCAGGCATGATTGCACAAGGCGCTTTATCTATCACGCATTCGCCAGTGCATACGGTTGAGTACTATATCAAGCTAGCTGACGCTTACATCGAATTAGGAGCCGAAGAGATTTGCATCAAAGATATGGCCGGGATTGGCCGCCCTGCTTCTATCGGCCGCATGGTAAAAGGAATAAAAGAGCGACATCCTGATATTATCGTACAGTACCACGGGCATTCGACTCCTGGTTTTTCTATCGCTTCTTCCTTGGAGGCCGCAAGAGGCGGCGCTGACATTATCGATGTCGGAATGGAGCCATTAAGCTGGGGAACGGGTCATGCCGATTTATTGAGTGTACACGAAATGCTTCGCGATGCAGGATTTACCCTACCCGACATCAATACTAAAGCCTATATGGCAGCAAGGCAACTCAGCCAGGAGTTCATAGACGACTTTTTGGGCTATTACATCAACAAGCAGAACCGCTTTATGAACAGCTTGCTGATCGGGCCAGGATTACCAGGAGGGATGATGGGAAGTCTTATGGCTGACCTAGAAAAGAATTTAGCCAGTCTCAACCGATGGCTGACCAAAAGAGATCGGCCGGCCATGACGCAAGAAGCCTTGCTATTGAATCTGTTTGATGAAGTAAAGCACGCTTGGCCTAAACTCGGTTATCCCCCACTCGTCACGCCCTACTCCCAATACGTCAAGAATGTTTCTTTGATGAATGCGATACAGCTGATCAAGGGGCAGGAACGATGGTCGATTATTGATGAGAATACCTGGAATATGATTGTGGGCAAAGCCGGGCAACTCCCGGGCACGCTTGGCAAAGAGATTCTCGCCCTTGCCGAAGCCGAAGATCGCGAGTTTTATACCGGAAACCCACAAGATCTTTACCCCAATGAATTGGCTAGCTTTAGAGCAAAGATGAAAGAAAAAGGATGGGCAGAAGGATTGGATGAGGAGGAATTAATGGAATATGCCATGCACCCAAGACAGTACGAGGATTTCAAATCTGGCAAAGCCAAAGAGAATTTTGAAAAAGACCTAGCCAAAAGAAAAGCTGCTGCCCAAACAGTAGCTACACCTACACCTGCGGCTGGCGCTGCACCAGCGACCACTACTAATCCGGCTCCTAAGAACATGACGATTACCGTAGATGGAATAGCCTACCAGGTCAAAGTAGCTTATGGGGATCATACGGGAAAAGAAGAAACATCGCCCCAAGCACCGGCTCCCGCTGCTCCACCAAAAGCACAAACACCTATCACCGCCCCTTTAGAGGGTACCTTTTTGCTAACTAAAGATAGCAGTGAAACAGCGATCAAGGTGGGAGATAGAATTAAAGCCGGAGACACCATTGGCTATATAGAATCCATGAAAGTCATCAACGCCATTACCTCGGATAAAGCGGGAACCGTGGCGGAAATCAAGGCTCAACATGGAGAGGAAATTGAAGAAGACGGGCTTATCATCTATTTAAGTTGAGTCAATGGAATCATTAGGGAAATTACTTGAAATGACGGCCCTGGAGGATATTGCCAGTAATCCAGGCGTCTTAATCATGTTGGCGCTCGCCATCATACTGTTGTACCTTGGGATCTTTCGTAAATACGAACCATTGCTTCTGATCCCCATTGGTTTTGGGGTATTACTGGCTAATATCCCAGGAGGGAATATGGCCGTCATCACCACTGCCCAAAACCCTGAAATTGCTCACCAGACCTTGCCTGAAATTGCTTCCCATTTCGGGATTATGAATATGCTTTATTATGCCCTGATCAAAAGTGGCCTCTTACCTCCTCTTATCTTCTTAGGGGTAGGTGCAATGACCGATTTTGGTCCGATGCTTCGCAATCTTCGCTTGGCCTTTTTTGGAGCAGCAGCGCAACTCGGTATTTTCACGGTTTTGCTGGGTGCCATCGCTTTGGGCTTCACGCCGCAGGAAGCAGGGGCATTAGGTATCATCGGAGGAGCTGATGGACCCACTGCCATTTACACCAGTATCGTATTAGCGCCACACTTACTTGGGCCGATTGCCATTGCCGCCTACAGTTATATGGCTTTAGTCCCCGTCATTATTCCATTGGTGGTTAATTTGACGGTGAGTAAGCAGGAATTGAAGATTAACATGAAGGAGCAGGATAAGTTATTTCCAGAAAAACGGGAAATTAAGAACCTGCGCCTAGTCAAAATCTTATTCCCCATTACCTTGGCCGCCATTATTGCCATTCTCGTTCCTACCGCGACACCTTTAGTGGGACTCTTGTTATTCGGCAACCTGGTTAAGGAAGTGGGCGCCGATACCAAGCGACTTTTCCAAGCCGCTTCGGAGACGATCATGAATACCGCTACTATTTTCCTCGGACTCATCATCGGTGCTACCATGACCATCAATACCTTCCTCAAATTAGAGACCTTGATGATTATCACCGGCGGGTTCCTGGCTTTTGCTATTTCCATTCTGGGAGGGATCATGGCCGTAAAAATATACAACCTCTTTGCCCAAAAGAAGATCAATCCCCTCATTGGTGCTACCGGATTAAGTGCTGTTCCTATGGCGTCCAGGGTTGCCAATGATATTGCGCTGCAACACGATCCAAGGAATCACCTTTTGCAGTATGCTATGTCTAGTAATATCTCGGGGGTAATTGGCTCTGCAGTAGCTGCGGGGGTATTGATTTCGTTGCTCGGGTAACTGCACTGTCCTCTACCGATGTTGTGTGTTACACACCAACATCTCTCCCCAGTAGCCTATGCTTCAAGGCTACCATAAGCACACCAAAAGGGCAACATTCTAATGAATGCTACCCCGAATTGGTGATTTCCTAATTTTTAAAATCAGATTGTACGTGAGCTGCGCGACGAAAATGATCGTCTTTATGAAGGAGATATCTTTATTTCTGTTACGCTCTGTGGTTTTATTATTGCAACCAATTTCTTCTTGAGTTGAATCTAAATGTCAACAAAAACAGCCGTAAACTCGGCCCATCCTATAAAAATTGACGGCTAGATCTCAATTGACTCGTCTTTTAGCGCCTGTTTGGGCAACACCATTGGTTTAAAAACTTCCTTTTTATTTCCCACAAGCGCTGACCACAAGTACTTAGGCTATCGCCTTTGAGGCATTTCCCTGTTTTTGTTTCCGGAAAACAGAGGGAGACATACCTGTCTGTTCTTTAAAAGCTTTATTAAAGGTGGTTTTGTTATTGAAGCCAGCGGCATAGGCGACCTCAATGATATATTTACCTTGATAAGCGGGGTCATGAAGTAACTGCTTCGCTTCATTCACCCGGTAAGTATTTACAAAATCCGAGAAGTTCTTATTCAGGTTCTCATTGATGACTTGGGATAAGTGATGTGGGCTAATCCCCAATTGCTCCGCTAATTCATTCATCCGGAATTCATTCTCCAGATAAGGTTTATTGGTCTGCATGTGCTGCAATAATTTCTTCAGAATCGATTCTGCTGCGGCCACGGTCAGGGAAGAATGTCGGTATTTATTGGGCAGAAAAACGCGTTCTAATACACGACCTCTAAATATAGCCGGCTTGTGATAACCTAAAAATCCAACGGTATAAATGAATAGAGACATACTAAATGCAATGATATAATCTTGCATTCGATTAAAGGACTTGGTGTGCACCAAAACAAAGTAGATAAAATAGCTCACCACAAAAGCCGTGTATAACTGCCATAAGAGCTTATACCATTTGTTTTGAATGATCGTACGACTCGTTTCTACCTTTTTAGCCAGCGCTTTTTTAATCCAAAAGCTATAAATCAAAAAGCTATAGATCGCTAAGTGAATGATGCATATACCCGTAAAAATCGAAAAGTTATAAGGAAACAGGAATACCCCCGACAACTCATCCGACTTCCCCTGTAAAACCTTCACCTTATCTATCCGGGCTAAAGTAAGGAAGGGCAAACGATAGATGAGCACCAAGCCAAAAGCGATGAAATGAGGCCAGGCTTTTCTAAGTCCGTAAGAAGAATCTGCTAGTTGTTTAAGGTACAAAAACAACAAAGGTCCAAATAAGAAAGCCAAGGGTTCATATACGCCTGCCAATTGCGGAAAGATATGGTTATAATTGGTCCAAAAACCTACATAATCGACCAATGTAAAGGCAAAGCAAAACATGATGAGACCTAAGTAGATGTTCGTTCGTTCCTGCCGTTTTACGCTAGTGAATAATAAAAAAGCGAGAAAAAATCCTTGACCTGCTACCAATAGGAACAGGGATGTCCAGCTGTCTAGTGAGGGTTCGGTGTAATCCATTTTTAAAACATTTGTCGGCTGCTTCAATATAAAAAACTGTTGTAGTCCCTTGAAATGTCGGCTACAAACATTTAGCAAGCGCTAAGACAAATGACCATTCAAAGAATAGTTGGATCACCCTAGGGTAGGTTTAGGAAGGCCTCAGTTGCTCCTAAGCGATAAATATGAAATGGATGTACCCTATTGAATATTCCCTTCCGTTTCTCTATCCACGACCAAATGTGGCACCTCTTCTAGCTTCCAGTCAATCACCAAGCCCTTGGCGAGTCTACGCGCAATAGCTGGGCCATACAGGAGTTCACTTAAATACAGCGCGGCTTCAAAAGACTTGGCTCCACCAGCAGAGGTAATGTATTTGCCATCATGTACAAATAGCACATCTTCTCTGATATCTAAAGTGGGAAACATCTTCCGCATACTGCCCACATCACTGGGGAAGGTGGTACAAACTACGTCCTCTAATAAGCCTGCTTTGGCCAAAACAAAAGCACCGTCGCAGTGAGAGGTAATAAATCGAGCCTCCTTATCCGCTTTTTGCACAAACTGAATCATGGCCTCGTCTTCAAGATCGCTATCCAGGTGATGCTCGGCACTTGGAACCACCAATATATCTATCCGAGGAAGATTATCTTCCAAATAGTTGAAGTCAGGTAATAGACGAATACCTTCAAAGGTCGTAATAGGATCCAGCGTATTCGCCACCAGGAAGGTATTCATCGATTGGATACTATCCCGGAAAATAGTGTGCTGAAAAATATCGTAGGGGGCTGTCAGTTCGGTGTTGTATACACCGTCCATGATGAGAAAAGCAACATTGAGTCGCTCCGCTTCCAAGCTGGGTGTGCGAAAACTCACTTGCATCGTATTTTCATCGGCAGTAGGAGTACTAGGCGTTTCTGTCGTTGTACATTGGTAAGCTAGGCATACTGCCAGAAATATAATTAGCCGCTTCATATTTGGAATGGTAATGATGAAGCGGCTAAGTTAAGGAATGATGATTAAATAAATGGGCAGAATTTGAGTTAGTATTTTTTGTTGCTGGCTAGGCGAAAAACGCAGGCATAGCAGGGCTACGGCGAGTATTTTCAACGCAGGCAGCGGCAAAAAAGGCAAGCTAAAAGTGTCTGTCTTAATAAGAAAGCGTGAATGCGCAACTTATGTGCAAGCTTTAGCTGAATCACCTAACAAATTGGCCAAAAAAGGAATTGGCTTCATCTTCCCTTGAGAAAATGAAGCCAATCACTCTTACCTGTTCTCCTGCAAGCTTTGCAGCGAGAAAGAGTCTGTTATGCTATTTCAAGTTAACTCGCCCATATCGTTCGCCATCCTGGTATTTGACCACATAAGCACGATCAAAACCCATCTCTCTCAAACTCTCCATAGCACTAATCGCATCGTTTTCAGAAAAGAAATCCGCTATTAACATTCGCACCAGTCCTTTCGACAATAGCTCTTCCTTATCGAGACGGCCTATGCTTGTAGCTTTTTGGTATTTACTGCTTCCTACTTTCGATTTGTTGACCGCAGCTAATTGAACCTTATAATACACACCGCTATGCTTGGGCGCCGCTGTAGCATATTCTAGATTATCCCTTGAAGAGGTGCCTCTAGAAGTGTAGACCACCCCTGCTTCCGTATTGGCATTGGGATCATTTTTGGCAGCAACTTCTCCCATCTCCATTTCATCTTCTACTCGCCTAGAATTATCCCTTTTTGGAGAAGTATTGATCGGTGGGTCGAAGTTGACCATTGCAGGTTCTTCGCCAGCTATTTCTAGGAATACGGGTTTCCCATAGGTGGATGTATTGGGATCATCTGTACGGAAACTATAAGTTGTATTCGCAAAACCATTACTCCTTATTTCTACTCTGAAAGAGCGATCGGCCAATACTTCGAATAGATAGCTGCCACTGTAGAAGGGTTTCTCCACCAACAAACTTTCCGTGCCATCATCATACAATTGGAAAAGAGAAACATTGATATTAGGTAAAATCTCTCCAGAGTTCTTATCATACACATTACCCTTCAAGACAATGCGTTGTCCGCCCACACCAAATTCGAAAATATCAGTATGATGCGTATTGTTTTTACCTCCACCGAAAACACGGTTAGAAACAATAAAGCCATTCGTTTTATCCGCAGTATGAATATAATAGAAGTCATCCGCGCTAGAATTGAGCGGGAAGCCCAAATTTTGTGGCACAGTCCAGGTGCTTTCTCCGCCCATTGTGGAAAAAATATCATATCCACCGATAGAAGCTAATCCGTTGGAAGCGAAGTAGAGTTTTCCTTCATTGCTATCGAAGAAAGGGGTAATCTCATCGCCCAGTGTATTGACAGCTGGACCAAGATTGACTGGCTCTGAGAAACGCAGGTCATCCGCACCGAGGTCTCTGGTACTATACCAGATATCCAATCCTCCTCGGCCCCCATTTCTATTGGACGAGAAGTAAAGAATCTCCTGTCCGCCTTCCTGTACAACACTAGGTTGTGTAGCGGTGGCGTCGCTACTATTAATATGGTCGGGCAAGCGCTGTGGCTGTGACCAGTTTTGTCCTTCTTTTTTGATGACGAAGATTTCGCATCGACTATTGAAATCCAAAGGTGCACTTTCTGCACTACAGATGGTAAAAAACAATCGCTCTCCATCTGGGCTCAAGGCACTGTTGCCATACTGACCATTTTGGATCAATGGAAACTCACTAGGAATTAGCGCTTTCTGCCAAGTATTGCCACTTTTGGTCGTGGTATATAATCGTGCTGTTCCGCCCATGGTAGAGGAAAGATACAACTGATTCATTCCGGCAGGGAAAGGAGCAAATTCATCTTCATCTGTATTGACACCATTACCTAGATGCACTAGGTTGATGCTGCGGTCAGGCGTTTGAGCCATGGTTTTCCCCAAATTGGCCCCTTTAATTTCTGTTTGCAGAATGTCTTCCAGGACGGCTCTACCACTCCCTGTATAGTTTTCGCCAAAGTCCTCAAAAGCTTTGATGGCCTTGTCATATTGCCCATCTTGCTTTAAAGAACGAGCATACTTCAAACCAACTAACGGAAAATCTTTGTTTTCCCCTTTTACATGTTGGAAAGCTGCAGCGGCTTGCCGATAGTCTTTTAGTAGATAGTAGGCTTCTCCGGCTTTAAAAATCAATTCCTTATTTTTTTGTTTTTTTTGCCAAGCCTTTTCATAATTGATGGCTGCTTCTAGCAGCTTGCCTTCTTCCATAAGGTCGTCGGCCATTTTCCGTTGCTTTTTCCAACTGATTTTTTGGGCATTGATAGCACCGGCGAGTAGTAACAGTCCAAAGGAAAGAAGAATAATTTTCTTTACCATAATTCAAAAATTGGTTGTGTGTGTGAGTTGGTATGTCTCGGGTTATAAAGTAGTTTAAGTATGATTCTTTGAAGTAAAACTTGTCGGAATAAGTAGCTGGGTATCGGTTTTCAGGCGCTTATCCAATTGAATTATTTCAATTCATCCTATTTAAACAACTTCCATATTAAAATTTCTTATTTCTCTTAACGTGTTGTTAGTGCTTATGTTATGGCAACAGGAAAAATTTTTATTGAGCTTAGAGGCTAAAATGTGAAGTAATCATCAATGTTGTTTGGCTGGTGTGCCAAAGTGTTACCTTTAAATAAAGTAGATGACCATCGATCCTATGTGGTATCCTGTACCGTCAGATTTGCGAGATCAGTATTTTTTCTATTACGGTAGCAAAGTATCTATGTTCCAATTCCAGCACTTTTTTAGCAATTTCTTCTGCGCTATCGGTGGATAGGATAGCACATTTCGCCTGGAATACTATATCACCGTCATCGTATTTTTCATTCACATAATGTATCGTAATGCCACTTTCTGAATCCCCTGCTGCTTTCACTGCTCGGTGAACATTTTTTCCGTACATCCCCTTTCCACCGTACTTAGGTAGCAAAGCAGGATGAATATTGACCATGCGACCGGAAAAGGCCTGAACTAAATAAGATGGAATGAGCCACAAAAAACCAGCCAAAACGACGAAATCGATATCATACTTTTCAAAAACAGTTAAAATTTCTTCTGTTTCATAAAAAGAGAATCTATCAATCACGTATTGATCGATACCATTCGCTTTGGCAGTATCCAGAACTGGGGCGGCGGCTTTATTAGATACAAGCAGACTAACCTTGATTGTCGGATTAGACTGGAAGTGTTCGATGATTTTCTTAGCGTTGCTTCCTGTACCTGAAGCAAAAATGGCAATATGATTCACGAACTGCAATTAAAGTATTAATAATACGATTTTTTAATCATATATACTATATATACATAAATATTTTTCTGTACAATAGCTATTTTATTGGCGCTTACCCTCATTAGGACCTCAGTCAGGTCAATCGAAAGCAAGATCCGCAAAACGGAAATTCCGCCCTCTTTCTCCATATACCAGCATGTTTTTACTGCCTGATTGCTGACATATTTTCGGTCGAGTAATCACATCGGCATCTCGATTGGTAAACAAAGGCATTGTTCTTACGCTGCCATCAATCCGAACTTCTGAAAGAGATACCACTGAATATCGACCATTATAATTGTGGCGATTACGCCGTTCTCCATTCTGAACTTGTGGATCAAAATTACGAGGATTATCATTGTAGATAAAATAAAAGCGATCCTTCACTGTAGCCATCGCATAGGAAGAGTAATACCCTCCATCATTCATCGTTTCTTGTCGTTTAGGAATACGACTGGCCCATTCGATCTCACCCGTCGGTTTGATATTGATGACTAAGATATCATTGTAGTTATAAAAATAGTTTACACGTGTATCTCTTCCATAGTAATAATTGACATAAGACTGTTCGTATACGTAGTATTGTTCTGCTACTAGCACCGCCCCACCATCTGTTCTCATTATCAACTCGTCTAATGAAAAGCGATATAATTCGGGTGCACGATTTTCATCTCCTTCTCTTTCATTACGTTCTGCCCGCCGCTTTTGTCCATTAGTCATGTTGAAGGTGAGGAAATCAAAGTCAAATGCCTTGTAATTGACATTATAGATTTCCTTGGTCTTAGCATTCATCCGGAGGAAGTAAGTTCCTTTCGTGCTGATTGTTCCTCGCTCGGAGTAAAAGCCAGAACATACCAAATTGCCATCATTCGCTACCCGGAAGGTCAAATCCGTAATAAACTTATCCCCCAATTCAATTCGATATTCTTGGGTTTCTGTCCCTCCATTCAAATAGGCCAAAACGGTATAACCATAAGTGGGCTGGCCTCTGCGTTTCAACCGATTACGCTCCTGGTAGACCACCCCTAGCAGGTATACATTTCCATCCTTATCCACTCGGTATTCTTCTATTTCGAATACGTCATCATTGTAAGGCAGGGTAATATCTTTCGTCCATAGTTCTTGTAGTTCATCGTCAAACACGCGAAGGCTAAAGCGTTCTGGTTCATTCTTTTGGTAGGGTAATTGATTATAAATCAGCACTTTTGAGCTATCCCGAGATAAGCTCAAATCAAAGCTTCCTTCCTTGTATTTATTGCGGGTATCAATTTCTCCAATCTTAACCAGGTCTTTGGAAGGCGTCAATCTGGGGCTTATCTTTTGATAGAAAAGGTAGTTTTTCTTTTTGGCCTGGTTATTAAAGCTCGTGAACATATACAACTGTCCACCGATCTTGACCAAGTCTTCAAATTCTCGGTTCTTATTTTTATATTTTAGATTGATCTTTTGAGATTTCTTCAGGCGCATTCGATCATCGTAGCGCTCTAAAAAAATTTGATCCCCAGCAACCAAACTTCCCTGTCTCAATCGCAGTATATTGAAGCCCCAAGGGCCAGCACTAACCATTTTAGAAATAAATGTATTGGCAGGTTCTTTCAACTCCTCTCCCCAGGTAATGGTGGCAGGAACATTATCTCGTTGTCCCTGTACATAAGTTAAATTCAATAACCCAAGTAAAAGGATAATAGCGATATTTTTCATCATGTGATTCAGGCTTTAAAGCACAAAGTTACGGTTAACAATTGGTTTGGAGAAATACAAGTGCTTAGGGAGGAAGGGTGATAGTAGGTTGGAGGAAGGTGCGATATAAATGCTTTGCCAATAACAACCTACCTCAGCATAATAACAATTGGGAGTCTATTCGGTTGATTGCAACTCAGGAAATAACAGCAGATTGACATACTGGAAACAAATTTGTTGCGGGTTTCGGCTTGCCAATCAGCCAACTCATAAACCTGCAACTCGCAACCCCTAAAACATCAGAAAACGGTGTCCCTTTACGTAAGAAACCAGGAATGACTTCTGTCCTATCCTTTACTTTATAGCAGCATACTGTGGTGCATTCGAAGGATCCATGGTACGCATGATGCGGATGACTTTATTTTGTTCTTCTAGTGTACCTCGCTTAAAAATCTCAATGATTTCCAAAGCTTTGGTATCATTAAACATCTGAATAATCATCGCATTCCGATAAGCTTGGTTGACCTTGCTAATCGTTTCGATGGCTTGAGTGATCAGTGCACGTCCTCCATCGGCATTACTACCCATCAGGTCAAGTCCTTGCCGGTGGTAGTCATACATGGCTTGTCGGAAGGGCCGTACCCGTGGATTCAACAAGTTTTCAATCAACCAATAGCGATTTCTATTACTTTCTACTGAACGCCATCCTGGATAAGCGGAAGTGGCACTTTGTGGCACGACATTGATAATTTCCTGTGCTAATCGAAAGTAGCGCTCCCCGCCCAATGGCGAAAACGAATCGTAATCCATTCCCATGATGATGTGAACGTAAAACGCTAATATATGAGATAGATTATCATTGTATCGATTCCGACTAAATTGCAGCGGCTGAAACTGCTCGTACTCGAAAGTGACATCTTTATCAATGTGATTTATCAATGGCGTCTCGTAATCTGTGCCGAAAACAGGGCGGGCAGACTGGACCGCCAAATCTGCTTTAAAAGTAGTCGGGGACAATTCTTCCTGGATGGTAAGAATGACGTTACACTTGATCCGCTCCTCTTGCTCAAATACTTCACTCCCCCACTGTTGGTCGTTGAGAAATTCGCGTAGGCTTATTTCCAGGGTTTCAAATACCTTGGGATCTACCGTTTGTAGTTTTAGGGTAACTACCTTCACCTGAAAGTTGAGTTCCTGAGCAGATAGGTGACTTACCAGGCCAATAATAAATAGAGTATAAAGAAATTTTCTCATCATCTTACGCTTAAATAGTAGACTTCCGTCTAGTTAATGCTTTACAAATTTTGTGTTTCGGATTACTTCCTTGCCTCACTTTGCTTCGCCTGCTCCTTCTCGACACAGGCTCGTTCCATCTCATCCAAAATATCTTTAGCAACAGCTACCTTTGATTTTAACTCAAATTCTTTCATCTTATTGTCCAAATGACCATTAGAATTAGCATGTAGAATACTAATCTTATTGGTATCGTGCTGGAATCCAGCGCCAGGATCTTGCAGCGAGTTGAGGACAATAAAGTCAAAATTCTTCTTTAGTAATTTACCTTTGGCGTGCTCTATGGCTTTTTCCGTTTCCAAGGCAAAGCCTACCATCAACTGGTGAGCTTGTTTGCGTTGGCCCAGTTCTGCCGCAATATCTGGCGTTTTCACCAAATCAATTTGAAAGGTATCTGTTTTCTTCTTAATCTTATGATTAGCAACGGTGGCAGGTCGATAATCTGCTACTGCCGCTGCCAGAATGGCTACATCTGACTGCGGAAAAACAGCCGAAGCAGCTGCATACATTTCCGCCGCCGTCTCCACCCGCTGAATATTTACGCGCGCATGGGTCGTACCCAATGCAGTAGGTCCCAAAATGAGGCTTACTTCCGCGCCCCGTGCCGCCGCTTCTTCAGCCAATGCTATCCCCATCTTACCCGAAGAACGGTTGCCGATAAAACGTACCGGGTCAATAGGTTCATAGGTGGGTCCTGCCGTAATCAGTACTTTTTTTCCTTTGAGCGATTGATCACTAGCAAAAAAAACAGCGAGATGAGCTACGATATCCTCCGGCTCTGCCATGCGGCCTTCTCCTACTAGGCCACTGGCTAATTCTCCATGCCCTACTGGAATCAAATGATTTCCATAAGATTGCAAACGCCTGACATTCTGTTGCGTACTAGGATGATGCCACATATCCACATCCATCGCTGGCGCAAAAAAGACAGGGCATCGTGCCGATAAGTATACGGCAGCCACCATATTATCAGCAATTCCATTAGCCAACTTGCCCAAAGTGGTCGCAGTAAGGGGGGCTAGTAGCATCGCATCTGCCCATAGGCCCAATTCGACATGATTATTCCAGCCTTCAGCAGTACTTACTGAAGTATATACGGGATGCTGAGAAAGGGTAGACAAGGTCAGTGGACTGATAAAGCCCGTAGCAGCTTGGGTCATGATTACCTTTACTGATGCTCCAGCTTTGATGAGTAATCGACAAAGTGAGGCCGCTTTATAGGCTGCAATGCTCCCAGTAATACACAGGATAATTTTCTTTCCACTTAAATCTGACATAGCCTCATAGTATTAATACACAAACCGGATGAAACACCTTCGTGTAAGCATCCGGTTTGTGTGATGTGGGGGAAGAGAAAAGGTGATATCATTTCTCTTGTCCCATTATAACAAATAGAAGAACGATTAATCCTAATATTTTCTCTTCTTCTGATCGTTTTTGCGATAGTATAATTTACCATCAGCATACTCCTCAGTAGCAATAATTACCGGATTGGGCAATCGCTCGTAAAATTTGGAAATTTCAATTTGCTCTTTGTTTTCATTGATTTCTTCAATGGTATCAGTAGATACAGCAAACTCTTCCAACTTGTTGTGCAATTCGTGCTTGAGATCTACAGACAACATACGGGCACGCTTAGCTACGACGACAAGCGTTTCATAAATATTCCCTGTTTCCTTCGCCATTCCGTGTACGTCACGTGCTCTGACATTAGGATCTAGACCTTGCACTTGAGTTTTGATATCTGACATCTTCCAGCTGTTTTAATTTTTTCTTGGTAGCGGCTAACATATTCTCAACCTCTTTGAGGAATTTTCCTTGATCATAGCGAGCCACAAATTCTTCTGCTTTTTCTTCTGCGTCCTGGTATCGTTCCTGTTGTCTTTCTACAAAACTATTTTCGGCCAACAGGTAGGCCGCTCTTACCACCATGTATCTTACTTCCACTGCATTTGGTGTTTCAGGGAAGTCTTTCAAAAGGTTCTCAAAGGTTTGCGTAGCAGATTGGTACTGCCTGAGGTCAAAGTACAATTTACCTCCTTCAAATGCCTTCTTTTCCAGTTTCAAACGCATTTCGTCAATCAGACGATTGCATTGCTCTACCCTCGGACTCTGCGTATAAGTATTTACAAAGTTCTGAAAAGACTCAATCGCCTTTTCTGTATTCGTTTGATCTAGCCTGTAGGTCGGTGAAAGTTGATAAAAAGAATAAGCGATCATATAATCGGCTTCTTCTTTTTTGGTACTCCCGCCAAAGGTGGTAGAAAAGTTCTTGAAGTAATAGGAAGATAAAAGATAACGGCCTAAGTAGTAATAAGTATAAGCGTAATTGAAATAAATATCCTCCGCTTCTTTCTTACCTCGATAGCTCCCAACGATCAATTCGTAGAGCGTTTGTGCTTTTTGCCACTCTTCCTCTTCGTAGTATTTATCAGCGGCTTCCAGCATTTTAGCCGCATCTCCACCACTCCTAATCTTCTCAAACTCACTCTTGCAACTTACCGCTGCAAAAAGGGCTAAACATAGTATTGGAATCAACTTGATTTTCATAAGGGTGCAAATTTACGTCTTTTTTGAATGATGTACAATTTTTTTTCTTGATGACAGCTTGGATAAGTCGCAAGATTGTACCTAAATCTTTCGTTTAGTTATTTATTCTTCATTACTAAAGAGTATGTACGTGGCTTAAAAAGTTGGTTTGGCTAGTTATTATTTTCTCTCTGGCCCTACTTCGATATAAGCTTAGCAAGACTTCAGAAGTTTCTTAGGGAGCGGCTAGGAAAACTTCAGAAGTCTGCGTTCGAGCCGGTTTTGACTAGTAATTATCTTGCTATTGATCCTAAGATCAACTATATATTAAAAATAATAGCTATCGAAATGCTAAATCCTCCAAATCCTATCTATTTTAGCCAGCAGTAATTTAGTAGTATGTTATACTTCATTTCATGAAACGGCTGGAAGAATTCAGATTATATTACAATCACACCTTGCATCCTGAGTTGATGCGGATGGAACGACGGCGCTTACGTTTGTTGCGCTTACTTTTCTTTTCGGGGATTGTCCTTCTAGCCTTATTCGTCTTTGCGCTATACCTCAACCTACTGGTTATCACGCTGGTCATTTTGCTGCCCATTGGATTTTACATTGGGTACCTGGGTTACCGCATCCGCGTTTTCATTCAAACCTTTAAGCCCAATATTGTCAATCTTATTCTGGAGTTTATTGGAGATACACCCAATTATGGCCTCATAAAATATGATGAGAAAAAGAAGATAGAGAAGTCGATCTTCAAGCGAAGTGCGATATTTTCTTCTCCGATGGATTATTACATTGGTGAAGATCATTTTGAAGGGCAGATTGGAGAGATGCATTTCCGCTTTTCGGAGTTGCGGGTACGAGAAGTCTCCCAAGTGAGTAATAAGCTACAGGAGATTTTTGAAGGGGTGTTTATTCATGCGACTTTTAACGAGGAGGTAGAGGGTCGCATCATCGTCTGGCCCAGATCAGAGCGTCAATATTTGACTCGCGCCATCAAAAATTTCACCTGGGCAAGAGGCAAAAACGTAGATTATGAAATACTAAATGAAAACTTTCGTGAAAAGTTCTCTGTTTATGCTACTGAAGACACGCACGTTGTAGGCATCCTCACCGAACCCATGCAAGAAGATATTTTGAAATTTTTGGGTGACTCTGATCGTCAAATGTACCTGTCTTTTATAGATCGCGAAATTTTCTGTGCCATATCAGAGTCCAAAGATTTACTTGAACCACATTTATTTCAATCTAACCTCAGCTTTGACCTAATCCGTGAATTTTATATTGATATTTCTCGTAAATTAGGTGTTGTCAGAAGCTTTGATCAGAATTTATAAAACAGGGGCGTCTCTTTGATCCCTATAAAATGTAGCCAATGAACCGCTTTTTCACCCTCGCACTCTTAATCACTTTTAGCTTTACTCAAAGCTGGGCTCAAGTTGAAGCGCCCGTTTCTTACGCTCCTACGGATGCAGAAAAAGCGCTTTTATGGGAAGTTAGTGGTCAGGATTTACCCAAACCTTCCTATATTTTTGGCACCATACACATGATCAACAAAGCTGATTTTTTCTTGACGGAAGGTGCAAAAGAAGCACTAGCTAGCACGGATAAAATCACTTTCGAAATTAACATGGAAGACATGGGTAACATCGCAGCGCTCATGCCAGTTATGATGAAAATGTTTATGGCGGATGGTAAAACCTTGAAGGATTTATATACAGCGGAAGAATACGAATTAGTGCAAGCTCACTTTGAAAAGCTCGGCTTGCCTTTAGCCTTTATGGGCCGAATCAAACCCATGTTCCTATCCATGATGGCTTCAGAGGATGCCATGAATATGCAAAACCCGAATCAAGAGAGCGAGATCGTGTCTTATGAAATGGAGTTGATGAAAATGGCACAGGATCAAGAAAAAGCCGTTGATGGTCTAGAAACAGCAGAGTTTCAAATGAGTCTATTTGACAGCATACCTTACGATGCGCAAGCGCAAATGCTAATGGCGACGATCCAATCTGATGAAAAAGACAGTGAAAGCAATCAACTGGAAGAAATGGTCAAGATGTATAAAGACCAGGATATTCAAGGTATGCAACGGATGGTGAAAGGAGACGAGGGAGGCATTAGTGAATATGAAGAGTTACTGCTGCTACGCCGCAATAGAAACTGGATTCCTATCATGGAAGATATGATGGCTAACAACCCGACCTTTTTTGCCGTTGGTGCGGGGCACCTGGGTGGAGAAGAAGGCGTCATTGCCTTATTGCGCAAGGCAGGCTATAAAGTAGCGCCTATCAACCGGTAGCGTTTATTCAAGTTGCGGCTTGTAAAGAGACAAGCCGCAACTTGAATTACCTAATCAGTACTACATCTCCTTTTCGCTGTACTTCGTAGGCTTGTCCACAAAGTTCAAAAGAAGCTTCCAAATGCCAAACAAATACGGCTGATTTTAATAACTGCCCATCGATCATCCCATTCCAACGCTGATCAATGTTGGAAGAATGGAATATTTGATTTCCCCAGCGATCAAAGATGTGAAAATCAAAATCTAGCAGTTGAACATCAGGGGCTGGAAATACTTGCACCTCTTCGTTCACGCCA
>Ga0209475_10002625_pt1 | contig 17693 bp, 15 predicted proteins | sample tdDd471_FD_187128 | JGI IMG/M metagenome (GOLD analysis project Ga0209475, IMG submission 187128) | Marine sediment microbial communities from the Atlantic coast under amendment with organic carbon and nitrate - tdDd47.1 (SPAdes)... | ecosystem: Environmental > Aquatic > Marine > Coastal >... | reverse complement strand
AATGGATGTGCCGGATGAGTTTATCGTTTAAGCATAGTGTGGTATTGATTGTTAATAAGATGATAATAAATATGGAGATACAAGGGTGCAACGATATAGTTTGCTTTGCACATAAGTGTCTCCATTCTTTTAAAACGAAGGCGAATGAAGTATGGAATAATAGTCGCATTAATCCTTTTTTTATCGAGCACAATAATTGCTCAGAACTACCCGGCAAAATTTACTTCAATTGAAGGTTGGACAATAGAAGGTGAGAAGCAGTTTTTCTCACGTGATAACTTGTACGATTATATCAATGGGGCATCTGATTTTTATTTGGGGTACGATTTTCATGATTTGTGGGTTGTAGATTATAAAAATGAGGCAGGACAGATGTTAACTTTGGAATTATACCGACATGGTAATGCTATGCAAACTTTTGGTATTTATACCGAAGAACGTCCGCAAACGGCAAAATTACAGGAAATAGGAGCACAAGGCTTTCTTGAGAGCGGAGCTGTTTTCTTTTTAGCCGATGATTACTATGTAAAAGTATATAATAGTCGCCCCGAAGTGCCAGAGTGTGATTTTATTGCCTTTGCCAAATTGGTAGCCAATGCGATCTGCTCAGATTGTGGTTTACCTCAGCAATTTGCATGGTTTCCGCAAGAAGGGAGGATAGCATCTAGTGAACGCTATATGTCTGAAAACTTTATGGGAATAACAGGTTTTAATGGTGTGTGTACTGTAGAGTATGCAACAGACGCTAAGCCAATTCGTCTATTTGTTTTTCAGGGGGACGATAAAAAGTGTCAGATGGTTTTAAGTAAGTACTTTACACGTATGAAGTACAAGAAGAAAATTAAAGTAAAAACCTACGATTTTGATGATCCTTATATTGGTAAAGTAAAGTTGGCTTACAAAGAAGGTGTTATTACTGGCGTGCTTGATGCCCCGAATCCAGAAGCTCACAATGCTTTGTTAGAAGCTTTGCATTCAGCCGTAGAATAAAGAATTGTTCATGACAAAAAAAAGCCGTTTGGTGGATATCCATCAAACGGCTTTATATTTTTAATTAAGCTGCAATTAAATTTGCAGCTTTTATGCTACGTTTTAGTATTGTCTGCGTCCGCCACCTTTACGATGTCCGCCACCGCCACGTCCAGCTTGGCTTCCACTGCCATAACTCTTTTTGCGTGATGATGCTGGTTTTGGTGAAGCAACCTCAAGACTAACTTTCTTACCTTTTAGTTTGGCATTGCCTAATTTCTCAATTACCTCTTGTTCGTACTCCTTATCTACTTCAACAAAAGAGAAGTTACGAAGCAACTCAATTTTACCAACTTTAACGTTAACGTTTCTCATGTTGCTATTGATCAAGCCAATTACATCACCAGAAGTTAGTTTGTCTGCTTTTCCAACATTCAAGAATAAACGACTGAATGATTCATCTCCACGACCTCCTCTTTCTCTGCGTTCTCCTCTTTCTCTACGTTCACCTCTTTTTCCGCGTTCTTCCTTATAAATATTAAGGTCTGGTGCATCTTTATAATACTCCATAAAACGGTTAAACTCGGCAGCAACAAATTGCTTTATCAATTCCTCTTTATCCATTGCAGCTAGTTTTTCATACACAGCTGGTAAAAGAGTATTAACAGGAGAGGCTTCTTCCAACTCAGTCTGACCTACGCGATCAAGGAAGTGGAATAATTGCTTTTCGCAAATCTCATCTGCTTTAGGAACCATTTTGCGCTCGAAAGTTTTCTTAGCTAATTTTTCAATCGCTCTAATGCGGTTTGTTTCACGCGAGTGGATAATAGCTACTGAAATACCACTCTTTCCGGCGCGACCAGTACGACCACTTCGGTGAATATATGCTTCAATATCATCTGGTAAATTGTAATTAATAACGTGTGTTAAGTCATTTACATCAATACCACGAGCAGCTACGTCAGTCGCTACAAGTAATTGTAAATGCTTTTTACGAAAACGGTGCATCACCATATCACGCTGAGCCTGTGAAAGGTCACCATGTAAGGCATCAGCATTGTATCCGTCTGCCATTAATTTATCTGCAACATCTTTAGTTTCCTGACGAGTTCTACAGAAGATGATACCATATACATCAGGAATGACATCTACCACACGTTTAAGTGCTTTGTAACGGTCGTGTGCTTGTACCATATAGTAATGGTGGGCCACATTTTCTGAACCTGAATTTTTTGTTCCAACACTTATTTCAATCGGATCTTGCATGTATTTTTTTGAAATACGTGCAATTTCAGAAGGCATAGTAGCTGAGAAAAGTAAAGTCTGGCGCCATTCTGGAGTCTGAGCCATGATACTTTCCAAGTCATCTTTAAATCCCATGTTTAGCATTTCATCTGCTTCATCAAGGATTAACCATCTTACATCACCAAGTTGAATAGCCTTACGGTTAATTAAGTCATTCATACGACCCGGTGTTCCAACTACGATATGTGAGCCTTTTTTAAGTGCTCTTATCTGATTGCGAATTTCAGTTCCTCCGTATACTGGAGTAATGAACAGATCTCTGTAGTTTTTGGCATACTTCTCAAGATCTTTTGTGATCTGAAGACAAAGTTCACGCGTTGGACATAAGATTAAAGCCTGTACGTTCTTCTCATCTGTTTTAATTTGTGGAATTACAGGTAGTCCAAAAGCACCTGTTTTACCTGTTCCGGTCTGTGCCAGAGCAATTAAGTCATTTCCGTAATTAAGAATTTCAGGAATAGTTTTGCTCTGAATAGGGGTTGGTGTTTCAAAACCAAGCTCACCAATAGCACTTAGGATTTCCTCAGGAAGTCCTGTTTCTTTAAATGTTTGCATAAATTTAAACTCTTTATCCACCCGCTTCCACGTTCTTGCAGCTGTTTCCCAGAGTTAGCTTTATGCTACGATGTGCTACCGAAAGTGACCGGAGTGGTCCTTATTTTTAATGAGCCGCAAAGATAGACTGATTTTTGGATATTCTACTGTGATTAACTCGACTTATCTGTTATTTTGTATATAATTAACTATAAAGGTCTTTATTTTAGGTTTTTATAATGAAAAACGAAGTGATATAATATAATTACGGCCAGCTGCTGCAATTCCCGACGAATAGGTTTTATAGCGTTCGTCGGTTATATTGTCGATACCTGCAGTAATTAAAGTGTTAGGATTTAGAGTGTATTGTGCTTTCATGTTTAGTGTTGTCCATTGTGGAGAATAAGGATTGCCATTCGCATCAGAGGCATATAAATAGGCTTTCTCTATTTCTGAACTGGGCAGGTCTTCAAATGCAAGTTCTCCATTGTATTGTGCATAAATATCCACTTTAATTTTGCTCATCTGGTAACTAATGTGTGTTGTTCCAAACCATGGTGCTGCATGGCGTAATGGTGAATAGCTACCGTCATCTAATTCTTCTTCGCCTTGTTGGTAATTAAAACGAGAGGAAGCACTGAAGCCATTTTTCCATTTATATTCAACTCCGGCTTGTATACCATAAACATATGCATGTGCTGCGTTTTGAATAGCTTGCACCTTACTCATTTCAGAATCGTAAATAATACTATCATGCCCATCTAGTTTGAAATCACGGCGCACCAATGCGTTGGTTAGATAGGTGTAGTAAGCGGCCATATCTACTTTTAACCTTTTTACAATAACAACAGCGGTACCAATTTCAGCGTTTAGTGCATACTCGGGTTTTAAATCTGGATTAGGAACTACAACTGCACCTGGTTCCGAATCAAATATTTTACCCACATCGTCAATGTTAGGTGCTCTAAATCCAGTGGATATGGAGCTGCTCAATTGCCAGTTTTCAGTAGGATTATGAATGATGCCGACACTTCCCGTTAAAGCACCAGTGTTATTTTGTGCTTTGTCAAATGTAAAGTTGTAGAATTGATTATTAAACTCAGCATTGAGGTAAATATGGTTGTAGCGCAATCCTACCTGAAGATTTGTCTTTTCAGTTAGGTGTTTGAGGTAGTTGGTGTATAGTGCTGCTGATAACCATATGGATCCATCCGGATATCGTGATACCGCATCTTTAATAGTTCCATTTGTAATATTTTCTTCGAATCCGTCTGAGTTTATTTTATTTCCAATAAATTCTAATCCATAGAAAAGACGGTCGCCATCGTCCCAATGTTTTTCAAAATCAAGGTTTAAGCTTAGTGCATTCACTTTTTCAGTACGTCGTGTGATGTCGTCTTTGTTTAATTTACGACTGTGTCTGCTTTCCTGAAAAAATTGATGAGCTGCTACTATTTTAATATGGTCGAAGTATTTATTATTGGATGAATGCTGAATATTTAGGTTGTTCATTAACCATTTTTGTGGGCCATAGTACCAATCACCATATTTTAGTTCGTCATTATCATTGTACATGATTAGTCTGTCGTAACGGGGTACATTAGAAGATTCTGAGTAATGAAAGCCATAATTGAATTGCCACTTTTCATTAGGCATAAATTTGAATTTTTGCATTAAATTCAACTGATTGTAAGCTGTTGGTGTCTGACGTTCGGGAGTGTCATTTTTTACAATTATATCTTCATTATTTGTTCTGATCACATATTCAGATCTCAAATAGTCGTCAGGACCATTTGATCCCATTTGAAGATCGCCATAATCTGAATAACTTATTGATGTAGTGGAGGCCCATTTATTATAACCTAAATTGAAATCTACATGGCCTGTTTTTTCGCTATTTGCCGATGAGAAGCGGGTTAGTCCAGTAGCTTTAAATAATGTGTTTTCATTATTGGATAGTATTGGTTCAAAAGTGTAGAAGCCCATTACGCCCCCAATTGCATCACTTCCATAAATAACCGATCCGGGACCAAAAATAACCTCTGCTCTATTGGTTGTAAATGGGTCAAGCGAAATAATGTTTTGAATATTACCACTCCTAAAAATAGCATTATTCATGCGCACTCCATCTACTGTAATCAGGACGCGATTTGTGGAAAAACCTCTTATCATAGGACTTCCGCCGCCCATTTGACTCTTTTGAATATACACATCGCCTGTCATCTCAATAAGATCAGCGGCAGTTTGAGGATTCAGGAAATTGAGTTCTTTAGGTTTTAATACTGATATTTTAGCTGGTGTCTCGCGACGTCCTTGCTTCCAGCGCGTAGCAGAAACAACGACTTCATCAAGTGATAGTTCGCTTTGTTCCATATAAACCTTAAAGTCGATGTCTACGAGATCTTGATAGCTCAATTCAATTGTTTCATAACCTATTAGTCGGAAAATGATATTATCAAGGCTTTTGAATTCATTCAGATTCGTTTGGCCCTTCATATTTGTAATCGTGTTTACTTGAGGGGCTTGAGAAAAGATTGTAACCAGTTCAAGAGGCTGATGTGTTACTTTGTCTCTAACTTGAACAGTTTGAGAGTGAGATTTTACTATAAAAAGACATAGTAAAAGGGGCGTCATTAATCGAATCATATATTTATTGCTGAAAATTTTAGGCTGAATTTATTACAAATACCGTGCAAAGATAGGATTTTTAGAGTGTCGTTTGGTTATATATTTTACAGTAACTCTAATGGTCTGATTCTGTGTTTTTAAGTGTAGGAGATGAGTTTGTTTAATCTGAGTATTCTATACGTTAGTCATTGTGATGTGGTTATTTGTCAAAATAAAATAAACGTTCGTCTTTGTATGCGTAAAGATCTAGTAATTAAAATAATGCTAATTTTTTATTTAGAATAATGAAACGTATTTGGTTTTCAATAGTAGTTTTGATGGCGGTACTTATGGTTAATGCACAAGACTTTTCATATTTAAAAGAAATCGATTTAGGTAATAGTGAAGAGCTTCAAGAGGCAGAAGAGGCTGCAATGGAGTGTTGTTGTTATTTGGTTGCTGTTCGTTATGACAAAAAGGATGTTCAGCGCCAATTTGCGAATGATTTCATCACTAAATGGGCATCAAATATTTTGTCATCGGAGGACGTGATTTGTGATGCAATAAGTGTAATTACGGAAGAGCAAAATGAGTTGAATAATATGTATTTAGCCTATTATGTTATGAATTATATCGATAGGGAACGAAGTGCTGATAAAGACGGTTTAAGAAAAGAGTCTTTAATTGGTTTGATTAAGTATTGTTCTAATTCGAATAATAAATTAAAGCCCACTAAAGAACTGAAAACATTAAAGCAATATCACGAAAGTGGTAATTTGGAAGAATACCTTCAGGATGTTGCTTTAATATCTTTGTAGTCATCTATTTAAACGTGAGATTGATTTCAAGTATTTCGGGTCTGTTGCCTGTTCTTACTGGTGGTCCCCATGTTCCAAAGCCGCTGCTAACAATAAAATGACTATCTCCCTTTTGTGTGTAGCCTCGACTAAGCTCAAATATTTTCTTGGTAATAAATCCAAATGGCCAAAGCTGACCATGATGAGTATGTCCGGATATTTGCAAATCGATCCCGGCTTGTTGTGCGTGTTCTAATGCATATGGCTGGTGATCTAGCAAAATGATTGGTTTATTTGTGTTGATATTTGTAGTTAATACCTTTATTTCTTTTCTGTCTATACCACTTCTTCTTTTGTCGCGATCTTCTCTTCCAATAATGTAAAAAGCATTATCGATATAGACTATTGAGTCTCTTAACACGATTAGTCCATGGTCTTCAAGGTATTTAACAGAGCGATCAACTCCACCGATGTATTCATGATTACCGGTGGAAGCATAAACCCCTAATGGTGCTTTCAATTGAAGAAGACTTTCGCCGAGATTTTGTTTTATAACAGGACCTACATCTTCATCAACAACGTCGCCTGCAAATAGGATTATATCTGGCTTAAGTGCATTGATTGTCTCTACTAGTTTTCGGGTTTTTCTTGGGCCAATTATTGTACCAAGATGAATATCTGAAGCTGCCACAATCTTTAAGTTTTTTCTTGTGCCACCTTCTTTGTCGATGTTAATATCGTATTGATTGATTTTGGGATGCCATGCGTTTAAGAATCCACCTAGTATGATTAAGAGTGTTGTAGTAGTAATAGCTAATCCACTGTACATTTTTAGCTTAAAGTAAGCTTGTGTGTTGGTTTGCGGTAAAAAATTGAAAAAGTGGTTAGCTATTCTTATAATGTCTGTTGTAAATAGTAGGAGGGTGAAATACAGCATGCCAGCAAACCAAAACGCTCCAACCCAATGAATACTTGTTGTTGCTGGCGAATACCATGCTTTTTCTAAAAAACGACCTAATGGGTATGAAAGGACAAGAATGAGCATTATTGCTCTGAAACCTGTTTTAAGAGAGGGGATGGTTTCTAACCATTGTATGCCTCTGTGGTATATGTAATAGTTAACAGAGAAATGAATACTTAGGATGATGCTAACAAAAATTATTATGCCATAGTTCTTCATGTGTAGATTTTTAGTGGGCAAGTCAATGTGATTGACAAATGTATGAAAGCAAAACAGAAATTCTTTGTTATTTGTTTTGGGCTGAGTTTTTTAACATGTATTATATATGAACTATTCTCTGGTGCATATGTTTAAGTTTGTAAAGTTTTAATAGTAATTCAAGAAAAAGAGGAGTGGCTTGTAATTGAAAGTTGCTTCATTTTTGTTTTAAAAGGTATCAGTATGAAGAAAATAAAGTTGCTTATAATGTCAGGAGGGACATTAATATTATTAGGGATTATTCTTAAGGTATTGGGTGTTGTTGGACCATGGCCTGCAATATGTTTTAGTGTAGGAGGTGCCTTAAAGATTTTATACATGGTTATTGGTGCTCGAACAGGGCAGGTGAAAATAGGTTCAGAAATCATCCTCCTTGTTTTAGGTTTAGCTTTTATTTTCCTCGCAATATACTTTCGGCGTACTATTGAATTGGCCTATCTGTATATTTGGTTCTTAAGTATCGGTATTATTGTAAAAGCAATATTTATAGTGTTGTTTGTTAAGAGGCAAAAGAAGGTTGTTGTATTGTGTGAATAATTTATTCAGAAGCTGGTATTTTAGGATGTCAGCTCTTTTTTATGCTTGTTTTAAATGCATATAAAAAAAGTAGGAAAAAATACATATAATTTATAAATAGCCTTAAAATAAGTGTTAAAAGAGGTATGATATATGTAGGATAAAAAAATATCACTATATTTGAAGATATTAAGAGTGATTAGTCCTTTATAAATATATGTTATGAATTATTTAATTTGTCCTGTGTCATCTGATCGTATTCCTGAGGCTGTCCCGAGGCTTACAGCCTTGCTTGTAATACTTACGCTGATGTTATATGTAATTAGTGGAGCATTGTTTCTGCTCGTCTTTTTGCTATGTGATTTCTTAATTAGAGGTTACGGTAACTCAAGGTATAGTTTGTTAGCTCGATTATCTGGTTTTGTTATAAAGCAATTAGGAGTAACGAGTGCTTTAATTGATAAGGCACCAAAAGTCTTTGCAGCACGATTAGGTGTTGTTTTTGTACTGCTCATTTTGATGTCGCATATCTGGTCGGCCGACTTAGTTGGAATAGGCTTAAGTGCAGGATTAATATTATTTGCAATGGCAGAGTGTGTTCTTAATTTTTGTGTAGGTTGTTATGTCTATGTTTTAGTGGTTTTACCTTTGCAGAATAAGTAAATCTTAAAGGAGATGTTTCGCTCTTATTTTCTTATTTCTTTTTAAAAGCTTATGTTTATGCTTGGGTTTGAAAACATAAAAACATAAAATTCATGAGTTACCAAAGAAGGCACCTTTTACTTGTATTAGGTGTAGTGTTGAGTGTATCAACTTGGGGACAAACACCAGTTGTTTATAAGGAAATTAGGTTGGATACAAAGAAGTGTTTGCAAATTAATAATTTTGAGGTAGCACGAAGTGAGGAGGATTTAAAGGAGATACCTTTGAAGTACAATGCTGAATGTGAATCTATTGATTTTGGGAAGATTAATTTTAATAAGAAAAGCTTGATTGTTTGTAGTCAGTATGTGCGGAATGGAAAAGAGGGAATCAAGTCATCGCGCATTGAGGTGTTGCGAGATGATTCTAGAAAAAAAATAGAAGTTTTCTTTGCGAGCTTTGGTGCTTCAAGTGTTCAGCGAGCAGGAAAAGTGTACGAATATAGGAAGTGGTTACTGATGCCTAAGTTTCCTAAAGATTATAAGGTAGAAGTGCATTATTCTCTACATGTAGTTGAGCCATAATGTATTTTTTGCTTTAAATAACAAAGGCGAACCGTGCGGTTCGCCTTTGTTATTTGGTGTGACATTCTTATTTTTCGTTAATGGCAGTCATGATTTTTTGCTCCAGTTCTTCCATTAGTTCCGGATTATCTTTAATTACTTCTTTTACTGCTTCTCGACCTTGGCCTAGTTTTGTTTCGCCATAGCTAAACCATGAGCCGCTTTTCTTTACGATGTTAAGATCAACGCCTAAGTCCAATACTTCGCCTACGCGTGAGATACCTTCGCCATAGCGTATTTCAAATTCAGCCTTTTTAAAGGGAGGGGCAACCTTGTTTTTAACAACTTTAACGCGAGTTAAGCTGCCAACAACATTTTCACCATCTTTTATCTGTGTAACACGACGAATGTCTAATCTAACAGAGGCGTAGAATTTAAGGGCATTACCACCGGTTGTTGTTTCCGGGTTGCCAAACATAACACCGATCTTTTCGCGTAACTGGTTGATGAAGATACAGGTTGTATTGGTTTTGTTAATTGTTGAAGTGAGTTTACGTAGTGCCTGAGACATTAAGCGTGCTTGTAATCCCATGCGTGAATCACCCATGTCTCCTTCGATTTCAGCTTTAGGAGTAAGTGCTGCAACTGAGTCAATTACAATAATATCAATGGCAGAAGAGCGAATAAGTTGATCTGCAATTTCCAGCGCTTGTTCACCATTATCAGGTTGAGAAATCAATAGGCTTTCAAGATTAACACCAAGCTTTTCAGCGTAAAAGCGATCAAATGCATGTTCAGCATCAATAAAAGCGGCTATGCCACCTAGTTTTTGAGCTTCAGCAATAGCATGTATTGCAAGTGTTGTTTTACCTGATGATTCAGGGCCGTAAATCTCGATTACTCGACCACGAGGTAATCCGCCAACACCTAAAGCTAAGTCGAGTGCGATAGATCCAGAAGGGATAACCGGTATTTTCTGAACGGCTGTGTCGTCCATTTTCATGATCGTGCCTTTACCATAGGTTTTGTCTATTTTTTCCATGGTAAGCTGAAGGGCTTTCAGCTTTTCTTGATTTACATTATTTTCTTTTTCCTTTGCCATTATGTTGATTTTAAGCTGTTTCTTCGTTGATTTGCAGGTTTGAATTTATAGGTCTAATTCGCTAAGTATTTGTTTGGTGTGGTCTTTTGTTTTAACCTTTTCAATTATCTTTAGGATAGTGCCATTTTCATCAATTACAAATGTTTTACGCAGTACGCCCATGTATTCTCTTCCGTACAATTTCTTTAAGCCCCACGCGTTATATTGTTGTAATATTTCTTTTTCGATGTCGGCAATTAAATTAAACCGCAAACTATGTTTTGCGATAAACTTTTGATGTGAAGCAATGCTATCCGGACTAACGCCAATTACTACAAAGCCTTTTTCTGTCAGTTCATCATAGTTCTCACTTAGATTGCACGATTCGGCAGTGCAGCCAGGTGTATTATCTTTTGGGTAAAAGTAGAGAATGACTTTCTGTCCTGAAAAATCGGTGAGGCAGATTGTATTTTCATCCTGATTTAAGCCTTTAAATATGGGTGCTTTATCGCCTTCTTTTATTGTTGACATGGTATTGCTTTTTAATGATTACAAATATATTTAAATAAGAACGATTAAAGGTGGTCAAGGTTCAAAAGTTATTAACAGACGATAGTCCAGTCAAATAGGGAGGGCTATAAGATGTTGTTCTTGTTTTGATACTGAATTTGGTATGTGTAGGTATGGCTGAAAATTCATATTTTTTTGAAGGGCGTTAGCTATTTGGCTTCTAATGCTTAATTTTGATGCATTCTATTTTTTTAAATAAAAACTACTTAATGTCGATGTTGAGGAATATCAAAATATTTATGGTGGTGATGTTTTTTGTATTGCCGCTTCAATTAGTCGCTCAAGAAAAGACGTATTCGGCCAAAGAAGCGTTAAGCTTGTTTAAAGAAGGTGCTTACGTTAAGGCTGAGGAAGCTTATGCTTATTTGCTTAAACGTTATGATCGAGAGTTAAAATACAATTACTATTATGGTATTTGTTTGATACAAAATAATAATGACATTCCGCAAGCTGTTAAACGATTGAAATATGCAGCCCTTAAAGGGGTGAGCCGTGATGCGTTTTATTACTTGGGACGTGCATATCAACTCAGTTATCAGTTCGAAGAGGCCATATCGCAGTATAATCGCTTCTTAAAATATGCATCGGCGTCTGATATCCGTAATGAAAAGGCTGAGAAGTACAAGCAAGAGTGTGAAGTTGGGATACGTCTTTCAGCAAAAGTTTATCATCTTGATGTTTATAGTCGCGATACGGTTCCGGAAGATAAAATTCTACAAGCTTACCATCCAGTGAAAGATGTGGGGCGAATAACGCGAAATAGCGATTTCTTTGAGTCGGGACTTGATCCTAATGGAATTCTTTACCTTACTGAACGAGGTGATGAGGTATACTTTACCTTGGAAGAGGAGCTTGGAACTACAAGTATCTTTAAAATGGAGAAATTGCTTGATGGATGGAGTGAGAAGAAAGCTCTTGAAGGTGTGAATACAGCTTCAAATGAAAGTCATCCTTATGTCATTATCGATGGATCTACCTTGTATTTTTCATCCAACAGGGAAGGTGGTATTGGTGGGTATGATTTGTATAAAGCCAACTACGATTCTGAAAGTAAGATGTTTTCAGATCCCGTTAATTTAGGTGTTCCATTTAATTCGCCTAAAGATGACTATTTATTTGTGGCCGACGAATTTAACTCATTAGCTTGGTTTGCTTCCAATAGAGAGACCAATGATTCTACTTTTATTGTGTACGCTATTCGTTGGGATGACTCAGTTGTTAAAGATCTAGTGCAAGATATGAATGAGATAAAGGATGTGGCTGCAATGGTTTTAACAGATCAGCCGAATCCTTACGCCTCAGATATAGATGAAGTTAATGGTGGGGTAAAGCAAATTGAGGATGCTGCTTTATTTCATTTTTTAGTTGCAGATACTTTAGAGTATAGTGATGTAGAGCACTTTAATAGTGATGAGGCACGAGCTTTTTTTGAAGAGGGCCTAACGCTTGTGAATAAAAAAGATAGTTTATCGAATCAGATGATTGGTAAACGAGAAATGTATGCACGTACCAATTCAGATACACAACGATCGCAGCTCGTGAATGATATTCTATCCATGGAAAAACAAGTGTATGGACTGGATGAACAGATAGAGCGTAGCTTCTACCAGGCACGTTCGCTAGAATTGATAAAAGTGAAGCAACTGGTAAAAGAAGGGCGTTACTCTGCTCCAAATAAGGTAAAGATGGATAAGGCAAAGCAACAAGAATTCGAAAAAATATTAATTCCTGAGAACTTTACTTTTTATACTGATCAGGGTTTTGCACAGCAATTAAAAGAACTTGAAGAGATGTATAGTGCTGTGTTTGATGTTGATGATATTCTGAAGTTAAGATATGCTGATTCTTTATTTGTATGGGGGAATATTCTGACGCTAGAGTCGAGTAAAATGCTGGAGTCGGCAAATAATGAACCTGCAGAGGCGGAATCATTACTGGATGTTGCCTTTCGAAAAAAAGACAGTTTAGAGGAAGAAAATGTTGTGGCTAATAAAGTTCAGCAGGCTAAGGAGCTAAAACATACCGCACTAAAGCTTTATCACGAGAGCTTAGATAGCAAGCAGAAAGTTTATGAGTATAAAATGCGTGGAATTTTAGTATCCAATACCATTGATGATTTATCCTTTCTTCAAGATGGTCTAAGTGAAGGGAAAGAATATTTTAGAAAGGCCGTAGATTTAATCGATCCGGTTAATGGCTTTGATATGGAGCGCTATGAGCGCTCTGGAGCAATTAAGCGTTCCGGTATACAGGTTTTTGAAGAGGGATTGTTTAAGTATGTTGAATTGAAAAAAGAATCACATATTCAGGTCGTTCCTGAGGCTCCCAAAATGAATGTACCTAAAACATATCAGGAGTTGCAAGGAGGATCTGAAGTAAAACAACCTGCCAAGATAGTTGAGCAAGCGTTTGCAAAAACTGCAAATGATAGTTTAATTTTTAAGATTCAAATAGGTGTATTTAGAAATAAGCCTGACCAGAAGGCGCTTAATCAGATTTCCCCAATCTCGAAAATTGAAATTAAAGAACGTGATTTGACCAAATATTTCGCTGGAAAGTATGCAAGTTATTCTGATGCTCAAAAAGATTTAATCAAAGTCAGAGAATTAGGATTTGACGGCGCATTTGTAGTTGTTTTTAAAGATGGTAAACAAATCAATCTAACCGAAGATCTGAAGGATTAAGAAATTAGTATTTCACGAATAATTGTGTTTAATTTATAGAAACTTTTTAACTATGGTTTCATTTAGTAAACGCAGTGAAGAACATAATATGGAGGGGAATGGAAATGATATTCGTGCCTTAACACTTCATAACGATAATGAAAATTCATTTGACCATGTTATTGATGTATTGTGTGAGGTATGTGAGCATGACGCTATCCAGGCTGAGCAATGTGCTATGTTAACACATTATAAAGGCTCATGTCAGATTAAAACAGGTGAGGTTGATGATTTATTGCCCATTAGAGAGTTGCTATTAAACGAACACTTATCAGTTACAATTGATTAAATAAAAGCATGTCAGCATTAGTTATTATTCTAATTATTCTTCTCGGATTATTTCTTTTTATTTTAGAGTTCTTCGTCTTTCCAGGTGTTACTATTGCCGGTATTGGGGGCTTTCTTTTTACAGCGGGAGGTGTTTTTCTTGCCTATGATGGATATGGGGCTACCTATGGGACTATAGCATTAGTAAGTACCTTATTTGCTGGTATTGTAATGTTGGTTCTGTCTTTTCGTTCTAAAACGTGGAATCGATTAATGTTACATACTCGTGTTGACGGGCAGGTAACCACTGTTGAAGATACAAATATTCACGAAGGTGATGAGGGGATTTCAGTTACCAGATTGAATCCTAGTGGAAAGGTTCGAGTAAATGATGAAATTATTGAGGGGAAATGTCCAGGGCATTTTCTTGATGAGAATACCCAAGTGATTGTGAAAGAAGTTTATAAAACATATGTAATTGTCAAACCCAAAAAAAATAATTAAATGGCAGGTTTAGCTCCAATATTTTTAATTGCAGCAGTTATTGTTGTAGTTTTTTTACTCCTTTATTATGTACCTATTTTACTGTGGTTTTCAGCATTAGTATCAGGAGTACGGATTTCTTTACTTCAGCTTGTTTTGATGCGTATTCGTAAGGTGCCACCGGGCGTAATTGTTCGTGCTCTTATTGAGGCCTCTAAAGCAGGTTTGGCGGAAATTAAGCGCGATGAGTTAGAAGCGCATTATTTAGCTGGAGGGCATGTGGAAAGTGTTGTTCATGCGCTTGTTTCAGCTTCTAAAGCGAATATTGACTTGAGTTTCAAAATGGGAACAGCTATTGATTTGGCTGGTCGCGACGTTTTTGAAGCAGTTCAAATGTCTGTTAATCCAAAGGTGATTGATACGCCTCCGGTAGCTGCAGTGGCCAAAGATGGTATTCAGTTAATTGCCAAAGCTCGTGTAACTGTTAGAGCAAGTATTAAACAATTAGTGGGTGGTGCTGGTGAAGAAACGGTCTTGGCAAGAGTAGGTGAAGGTATTGTATCTTCAATTGGTTCTTCTGTGTCTCACAAAGCTGTATTAGAAAATCCAGATTCTATTTCTAAGGTTGTTTTGGAAAAAGGATTAGATGCAGGTACTGCTTTCGAAATTCTTTCAATTGATATTGCTGATATCGATATAGGTAAAAATATTGGTGCAGGTCTTCAAATTGATCAGGCTGATGCGGATAAAAATATTGCGCAGGCCAAAGCTGAAGAGCGTAGGGCCATGGCAGTAGCATTAGAACAAGAAATGAAGGCTAAAGCACAAGAAGCCCGTGCCAAGGTAATTGAAGCAGAAGCGGACGTTCCAAAGGCCTTGGCTGATGCTTTTCGAAGTGGAAATCTTGGTGTAATGGATTATGTGAAATATAAAAATATTGAGGCCGATACGGCAATGCGTGATTCAATTGCGAAGCCAGGAACAAAACCTCCTAAAAAAGATAACTAATTTTAAAAGCTACCCTCGGGTAGCTTTTTTTTTGACCATTAATTAGTTAAGTGTGCTCGTGAAAAATGAGCAAATAAAAAGAATTTATTTTTTTCATTTTCTTTTTGGAGTTCTAATTCTATTTGCTACTTTTGCAATCGCAATCGCAAAGAGGGTCTAGGTTTGAGAGCTAAGAGCGGTTGTTTCTCTTTAAAGAAAGAGGTGAAAATGGAGAGGTGGGTGAGTGGCTGAAACCACCAGTTTGCTAAACTGACGTACGGGTAACTGTACCGGGGGTTCGAATCCCCCTCTCTCCGCCAGTAAGTTGTTTGAAACAATATTATATTGATTTCGGGGTGTAGCGCAGTCCGGTTAGCGCACCTGGTTTGGGACCAGGGGGTCCCAGGTTCGAATCCTGGTACCCCGACAACTGAAGAGTTTTGTAATGACAAGCTCTATTTTTAGAAAAATACTTTAATGTTTCGGGGTGTAGCGCAGCCCGGTTAGCGCACCTGGTTTGGGACCAGGGGGTCCCAGGTTCGAATCCTGGTACCCCGACGAACATGAGGTTAAACTCAATCAAAAGCTCGTAAATCGTAGGATTTACGGGCTTTTTTGGTTTTTATTATATTGTTTAGTATCAAATAAAACCATAATTCTCGCGACCTATTCGGTGACCTTTTTTTCTTCTTATATTTATTTAGTCATTTTGTAACTGTTAGAGCATCAGAATTTAATATGGTGTCGTTTGACTTATTTTAACATTTTTTAAGTGACCCATGTAGGTGACCTCACTTTCTATTTAACCGGTTGGTCACCCAGATTCTGTAAGTTACAGATATATAGATGATAATAAAATGGCTAAAATATTATTGAAATGTTAAATGAGTTATAAATATTAATTATGATACAACTCTGAATGAGTTAATTAAAATCAAATTAAATCATTTAAAATACATTCGTATGAGAGATAAAGGGAATACTTTAGGCGTTGGTTTTATTGTTAAAAAGCATAAAGGAAAAAATGGAGAGGCTCCACTTTATTTAAGAATAACGGTAAATGGTAAGCGAGCAGAATTATCTATGAAGACATCAATAGATGCAGAAAGATGGGACTTCGGTAAAGGTGTTTATGCAGGTTATTCCAGCGAAGTTAAGCGACTAAATACCCAATTAGAACAAATTAGGGGACACGTTACTGATTGTTATCACCAATTGGAAGCCAGACGAGAGGTTATAACAATTGATGCGGTAAAGAACCTTTACCTTGGGGTTGAAAAGGCGGAATTTACTTTGATGAAACTTTTCGACTATCATAATGAGGAAATGAAGAAAACTTTGCGTTGGGGTACACTGAAGAACTATTATACCACACAGAAGTATTTCAAGAGGTATGTAATTAAAAAGCTTTTTGTTCGTGATATTCCACTTTCACAATTAAAATATGGATTCTTAACTGGCTTTGAAAAGTTCATGAAAGAATCCAATTCAATCATACCAGATAAGCCTTGTAATCACAATACCATTATGAAGCATATTGAACGCCTGAAAAAAGTCATTAACCTGGCGGTGCAAAATGAATGGTTGGAAAAAGATCCTTTTTCACAATTTAAACCTTCGTTCCTTAAAAAGGAAATTGCTTACCTAAATGAGCATGAACTTGAACGTGTAGAAAATAAGTTATTCAGCATCCCACGTCTGGCTTATGTTAGGGATTTGTTTGTTTTTAGCTGTTATACCGGGTTATCATACTCTGATGTGTATGCGCTAAGCAAGGATAATATTCAGCTTGGTATTGACGGCGAGAAGTGGATTGTAACGAATAGAATTAAAAATAATCAACAAGTAAGAGTGCCTTTACTACCGAAAGCCGAATTCATCATTGATAAGTATGAGGAAAACGATAGGAATAAAATTACCGGTAAGTTACTCCCTGTATTCACCAATCAGCGGATGAACTCATACTTAAAGGAGATCGCTGATTTATGTGAAATCGATAAGCATCTGACTTTTCATGTGGCACGACATACTTTTGCCACGACTGTAACTTTGAACAATGGTGTACCTATTGAAACAGTTTCAAAATTACTCGGGCATAGAAGTATTTCAACAACACAAATATATGCCCGAGTCATTGATTCGAAATTGAGTCAAGACATGAAAAAGTTGAGGGCAGTTTTGCCAAAAAAGAAGTTAAGCAAAGGATGATTACCAAATGGGTAGGTGTATTGATAGTTTGGTTTTATACTTGTTTAATTTTTACTCCAGATCTTCTTCCATCTTAAGTTTTAGTCGTTTTTTCAGCTTATCTAAATAAATAGTTTGGTTATTGCGGATGCGTATATCCAAGTAAATACGATAAAAGTCCAATTCATCAATATTAAAGAAGCGACAAAAATCTTTAGCTAATTCTTTAATGTCAACATTACC
>Ga0209475_10002620_pt1 | contig 17709 bp, 11 predicted proteins | sample tdDd471_FD_187128 | JGI IMG/M metagenome (GOLD analysis project Ga0209475, IMG submission 187128) | Marine sediment microbial communities from the Atlantic coast under amendment with organic carbon and nitrate - tdDd47.1 (SPAdes)... | ecosystem: Environmental > Aquatic > Marine > Coastal >... | reverse complement strand
GCAAGCTGCTCATTGTGTTGCACTACCTCGGTGAATGAATCAGTGTAGAGCCCGTCTATATTCGTCTCTTTATAGTAAAATTTGAGCAACGTCGGAAAGTTGGTGGCAAAGGAGGGGAATTTGTCTTTGTCGACAGATACAGAATAGGCCAACACCTTGATGCCATACTTGTGGACTTCGTCAATATACTGATTCATCAACAAGGTGCCGTCCTGGTCAACGATGGCCGAAGTGGGCAGCGCAATGGCCGCTGCATAACTGGCGAGCATTCGTAGTCCTATATTGGTGAATATCCAGTCATAGTTGTATGGCTCTTTTTTATCTGATAGCTGTTTTGTTTTGCTTTTGTCGTTATATACAATGAGCTGAATCAGAGGCAGGTGCATCTGTTTTTCGGGCAGGAGTTGGTTGTGGATGCGCTGCAGCTCATCAGGATCACAACACTGAAGATACAATTTGCTCTCCTCTGAGGTGTAGTCAAAGAGGGTGAGGGTGTCGAGGGTGGCATTGGCGATATCCTTCCCACTATTTCTGTGGAACCTGGGATCTTCTATTTCAAGGGCGACACCTATCTGCTTATTGAGCAAGGTCTCGAGCTTGCGAATCAGGCTGAGTGCCTCCTTCAGGGTCGGAATGCCTAAAGAGAGTGAGGACGGACTGGTTTCGAAGACATTTCTCAATCGCAGTTGGCGTATTTCGCTAAGAGTAAAATCGATAACATAATAGTTGCCATCTGCTCGGCAGCGTTCGGGGAAAACCTTACCGATATTGGAAAGTCTGTTCAAGGTGAGATCTCTATATACCATTAATTCGTCGTCAGCTGTCATGACCAGATGAAGTTCGAGGTAATCCACGTTTTTGGTTGCGGCAATGGCTATGGCTGGAAGGGTGTGCTCAATAAGGTCGTTTCCTGCACCATTTTCAGCTATGACAATCTTAGTTACGCCATAGACCTGGCTGCAAAAAAGGATAAAAAGAAGGACTAGGGCCAAAGGGAGTCGTCGAACTAACATATTGTAGCCATTTTCTTGAGATTGAGAGATATAATTCCATCGTAAAAAGTACCCAAGAGTGCTTTTTATCAAGTCATTTTAAGGATTCACCTTCACTTCATACGAGTTTATCAAAGATGAATTTTGATTGACAGAAAAAATTTACCATTATTAACAGGTGGCTATCTACCAACAGGGGGGCGAGCACTATTGATTAAAAAATGAGTTCCCGAAAGTTCACAATTGATTGATAGTGTGCGGAAAATATGGCCGGAAGTCTGGAGCTGGGTTTTGCGATATGGATGAGCTGCTGCATACCAAATTCTCTTGCAGAGTGAAGAACTTTTTCTGTATCGTCGACAAAAAGTGTTCGTTTTTTATCGTAAGGCAGTCGGTGCTGAAGTTTGTGCCAAAACTCAGGTTGTTCTTTGGCGATGCCAACCTCTTCTGAGCAGATCAGCCGCTCGAACCAGTTTTCGATAGGCACCTGCTCCATTTTGACCTCCAGCGCTTTGGGGTGAGCATTAGTGATCATGTACAGTTTCTTTCCAATCCTCTGCATGTATTGGAAAAAATCGATAATATGAGGGTGAATTTTTACCAGATGCTTGATCTCTCTCTTTAACGCCACTATGTCGAGATTCAGACGATCTGACCAGTAGTGCAGGTTAGTCCATTGCAGGGTATTTTCCACACTCCGATATGTTTTAAGTAAGAGGTTTCGGGCATCAACAATATCAACCTGGTTTTTGGCAGCGTAGACTTCTGGGACAAACTGTTCCCAAAAATAGTCATCATAATATTTATCTAGCAGTGTCCCGTCCATATCAAGGAAAACAGAGTCAATCTGTTCCCAGGAAAAGTTGGGTCGAATCTGTTTAGGCGTTTCAGGCTGTTTTATGGACAAGTTTGGTAAGTTCATTAAGAGTTGCTGCAATAGTGTCGAATATGTGTTCACTGGAAGAAAGGCGACCATTTATAACCAGTCGACTATCCGGGGTTAATTTTGGGGCAATTTTGTTTTTCCTGCCACTGTTCTTTTGCAGATAGCGCATTAACATCTCTGGAGAGAGTGGGGTATCATCCAGGAATGTAAAGACCAGGGTATCTCTGCCCTGCTCAAGCTTACTGATGCGCAGAGGGGCGAGGTCCTGTTTGAGGGCGATAACTCGAAAAAGAGTAACAGTTTCTATAGGTAGCGGTCCGTAACGATCAACGAGTTCCTCCTGCAGGTCAATCTGCATTTCCGGCGGAGAGGTAGTAAGAGCTGCAATTCTCCTATAAGTTATATAGCGCTGGCTGATATCGGGAATATAGCTTTCTGGGATATAGGCTGATAACTGCAGGTTTACCTCGGTATCGATATCTTCGGTGATGCTGTCTTGGTCGATCTTTGCTGCTTGAGCCTTGAGATCCGCCACCGTCTTCTGCAAAAGATCGAGGTAGAGATCGTAACCAATAGCAGCGATATTACCACTCTGGGAGATTCCCAGGAGGTTGCCTCCTCCCCGTATCTGCAGATCACTCATCGCCAGTTTAAAACCGCCGCCAAGTTCGTTGCAGTCCATAAGGGCGCGGAGTCTTTCCCGGGAGTCCTTACTGAGACTATCAAGAGATGGGACCAGCAGATAGGCAAAAGACTGGGTGCTGGAACGCCCAACCCGGCCGCGCAGCTGATAGATCTCAGCTAAGCCAAGCCTGTCCGCACGGTTGATGACAATAGTATTGGCAGACGGAATATCAAGGCCTGATTCAATGATCGTCGTGCTGACCAGCACATTGATCTTTTTATTAACAAAAGATACCATGATCTCCTCAAGTTCCTTGCCGACCATTTGACCATGGGCCACGGCTATCTTGGCATCCGGAACCAGCTTTTGTATCAGCGAGGCCATCTGGTGAATTGATTTGACCCGGTTATGCACAAAGAAGACCTGCCCCCCTCGACGCAGTTCTTTGTTTATGGCTTCTTTTATGACCAGCTCGTCGTAGCGGGCAACAAAGGTCTTCACCGGTTGGCGATGTTCTGGCGGCGTAGAGATAACTGAGAGGTCACGAATGGAGAGCAGTGACATCTGCAGGGTTCGTGGGATGGGGGTGGCGGTGAGGGTGAGAATATCCACTTCTGCCCGCATCTTTTTCAGCTTTTCTTTATGGGTGACTCCGAATCGGTGCTCCTCATCAATGATTAATAGCCCTAAATTTTTAAAGACGACGTCTTTTGAAAGGAGTCGATGGGTACCGATGATTATATCTACGCCACCACTTTTAAGCTCTTTGATAAGAGTACGCTGCTCTGAACCTGTGCGAAAACGGTTAAGGCATCCAGTGTTTACCGGGAAACCCTGAAATCGTTCAGTGAATGTCTTGGCATGCTGTTCGGCAAGAACCGTGGTGGGAACAAGAATAGCAACCTGATAACCGTCTTCAACAACTTTAAACGCCGCCCGTATGGCAACTTCCGTCTTGCCGTACCCGACATCCCCACAAACCAACCGGTCCATGGGGCGGTCACTGGTGAGGTCCTGAATGACATCGGTAATGGATTTTTCTTGTCCTGGAGTCTCGTCAAAGGCAAAAGATTCTTCGAGTTCATGGAAAAGCGCACCGGGTGGGGAAAATCGTCGCCCCTCTCTGATTTCTCTTTTTGCGTAAATATCAAGGAGCTCCTGGGCGACCTTCCAAACCTCTTCTTTAACCTTAGCCTTGGTGGTCTTCCAGTTCTGGGTACCAAGTTTGTCAATCTTGGGTTCTCGGTCGGAGATTCCCTGGTACCTGCTGATCAGATTGAGTCGGTCAACTGGCAGGTAAAGTTTATCACCCTCTCGATATTCAATGAGCATGAAATCGTTGATAACCGACTGAAATTCTATGGTGCTCAGACCTCGATAAACGCCTAATCCATGATCGCGATGGACGACGACGTCTCCATTATTTAATTCGGTGAAACGGAGCGGATCACCTTTCTGTTTCTTCTTCGATTTCCCTCCCAGCCGCATTTCACCAAAAAGTTCGCTCTCTGAAAGGATATGAATTTTACTCTCAGCTAGAGAAAATCCCTGGGATAAGGGGTGGTCGCAGAGAAAGAGAGTCTGGGAATCGAGTTCTGCCGTGATTTTGCCAAGTTCGAGAGGCGATGGGAGGATTTCAATCCGATGGTTGTGTTTGCTAAGCAGTTCTGCCAAATTCTTTGTATGACGGGTAGATCGGCAGCAGACCACCACCAGTTCATCTTTTTCCTGCCATTGAAAAATCTGATCGGCTAAAGGTGCGAGGAGCCCTATCTTGGCCCTTTTAAGAGAAATATCCTGTTTTAGAAGCTGGTGATTGGAAGAGGAGATAGACAGCACCTTGTCATTCCGGTGGGGGAAATCACTTACCAGCAGTTGCTTGAATCCAGCAAGTTGCTGCTCGATTTGATCATTTCCCAAGAAGAGCATTTCAGGTGGCAGGGCTGGGGTCGCATTATCCAGAGCAGCCTGGTAATTTTTGAAAATGCGCTCGTAGGTCAGGTTCATGCTTTGACGGATCCCCTCAGGATCGACGAGCAGAAGGACCGATTCCTTTGGGAGAAAGTCCAGTACTGATGAACTGGTTGGGTCATTCTCTTGAAAAAAAAGCGGTAAGAAAAATTCCATCCCAGCAAATCTTCGCCCGCTGGTCATTCTTTCCATGAGGCGCGCAGTTTCCTCACTGTTCCAGTTGTATTGCTCCCCTCTTTGTTCAAAGAGTTTGGTCAATGATCTTCTGATGTTTGCTGAACTGTAGTCAAACAGCAGGTCAGTGACTGGCAGGAGTGTCGCCTCACTGATTTCTCCGGTGGAGCGCTGGGTAAACGGATCAAAGGATCGAAGAGATTCAATGGTGTCGCCGAAAAAATCAAGTCGAATGGGGCCTTCATGAAGGGGGCCGGATTCTATAGCAAAAGGTGGAGGGTAAATATCTATGATACCGCCCCTAAGAGAAAAATCACCGACAGATTGGACCAGGGCAACTTTCTCATAGCCAAGGTAGGTGAGTTTCTTCAGGAGGTCGTCTTGGTCGCAGTCCTCCCCTGCCATGAGGTATTCGGCAACGCTTGTAAGCAGATTTGCCGGCATGATCCGGCGCAGCAGCGCTTCAATCGAGGTAACCATAATGCCGCCGGAACCTTCTTTTAGCCGGTAAAGAGTTGAGAGCCGGGCTGCTGTGGTCAGCTGGTCGGGCGACAGGGGTGTATAGGGTGGTATCTCGTGGCCGGGGTATTTGAGGACCGGTTTATCAGTAAAAAGATGCAGGTCCTGTTCAAATAGTGATATCAGGTGCTCGTCAGAGACAATGCAGCAACAGGTCTGCTGCTTGGCAACATTTGCGGCAAGCCATGCTGGGCTGGCAGCCCTGAGTCCAGAAACGGTGACGCTCTTAGAGTCTGTAAAAAACGATGTGAGTTTGTTATCTATCATGAACAACGGTGCCGGTTATGGTAAGCATAACCGGCAAAAAGGGATAATTATTAGTGGATTAGGGATGGTTCTCTTGTTCTACGCTAAAAAATCAGAAAGTACCGCCTACGCTGAAATCCCAAACAGCGTCGTCTTCGTCCTCTTCAGGATCAAGATTATATCCCCAGACAACGCGGAGCGGCCCCATCGGAGAGAGCCATCGTATTTCAACACCTGTGGTCTTTTTGAGCGACTCTGAAAAATCAAACCAATCTTGATCATCGTCAAGAACCTGACCGCTATCAAAGAACACAACGCCATTGAGTCCTTGGGTTTCGAGAAGGGGAAAGATAATTTCTGTATTAGTATACCACATTTTATCACCACCAATACGATCACCTGTTTCCGGGTCTGTCGGACTCACATCCGCAAATTCAAAACCACGAATAGTGTTGAGTCCACCGAGATAAAACCGTTCATAAACAGGAAGTTTGTCGCTTTCATTTTCAAAGACCTGGCCAGCCGACCCTTTTATATGAAAGGTGGTCTTGAGAGGCATGGGGAAAAACCAGCTCGAGGAGCCTTCAACCTTGGTAAACTGTGCATCTCCACCTAACGGGCCACCAGCATATTTGACACTGGCACTATTTCTGGAACCTGCTGTCGCACCGTACATTCTGTTCCGGGTATCCCGGACGAGAGAAAACTTCAAGGCGCTTGTTATGTGGAGGTCTACTGATTCTCTGATGACAAAGGAGGCATCGTCTGATACATCGGTCAGGTCAGTATCGGTGTAGCTGTAGTTGCCATAGGCTTTCCATCTGCCGAAAACTGGATAACCGATACGGAGCCCCCCACCTATTGACTCTTTGGTGTAGTCATCATACTCACGTTCGGTACTAAATAAATCGACACCCCAGGAGAGGGCGGAATCATTGAGGTGGGGGTCGGTGTACCCTAAGTTATATCTGGAGGCTGAGCTACTTACATTGGCACTAAGAGAAAGAGTATCACCACGGCCGAGGAAGTTATTCTCGGAGATCTGTCCCATGAGGATGACACTGTCCACCGAACTGAAGCCCATACCGATACTGAAATTTCCAGTACTCTTTTCCTTAACCTCAATAATGACGTTCATGCGGTCTGGATTAAGGGATGGCTCGGGGATAATGTTCACCTCCTCAAAAAAAGAAAGCCGTTGCAGTGCCTGGGTGCTGTCACGTATGGCTTTTGAGTCGAAGACGCCACCCTCTGCAATTCGTAGTTCCCGACGAATGACGTTGTCTCTGGTCCGACTATTGCCCCTGATAGTAATCCGGTCAATGTAGACTAGGTTGTTCTTTCTGATATCGAAAGTGACATCCATGCGTGCTCCGGCCGGACCTTTTTTCATAATCGGTTTGATATTTGCGAAAGCAAAACCGGATTCTGCGTAGTAATCGGTAAGTTTGAGAATATCGTCTCGGATGGCTTGTCTGCTCAAATACTTCTTATCTCTGATAGTCAGCATACTGACCATCGCATCTTTGTCTTCCAGTAAATCACCAGAGAAATCAACAGTTCCCACACGAAATCGAGGACCTTCCTCGACTATAAAATTGACATAGAGCCATTCTTTTTCCTGTCTGATCTCCGGCTCTCCAATTTTCGCTTCAAGGAAACCTTCATCATTATAGAAGGTGACAATCCGCCCGGCGTCTTGGTGAACCACGTTCATGTCGAGCAAACCATCTTCCATCAGCCATGATAAAAACCATTTTTTATCAGTCTGAATCTTATCAAGGAGTTCGTCGTCATCAAAGGTTGTATTGCCCTCGATGGTTATATCCTTGATGTACATCTTTACCCCTTCGTCAATGATGAATTGGACAACGGCACCTTGATCATTGGGGTAAGTAATTTTGGTTGTAACTTTACTGTCATAAAAGCCTTTCGATTTATACAGCTGACGGATAGCCTCTTCGGCGACAGTTATCTTGGCAGGGTTGAGGATGAAGTGTTCCTTGATGTTTGCAGCCCCTTTTACATCTTCTTCCTTTAGTTCATCTATCCCTTCAAAGAGCACGGATTTAATTACCGGCTTTTCGATTATTCTGAAAACAACTCTCTTTCCTTTTTGAGTATCACTGACATCGATTTGGACATCGTTAAAATACCCCATTGAATAAATCGCTTTCAGATCTTCCCTGAGCGCTGCCTGACTATACGCATCGCCGGCTTTTGTTTTAATTTTTCGAAGAATAGCCCCAGAATCTATACGTTTGTTGCCTTCTGGTGCGATAGAAGCAATTCGGAAGTCCCTGCCGATATATTGTTCTATGTCAAAGATAATTTTATTTAACGCCTCTTGTAAGCCTTCAGGGGAGTCGGCAGTTTGAAAATAGTAGGTTGGATTGTTGGGTGAGAGAAGGTCAAAAAGTTTAACATCCACGCTGACCTGTGTGCCTATGAGTGTAAGATTCCCAGTTATCAGGTTATCTGATTCGGTCTTTGCCGCTATCTCCTGCATGGTTTTGATCGAAGGTGGCCAGGTCCCTTTGTAGTTTGCCAGGGTTTCGGCTTCGCTACGGGGGAAAAAATAAATTTCTGAATCAGTGAGGGCAGTATGGAGGGCACTGTCTGCCTTTTCCTCAAGAATTTCGATGTCATCTGGGCTGTTAATTTTAAGAGGTAAAAAACTGGTATTGCTGTCGCCTGCAAAGCTAGCAGAAGATAGGCAAAGGAAGAACAACAGCAAGGCCAGGCTATATATTATTAGAGGCTTTGCCGGAGTATGAAAGAAAATCGTCCTTAATAAAGTCATAAAAACCTTCTTGTTAGTGAAATCGTAGGCGGCCTGAGGAAAAAATCTCAGGCTTTTCTTATGATAGCTGTTAATCATTGATTAAATAGAAATATTAAAAAAAACTACCTAATTAAGTTGGGTGATGTTGGACAAAAAATTAGGCCATTATGCCATGTTTCTACTGAATTGCAAAGTATCCAAACTAGCATAGAGGAAAATTATGGGAATTAACAGGTATAGTTCACAGTTAATGTTTGCTCGGAGACTATTTTTTCAAGCAAAGGCACTTTTGTCTCAAAGTATCAGGGACAAAGGGCGCAGGAATTAAAGCAAGGTAAGAGGAGGAACTCTGTTGCTCTCCCGAATAATGAAATGCTGCTTGGACATCGTCTTGCCTCCATGCTGCGGGGTCTGCGGAGTAAGTATCCCCTCCGAGGAATATGGGAATTTTTGTGGACAGTGTGGTTCGGAGATTCAGTATCTGGAGCCTCCCTTTTGCCGGATTTGTGGTATTGAAGTCTTTGCGGCAAGTGGGCAAAATCCTCTATGTGGGGAGTGTCTGAGTAATCCTCCACCATACTCGCTTGCCAGGTCTGTTGTTCGTTATAATTCGCAGGTTCAACAGTTGGTGCATAAACTGAAATATGCTAGAGATTTATCCGTTATTCCAGCTCTTATAGAATTGGTCAATCATTATGATCTCAATGAGTTTTCAGATATTAATTGCGTCGTTGTGGTGCCCCTGCATCTCAGGCGACTTCGCCAGAGGGGCTTGAATCAGGCCGCTGTTCTGGCCAGACTGTTTTTTGCAGATAGCTTGCCCCTCATCAAATCTGATTGGCTGGTTAGAACAAGAAATACCGTGCCACAGACAAAATTAGGCAAAAGAGCACGAAGGAAAAACCTGAAAGATGCATTTCAGGTTCGGGCGGCAGTCGATTTTAAAGGAGCTGGAGTCTGTTTGGTCGATGATGTGTTTACAACAGGCACTACAGTCAGGGAATGCAGCAAGGTGATAATGGCTAGTGGTGCCAGTGAGGTAAGGGTGCTTACCCTTGCAAGAGTAAGTGCCCTTTAGTCGTGATAGGCAAGGTTAAAATAAAAAATAAATTATTATGAAATAATTATCTTGGCTGAAACCCGCGATATGACTGAGTTGCAATACTGTAATAGATGATATATCTAGATATATTGAGTTATTTTTCGATAGATCGAGTTATGTGGAGTTAAGTGTTTTTGCGAAACTGTTGATAACTTTGTTGATAAGAGTCTAAGGTCGCTAGATTTCGTAATAAAATATTGATTGGTTGGAATGCTCGAAAACCAAGGGCCTGTAGCCGATGAATTTAACAATTCACACCAAAACAGGCGGTTCGGCGATGTAGCAATAAAGAGAGCCGGGTGCGAAAAAATATCTGAAAATCGTCTTTGACGGAAAAAATGAATTAGAGTTTATTCCATTCCATAAGTTCCATCTCGGGTGAATCCAACTCGGTGATTCTGCAAAATTGTTTGTTATAGGGAAGTCTTTTGTTTTTTGAGTGTACTGCTGTCACACAGAAATGGTGCGAAATATCGCGGTCTGACAGCCAAATTTCGTCGTTAAATAATTTATTGTAATTGAGGTTGAAGGTTTCTTTTATGGTCTGGACCAAAATTAAAGAGAGTCTTAAAGAGACTCTTGCGGACAACATCTTTCAGCTCTGGATAGAACCACTCCAGTTTGAGCAGCTACAAGGAGATCGGTTCTATCTTTCCGGTCCGGATAGGTATTTCAGTGCATATGTCAAACAGAACTTTTCATCTGTGATAGAAGAAAAATTACAAGAAAATGGACTGCAATCGACGCAGATAGTATTCTGTGAGAAGAGTAAGGAGCGTGTGTCGGTCGCATCGACGAAGAAATCAGAGCCTGGAGTACAGATGCGTTTGCCCAGTATACCAGCAAATAACTCAAGAGTTCGAGCTCTCCATCCACGTTATACATTTGATGAATTTATGGTTGGTGACTGCAATATTCTTGCTGAGTCGGCATGCAGATCGATGGTTGCCGAGGATGGGTTAGTTGGACCTTGTCTTTATATTAATAGTGAAACTGGACTTGGTAAAAGTCATTTAACCCATGCCGTAGCACATCAGGTGTTTACTCAATCTCCTATGACTAGGCTGCACTACCTTACTGCCAAACAGTTTGCAGCGGAGATGGTTCGTGGAATTCAGACGAAGACCATGGATGATTTTAAACGTAAATACCAGGAAAATTGCGATATTTTGTTGGTTGAAGATGTGCATTCCCTGACTGGGAAGAAAAAAACCCAGGAGGAGTTGAATGATATCCTTGATATCTTAATTAAATCAGGCAAGAGGGTTATACTTACCTCTAAAAGTACACCTAGTGATTTAATAGGTATTGATAACGAGTTTCGTTCTAGAATGACGTCTGGCCTAGTGACTACCATGAAGGCACCGGATGTGATGACGCGCTACCGGATTGTTGAGAAGAAGGCACTTCAGCAGCAGCTCCAGCTTGATGAGGAATTGGTCAGTTTTCTCGCCAATCACATTCGAGGTGATGTTCGTAAGATCGAATCTGCACTTATTGCTGTTCGTGCCAGGGCGAGATTGGCCGGAGGACATGTTGATATGGATCTAATAAAAGAGGTCGTGGCCTCTGTTGTTGGAGTAAGTCATATACTTAACGCGTCCATGATATCCGAGCTCGTCGGCGGGCAGTTCAATGTTAGCGTTAAAGAGATGCAGTCCAAATCAAGGAAAAAAGCCGTTACGACTCCTCGGCAAATTGCCATGTACCTGGCCCGTAAATATACAGAAGACTCTTTGGTTGATATAGGGAAAGTATTCAATCGTGACCATTCCACCGTTCTGCATTCAATAAAAGTGGTCTCAAATAAATTGATTCGGGATACTTCAGTTAATGCGCAGTTGGAGATATTGAGCAATAAAGTGAAACAGCTTTAATCTCCAGAATGAGAGATTTCCTTGGTAAGAGGACTATGATCAGTTTTAAAAAGCCTGACCGCTAATGCGATCAGGCTTTTTTGTTGTGTAGATTATTTTTTGAGTCTTTTGCAGTGTGAGAAGGCATTAGTCCCACTAAAAATAGACCCCTTTTATTTCTGCACCTTTTTGGGGCGTGGCCGATGAGGAGAGAACCTTTTCGGCAGCTCGGCTGGCACATTTCATCATATCGTTGAGTCCTATCCCTTCCCAGCCAAATCCCACAATTTGTAGACCAGAGTGGGCGGAGAGAAAATCGTCGCGCCATGCGAGTAGTTGTGGGTAGTTTTTCTCCAATTGTGGAATACCCCCGCCAGAGCGCAAAACAGTGGTGTACGAAGGGGCTGCAGGTAGTTTGAGAATGTCCCGCACATCCTCAAAGGCTTTTTGGGTGAGGGTTTTATCGTCGAGTTCAAGTTTCTCCGGATGTCTTCTGCCGCCTACAAGTGTTTCAAAGACAATATGACCTTTTGGGGAACGGCCGGGAAACATGTTTGAGGAAAAGAGTGAGCCAAGGGTAAATCGCTGCTCTATCTCGGGTGTCAAAAAACCAAAGCCGGGAGGTAGTTTTACGTCGTCTTTAAAGCCGAAGACAACAGTAGAAATCCATGTTTCAGGAACAGATTTTTCAGGAAGAGTCGGATCGATTTTAGCCAAGAGTTCCAGTGCAACATTGATCGGCAGGGCAAAAACTACGTTTTGGGCCTGGAAAATCCCTTTGGAGCTTGTTACCTGCCAGCCATTCTCATCGGCATGCACTGCTGTAACATGGGTGTTGAGCTTGAGATCTTGGTCAACAATAAGATTCTCCGACAGCCTTTCAGGCAAGCGCTGCATCCCTGACGGAAAACTGGTCATGGCAGGCATGTTGAATTTGGACTTATGGGCATTGCCGGCTTGACGTTTTTTTTGCAACATTTTTGCAATAAGACCACGGAGCACTGAACCGTGTTCTTTTTCCAGTGCACGTACTCCCGGCATAACACTGTCAATCGTCAGTTTATTGAAATCTCCGGCATATGTCCCTGTATAGACGGCGTCAAGGAATGGGAGTAGGGCAGGGCCGAAGCGATGATCGACCCATTTCGCCACCGTCGGTTCACCTTCAAGTACTGGTTTCCATAACTCGGCCAGAACCCGAAGCTTAGCGCTCCAGGGGATGAGGGGAGCCCGAAGGATTTTGCCCGGAGTTTGTGGGATAAGATTGAGTTTGCCGTTTAAATAGACATATCGGACAAAATCAATAAGTGGTGCTTTGACGCATTCGCTGTCAAGTCCGGTCTCTGCCAGTATCTGTTTACTTTCCTGGCAGTTATCTAAAAATCCGTGGGGACCAATTTCGGTGATATATCCTTGATCTCGATGAGTCCGTATGACACCGCCTGTATGGCCTCCTTGTTCCAGGATGCAAAAACGGTGGCCGGGGTTGTTAAGTCGTAATTTATGAGCAACGGTAAGTCCGGAAAGACCTCCGCCAAGAATGATTGTCTGATATTGCTTGTTCATTGAATGGTAATTTCGAGTTGAGATTGTTGTATATCTATACTTATCCAGCCGCCTTGTCTGAGCATGCCGTGATTATAAACAGGGGTTTTGCGAATCATATCTTTTCCTTTTGCTTCGTGGATATGGCCGGAAATGCAGAGATCGGGCTGGTACTGTTCGATGATGCTGCGGATCGCCGTTGAGCCCACATGTTTGCCGTTATGTAATTTGTCAATCTGAGTATTATATGGTGGCACATGGGAAACAAGGATTTGCGGTATTTTTCTGTTGTGCAGTGGCTGGGCCAGAGCTATATAATCCAGCCCCTGTTGAAAGGCCCTGTGTGCAAGATTTGAAATTTCTTTTTCCGGGAATTCTGATGGAGTATGGAAGGGTGTGAAGTTGGAGCCTCCGACGCCGATTAGACAAACCTTGCCCTGGACCAGACGGGCCTGGCCATGAAGGTTTATTCCCAGTTTTTCAAGATATTCGTTGACATCACTGCCGTCAAGATTGCCGAACTGGGCCAGTACATTCGGGTTAATTTTCATTATGTCGTCAAGGACATTCCTGACTTCTTTTGCACCTCCGTAGTTGGTGAGATCACCGTTTAAAATTACCAGGTCAGCTTCTTTAATACCTGGAATTTCTCCTGTCTCGGCAGTGGTCATGTGAATGTCACCAAAGGCTATTATTTTCATAGGCTTTTTCTCATTGCTGTTGGGGAGGGACGACGGTTTCGGTGCTCTTGACAGTTGATTTTCGATGCTTACCATTTTCGCCGACTTTACATGAAAGATCAATTAAAACAGAAAATGATTTTTTTTTCTAACCCCGATAAACGGGATAAGCACCTTTACGAAATATTTTTTATGCCCAAAGCGCTCAGGGAAATATTTCTAAGGTACTAACGTACTACATTATTTGAGGTAAAACATGACAGGCGAAAAAGCAACCTATGAATTCAAGGCGGAAACAAAGAAACTCCTCGATATAGTGATTAATTCACTTTATACCGAACGTGATGTTTTTGTTCGAGAATTAATCTCCAACGCGGCGGATGCCCTTGAAAAATTTCGACATGCGAGTATTACCCAGACAGAGGTTTTTGACGACCACCTGCCACTCGAGATCACCATTGAGCTTGATGAGGAAAAGAATACCTTAACTATTACCGATACCGGCATCGGGATGAGCAAGGATGAGCTTGAGCACAATCTCGGAACAATTGCTCATTCCGGTTCCAATACTTATCTCGCAGAACTCGTTGAAGCAGCCAAGAAAGATGTCAGTCTCATTGGTCAGTTCGGAGTTGGTTTTTATTCGGCATTTATGGCAGGCCAGACAGTCCGGGTACAAACCAGATCATGGGATAAAAGTGAAGGGAATGAGTGGGTTTCAGACGGGACAGGTTCTTTTACCATAACAGAAAAAGAAGGCCTCCACCGGGGCACCAAAATAATTGTCGAACTCAAAGAAGATGCCAAGGATTATGCCCAGAAGTGGAAGATCGACACAATCATTAAGCAATATTCTGCCTTTGTTTCCTTTCCCATTAAACTAGATGGTGAAACAATCAATACCGTCCAGGCGCTCTGGACGAAAAATAAAAATGATGTGGCTGAAGAAGAGTACAATGATTTCTATAAGTTTGTCGGTAATGCTTCAACTGATCCGATGTACCGGCTGCATTTTTCAGCAGACGCACCTCTGGCTATCAATGCGCTACTCTTTGTTCCCGGAGAAAATTTTGAGGTCTTTGGTTTTGGCAAGGTAGATCCTGGGGTCAACCTCTATTGCCAGCGTATTCTTATTGATCAGCATTCCAAAAATATTTTGCCCGAGTGGTTACGATTTCTAAAAGGTGTGGTAGACAGTGAAGATTTGCCGCTGAATATCTCCAGGCAGGCCCTTCAGGATAATGCCCTGGTGGCAAAGTTGCGCAAGGTCATAACCAAGCGTTTTCTAAAACATCTCGATGAGCAGGCTAAAAATGATCCCGAGAAGTACCTTAAATTCTGGTCGACTTTCGGTCTCTACCTGAAAGAAGGTGCTACCTCTGACTATGAGTATCAGAAAGAGATAGGGAAATTAATCCGCTTTGAGTCATCCAAGTCTGAGGCTGGTACTCCAATTGCTCTTGCTGATTATGTTCTTCGGATGAATCCGGATCAGGAAGAAATTTACTATATAAATGGACCCAGCCGGGCCGCTATTGAGGCGGGGCCTTATGTGGAGATGTTTACCAAAAAAGATATCGAAATTCTTTACACCATGGAGCCTATCGATGATTTTGTTCTTAGTCATCTCGGTGAGTTTGATGGGAAAAAACTGGTATCTGCAGATGGTGCCGATCTCTCTTTGACCCAACTGGCAGAAAAAACAAAAGAAGAAAGTGATGGTGAAGAAGATGTCAAGCTGGATGAAGATGCTTTGGGTGAGTTGACCACATGGATGCTGGAAGTACTCGCGACCAGTGTTTCGGAGGTCGTCGTTTCAAAACGGCTTGTTGACGCACCGGCAATGATTGTTAATCCCGATGGTCATATGACCTCGACAATGGAGCGTATACTTTCTGCCAGTAGGAAGGAGCAGGGCATTCCAGGAATGGAGGGTTCAAAGAAGAAATTAGAAATTAATCCCAAAAACCCTCTGATTGTGAAACTTGCAGAACTCCACAAGACAGATGACAGCTTTGCGGGAGAGGTGGCTAAACAGATTCATGACAATGCCATGATCCAGGCAGGTCTTGTTATCGATCCACTTGAGATGGTTGAGAGAAATTACAAGATTTTAAACCGTGTTGTGCAGAATTAAAGTATTTTGATTCCGTCTGAGCTCCATGCCCTATGCAATTTCTCCATAGAGGCTTGGAGCTCTATGTCCTTTCAATCATGCCTGTTCCCGAGTTAGTCGTTGAAAAATTAATAGCCACAGGCTATAGAGTGTTGATAATTTAACAACAATCTGTGCCTTGGAGAATTGTATGGTTTTGCAAAAGAGTTTTTTCCTCCTGCTACTAGCTGCTTTTATTTTGGTCACTTTTTCAGGCTGTTATAATACGCCGGTTCGTCATCTCGCTTCGGATGTCGCCTTGCTTAAGGTAGGTCAGTCGACAGAGGAGGACGTCTTAGTTTTTTTGGGAGAGCCGGATGATCAACAAGAGGTGCAGGAGGGTGTGGTAAAGTGGTTGTATAGTGACAAGGAGATGACCTTTTTAGAAAAGGCACCCCTGGTCGGTAAACGCCTCGGTTCTCCGGAATATAAGAGCGTTGTGGTGACCATGACAAATAAAATTGTGACCGAAGTCATCTATTCTGCCTCAGATGCGGACGATATGGATTGGGCTGACGATTATCCTTGGCAAGAGAAGGAAGAGTGATGGATCAGTACGGAACCGGGCGGGAGCGGATGGTTCAGGAACAGCTTCGGCGCCGTGACATTACTGATGAGCGTCTTTTGGCTGTAATGTTAGAAGTTCCCCGGCATTGTTTCGTCGATGATGCCATGCGTGCCCGGGCCTATGGAGATCATCCTTTACCTATAGGCGCGGGGCAGACTATATCGCAACCTTATATTGTTGCTTATATGACTCAGGCCCTAGGACTCACTGGGATTGAAAATGTTCTGGAAATTGGTACCGGTTCCGGGTATCAGGCTGCGATTCTTTCCCGTTTGTGTAACCAGGTCTATACTGTTGAACGGATCAACTCGCTGTTGGCCGGAGCTAGAAAGACCTTTGATAAGTTGCGCTACTTTAATATCAGATCGAAACTTGATGACGGCACCATTGGTTGGCCCGAAAATGGTCCATATGACGCTATTATAGTTACAGCCGGTGGCCCTGGTATCCCAGAGCCGTTGATAGAGCAACTTGCTGATCCGGGGAGGTTAATTATACCCGTTGGCAATCAGCATGTTCAAGATTTGCAGTTACTTGAAAAAAATGAGGGACAGGTCATAGTGAAAAGTCTTGCAAGTGTCCGTTTTGTTGACTTGGTAGGAGAACATGGCTGGAGTAAGTGAAACGGTGGGTTCGCCGGGTCTGATACGCAGACTTTACGATGTCTGCATGGAGTGGATAAGCGGCAGGCATGGTGAATGGATACTGTTTCTTATTGCCTTTGTTGAATCTTCTTTTTTTCCTCTTCCGCCCGATGTCTTTCTTATTGCCATGTGTGTGGCAATTCCCACCAAGTCCTTTCGGTATGCAGCTATCTGTTCTGTTGGATCGGTCCTTGGCGGCGCATTGGGTTATGGTCTTGGTTTCTGGTTTATGGATGGTATTGGCATGTCCATTGTCGACTGGTACGGATTGACTGAAAGATATGATCTTGTGCAGCAGTATTTTAAGGAATATGATGTCTGGATAGTCGGGACAGCTGGCTTTACCCCTATCCCTTACAAACTCTTTACTATCACAGCTGGGTTTGTTCATTCAAACTTCATCACCTTTATGGCAGTGTCACTTGTGGCAAGGGCGGCCAGGTTTTTCTTAGTTGCTGGCTTGATTTGGAAGTTTGGACCGCAGATTAAGACATTTATTGATCGCTATTTTAATATTCTTTCCATAGCCTTTGTTGTTCTGCTGGCCGCGGGTTTCTTTCTGATTAAAATTGTTCTGTGACTGTCTAGTATCCTTTCTTCATTTTACTCCTTTTTTAAAAAGACCCATTCTGTTGCAGTTGAATCGTCTATACTGAAACAGTAGCCGTCTAAATTAAATTTCTTGAGTTTAGCTGCCTCGTCTATTTGCTGGCTGATTACAAAGTGTAGCATCAGCCCTCTGGCTTTTTTAGCATGAATGGGAATTGTTCGGAATTCTCCTTTATGTAATTGCTTAAAGATGATGGTAACCATCTCTCCCTGAAGACTCTTTTGGTCTACCACCCTTGAATATTCTTTTGAAGCAAGATTGATCAATATCTTGTCGCTGTCTTCTCTCAGGGATTGATTGATGATATTGGTAATCGGCGTCTGCCAGAAACGATAAAGACTGGCAGCTTTT
>Ga0209475_10002619_pt1 | contig 17715 bp, 18 predicted proteins | sample tdDd471_FD_187128 | JGI IMG/M metagenome (GOLD analysis project Ga0209475, IMG submission 187128) | Marine sediment microbial communities from the Atlantic coast under amendment with organic carbon and nitrate - tdDd47.1 (SPAdes)... | ecosystem: Environmental > Aquatic > Marine > Coastal >... | reverse complement strand
GGGATGGGGGTCTGGGGGAAGGGGAGGAAAGAACCCTTTTCAAAGGGTTTTTCCTCCCCTTCCCCCAGCCGCCGGAGGCATTCTATTTTCTATTAATAGCGAAGGGTGAGAAAGCTTGGTCGACGGGCATGACTTCGAGGGAGTTGATGTTGATGTGTGCGGGCAGGGTGGTGGTCCAGTAGACGATCTCGGCGATGTCTTCGGGCTTGATGGGTTGGGTGCCTTGATAGACTTTGTCTGCGGATTCCTTGTCGCCTTTGAAACGGACTACGGAGAATTCGGATTCGCAGAGGCCTGGTTCGATGTTGGTGACGCGGATTTGTGTGCCCAGCAGATCGGCCAGGAGGTTCTTGGAGAAGTGGTTTACGAACGCCTTGGTGCCGCCGTAGCAGTTGCCGCCGGGGTACGGGTATGTACCGGCCACGGAACCGAGGTTGACGATGTGGCCTGTGTTTCGCTCGACCATGGACGGGAGCAGGGCGCGGGTCATGTACATGAGCCCTTTGACGTTGGTGTCGATCATTGTCTCCCAGTCGTCGAGATCGCATGATTGGGCGGGATCGAGACCGAGAGCGAGGCCTGCGTTGTTGACGAGTACGTCAATGGCCTTGAATGCAGCAGGGAGCTGCTCGACAGCATCGAAACAAGCCTGTTTTTCGCGTATGTCGAATGTGAGGGTGTGCACTTTGGCGGGTGCAAGAGCCTGCTGTAATTCTTCAAGTCTTTCCTTTCTGCGACCTGTCAGAATCAGATTCCAACCTTCAGCCGCATATCGTTCGGCCATGGCCTTGCCAAATCCGGCGGTGGCTCCTGTGATCAATGCTGTTTTTGACATGAATTGACTCCTGTTATGTGTCTGATGAGTGAATTATCCCATTCGAAAATAGAAGAAAAGGGCGTTAAGGATATTTTTGTCAAATGGGAAAGAACCCTTTTTCGCAACAATTGTCATGTTTGAACGATTTTGACGCGTAAAAATCAGAATGAAGTTCAGCGAATTTAAAAAATGACAAAACTTTACTCTGTTTATCAATAAAATCAGCGTGGGTTAGACTTTTTTCCTCAAATGGGTTAATAAAGTGATTCATGTAAAAAAGTCCGTCATTCCAGATAATTGCATTGGAATGACTCAAAGCCTCCTCTTCGGGGAGTGCGTTTCTTACTCTTTCATTGGAATTGTATGGCAAATCTTATTCTTGACGACATCTGTGTCCGATTCGGTGGGCTGCAAGCTTTGACCGATGTCGCATTTTCCGTGAGCGAGGGCGAGGTTGTCGGTTTGATCGGTCCCAACGGAGCGGGCAAGACGACGGTCTTCAATGTCATTACTGGCGTGTATACGGCTTCAAACGGAAAAGTGTCTTATGACGGCACGACAATTACCGGCATGAGACCGTATCAGGTCCTGTCCATGGGCATAGCCCGTACTTTTCAAAATATCCGGTTATTCCAGAACATGACTGCTTTGGAGAACTGTATGGTGGCTCAGCATAGCCGGTCGAAGACAGGCGTGATCGGAGCCATCCTGCGTAGCTCTAGTCAGAAACGTGAGGAAGAGCGCATTGCCGAGAAGTCGCAAAAAGCTCTTGAGTTCATGGGGCTGGGCGATATCTCCGACGAGGTGGCTTCCAATCTGCCTTATGGCCATCAGCGCAGACTTGAAATCGCTCGTGCTTTGGCCAGTGAGCCGCAGACGATCTTACTTGATGAACCGGCGGCTGGGCTGAATCCGGCCGAATCCCTTGAATTGATGGAATCCATTGGCCACATCACCGACCTCGGCATCAATGTGCTGATGGTTGAGCATGATATGAAGGTCGTCATGGGCATCTGCAATAGAATCGTTGTTCTCGATCATGGGGTTATGATTGCGGAAGGATTGCCTGAAGAAATTCAGCGGAATCCTGAAGTGATTGAGGCATATTTGGGCCAGTAGAGAGGCTGGCTGCAACCGCAACGAATGGAGAGAGTTTTTATGAAACGTTTACTCGTACTGGTAGTGGCTCTGGCTGCACTGGGCTTGCTGCTGGCGGGCTGCGGCGGCGAAGAGAAGAAAGCTGAACAGGTCCTCAAAATTGGTACCATGTCCCCGCTGACTGGACCTTATGCCGCTGATGGTAACGACATTCGTCAGGGCACCGAGATTGCCGTTGAAGTGATCAAGGGCGAAGGCGGTATCCCTGGCTATTCCGATATTTTGGTTTTCCCGCAGGATACAGCGTGTGATCCCAAGCAGGCCGTGGCCGCAGCTAACAAGCTTATCAATGAGGAAGTTACTGCTGTTGTGGGCGCATACTGCTCCAGTTCGACTATCCCCTCTTCCGATACTTTGTCTGAAGAAAATATAGTTATGCTGACCCCGGCATCCACCAACCCCAAGGTCACCGAGCGTGGCCTGCCTTACATGTTCCGTACCTGTGGTCGTGATGACCATCAGGCTCCGGCTGCCGTCAAGTTCATGAAGGAAGTCGAGAACGTGAAGTCCGTCTTCATCGTTGATGACAAGACCACATACTCCCAGGGGTTGGCCGAAGGCGTTGCCGTTGCTGCCAAGGCTGCTGGTATCGCTGTTTTGGAACACGACCATGTCAACCAGGGCGACAAGGACTTCTCTGCAGTGCTGACCAAGGTCAAAGCTGCCAATCCGGACCTGTTCTACATCTCCTTGCAGAACTCCGCCACCGGCGCGCTCATGGTCATCCAGGCCAAGCGTATGGGTATTGACGCCATCCTGATGGGGCAGGATGCTGTTTATCATCCCAAACTCGTTGAAATCGCCAAGGGTGCTTCCGACGGTATGTATTGCACTTTCGGCGCAATCGACAAGGACGCTCCGAAGTACAAGGAATTCCAAACCAAGTACAAGGCCAAAACAGGCAACGAGCCTGGTGCTTATTCCGCATACTCCTTTGACTCCGCCATGGCATACCTGATGGCAGTCAAGGCCGCTGGCACTACTGATCCCGCTAAGGTTCGCGAAGAACTTTTGAAGCTCGACTTCACTGGCGCTTCCAAGCAGCTCAAGTACGTGGAAAATGGCGATTCCGGTTCCAACTACACCGTGTACAGGGTCTCCGACGGAAAGTTCACTCCGTACTGGAACTCCCTTACCGGCGAAAAGTACTAGCCTACTATACATTGTAAACAAACCGGGACCCTGCATGAGCAGGGTCCCGGATAATGGAACACCATGGATTTAGAATTTTTCATACAGCAGTTGATCAATGGTATCACTCTCGGCGGCGTCTACGCACTCATCGCCTTGGGCTACACCATGGTCTACGGCATCATTCAGCTCATCAACTTTGCTCACGGTGAGTTTTTTGCCGCGGGCGGATATATGGGCGTGATCCTGATCTCCTATCTGGCCGCGCAAGGTCTTCATCCATATGCCTGCCTGGCCATCGCGTTGGTCCTGGCTATGGGATATTGTGCCCTGCTCGCCATGGCCGTGGAACAGCTTGCATACAAGCCGCTCAGGCAGGCCTCCCGATTGGCCGCGCTTTTGTCTGCGCTCGGTATGTCTATCTTTCTGCAAAACGGTCTTATGCTCACCCAGGGTGTCTATGACAAGGCGTATCCCACTGAGATTACGTCAGGTGGATTCGAGTGGGGATTGGTCTCTGTCTCCTATATGCAGATTTTCATCGTGGCCCTGACAGCCTCACTTCTGGTGGGGTTGAACGTGCTGGTTTTCAAGACCCGCATCGGACGCGCCATGCGCGCCACTTCGCAGGATAAGATCATGTCCGCGCTGGTAGGCATTAATTCCAACCGCATTATTGCCATCACCTTTGCCATCGGTGCAGGGCTGGCCGCGGCAGCGGGTATCATGGTCGGCCTGTATTATGGCTCGGTCAGCTACTCCATGGGATTTGTCCCTGGCATCAAGGCTTTTGCCGCAGCAGTACTTGGCGGTATCGGTAACATTACCGGCGCGCTTATCGGCGGGCTGATTATCGGCATGGTTGAGATCTTTGCCGCTGGATATATTTCCGGTGAGTACAAAGACGTGTTCGCCTTCATTATCCTGATCGGCGTGCTGTATTTCCGACCCACCGGCATCATGGGAGAGAACGTTGACGATACACGAGTCTAAAAAATTATGGATCGGCTGCGGTGTCGGCCTGATCTGGTTTCTTATCCTGCTCTGGCCGTTGCTTGGCATTACGCCCGAAGGGTTGGAGTTCGGCAAGACGTTCAAGGTCTTCGGCTATGTGGCGGTGGCTGCGGTCTTCATCATGTTCTTCTATCAGGTCAAGGAAGCCGGTCATCTGGACATGGTGGGAACCCCACTCAAGTCCGCAACCGGAGTCGTCGGGCAGGTCTATGAGAAAACGCCTCGCTGGATTTTGTTGGCCATTGTCCTTGCCCTTGCTATCATTTTCCCGCTGGTCACTGGCCGTTATGCCCATGACGTGTCCATCTCCGTGCTTATTTACATCTGCCTCGGACTTGGTTTGAACATCGTGGTCGGTCTGGCTGGACTGCTCGACCTTGGTTATATCGCCTTCTATGGTGTTGGCGCATACACCTATGCCCTCATGAGCCTTCATTTCGGATTGTCATTTTGGATTTGTTTGCCCATCTCCGCCCTGACCGCAGCTATCGCAGGCTGTATCATCGGGTATCCGACTTTGCGCATGCGCGGTGATTATCTGGCTATCGTCACCCTCGGATTTGGTGAGATCGTCCGACTCATTTTGAACAACTGGATGGCGTTGACCAACGGTCCCAATGGTATCCTGTCCATTCCACGTCCTGAACTGTTCGGGTTCAACTTCAAGCCGCTTTGGTCCATGTATTACGTCATTCTGGCCATCGCTGTTTTTACCATCCTGTCGGTGTACCGGCTGAACTATTCGCGCATCGGGCGCGCTTGGGAAGCCATCCGTGAGGATGAGACCGCGGCGGAATTGATGGGCGTGAACACATTTCTTCTGAAACTTCTGGCCTATGCCATGGGTGCGACGTTCGCCGGATTTGCCGGAGCGTTCTTTGCTGCACGCATGAAGTTTGTGGGACCTGAATCCTTTTCCTTTCTGGAATCAGCCATGGTTCTTGCCATGGTTGTGCTTGGCGGCATGGGGTCCATCCCCGGTGTCATCCTCGGCGTCCTCGTCCTGGTGGCTTTGCCGGAGATGTTCCGTGGTTTGGAGCTGTACCGCATGCTTGTTTTCGGTGGTGTCATGACCCTCATGATGCTTATCCGTCCGGCTGGTATCTGGCCCGCAAAACGTGTCGGACGCCGTTCCGAAGAAGCAGAGTAAACAAAGTAGTATTATGGCTGACAAGACACCTATACTGGAATTGAAGAATGTGGTTTCGGCCTATGGTCGAATCCAGGCACTGAAGGGTATTTCCCTTAAAGTATACGATGGGGAGATCGTTTCCATCATCGGTGCCAATGGTGCTGGTAAGTCCACAACGCTGATGACGATTTGTAATATCGTCAAGGCCATTGAGGGCGACGTGTACTACAAGGGCAAGCGAATCAATGATGTCGGCTCTGAAGTGCTACCCACAATGGGGCTGTGTCAGGTCCCTGAAGGACGCCGAATATTTCCGCGTCTGACAGTGCTGGAAAATCTTGATATGGGAGCATTTTTTCGGACTGACTCCACTAACATCAAGGAAGACGTGGAGCGTGTGTTTGACTTGTTCCCGAAGCTTCGGGAGCGGCGTAAGCAGCTTGGCGGAACATTGTCAGGCGGCGAGCAGCAGATGCTGGCCATGGCGCGTGCACTCATGAGTCGCCCCAAGGTACTCCTTCTGGATGAACCGTCCATGGGGTTGGCTCCGTTGCTGGTAAAGCAGATTTTCGACATCGTGAAAATGATCAATAGCCAAGGCGTGACAGTGGTGTTGGTTGAACAGAATGCGAATCTCGCCTTGCAGGCTGCACAGCGTGGTTATGTTCTGGAAACCGGCAAGGTTGTCATGGAGGACGAGGCAGACAAGCTCTTGACCAACCCAGACATCAGAAAAGCATATCTCGGCGAATAGAGTCGGTCCTAAAGATGTAAAAAGCCTCCCGAAGTACTGCTCCGGGAGGCTTTTTGCGTTGGAGAAACTCATGCTGTGTCGTCTTCGCAGTTTTCTTTGGCCCTTTCCATCTTATCATGAGAGGCAATGCTGTCATTGTTGCGTCGTTCTATGAGCTGCAAAGCTTTTGCATTGGTCATGGGTTCATGGAAAAAGAACCCTTGTATGCATTGGCAGTTCAGGCTCATGAGAGAGCAGAGCTGCTCCGGGTCTTCGACGCCTTCGGCGATGACGTTGAGTTCCAGCGAGTGGGCCAGAGCAATGACAGCACGGACAATTTCCATGTTTTCCGGGTCCGTTTTCATGCGTGAAATAAAGGCTCGGTCTACTTTGAGGGTGTCCACCGGCAATTGTTGGAGCTGAGAGAGTGAAGAGTAGCCCGTGCCGAAATCGTCAATGGAAAAGTGAACGCCAGCCTTGCGCAAACGGTGCAATGAGCGAATGGCGGACTCGGTGTTGTCCATGATGGCGGACTCGGTGATTTCGAGTTGGAGGCAGGAGGCTGGAAGATCAAAGTCTTTTAAGGCCTTGATGACCATCTTATCCAGCTCAAGCCGGGTAAATTGTTTGCTGGAGAGATTGACGGACATGTAAACATTCTCTGCTCCGGGCGATTGCTTTCGCCATTGTGCGAGAGTTTCGAGAGCCTTGCGCAACACCCATTCTCCAAGTTGGATGATAAGTCCTGACTCTTCGGCCATGGGGATGAATTCCGATGGAGAAATGCTGCCTCGTCTGGGATGATTCCATCTGGCCAGGGCTTCAAATCCGATCAGGTCTGAGTTGTCCAGGTTTAAAATGGGCTGATAGGCCAGGTGGAATTCATTAGCCTCAAGGCCTCGGCGCATGTCATTTTCCAAGGTAAGCTGGTCCACGGCTGTTTCCAACATGCGTTCGGTAAAGACTTTGAATCGATTGCGTCCCGCGTCCTTGGCCCGGTGCATGGCGATGTTGGCGTGTTGAAGCACGTCCGCAGGCTTGATGTCTATGACGGGGCTCAGGACGATACCGAAGCTGGCAGTCGTCTGTACTTCATTGCCATTGAAACGGAAGGGTTTGGACATCTTTTCCCGAATACGCTTGATGATGCGTATGGCCTCGCCGGGGTTGGACAGTTCATCCAGAAGAAGGACGAATTCGTCGCCGCCGAACCGGGATACGGTGTCCAGGCCGCGCATCTCTTCAGACAGACGAGCGCCTGTTTCGGTCAGAACCATGTCACCGAAGCGGTGGCCTAGGGAATCATTGATGATTTTGAATCTGTCAAGATCAAGAAAAACCACGGCAAAAAAGTAGTTTTTACGCCGTTTGGCCCTGTTCATGGCCTGGCCGATACGGTCCAGGCAGAGAGTGCGGTTGGCCAGATTTGTCAGCGGATCATGCAGGGCCTGATGCCTGAGTTGATCTTCCATGTGTTTGCGGTCGGTGATATCGCGGAAACTGAATCTGATGCCAAGCGGTTTGCCTCCGATGCCGGAAACGGCCCTGCCCACGACGCCGAGCCAGCGGATTTCGCCCTGTGCCGATGTGATACGGAAGTCCAGGGAATCCCCTTGGTCGGTGTTGGCATTGACGCAATATGCATCCCAGGAATTCTGATCTTCATTGACGATTATGTCACGGACCAGTTCCGGGGTGGCAAAGAATTTTTCAGGTGGATAGCCGGTAATGCGTTCACTGGCCGGAGAGCAATAGAGGATAGTTCCGTTGACATCGACCCAGGTCTCCCAGTCGTAGGCGAAGTCTGCGATGGTCCTGTACCTTTCCTCACTTTCTTGAAGTACACGGACCAGACGTTCCCGTTGTTTCTGAATGGTTGATTTTTTCTTTTCGGACAAAAACATCTGCCGGACGATGTAAAGGGAGAGCAGGGTGATGACCAAGAGGATGCCAAGAAAGATGGCTGCGATTCTGTTTCGATATGTTGCGATTTCGGATTTGACGTCCTCCAAATAGAGGCCCGTGCCCAGAATCCACCCCCAGGGTTTGAACTCGCGGATGTAGGATATTTTGTGAGCGATCTGGTCGGGTTGGTCTTTCCACTGCCAGTAGTACTCCACGAAACCGTCGCCCTCTTCACGGATGACCTTGGCAAAATCTTTGAATACAGGGTTGCCTTTCATGTCCTTGAAATCGGTGAGATCCTGCCCGTCCAGTTCAGGGAGATACGGGTGCATGACCATGAAGGCATTTATGTCGGATATCCAGAAATAATCCTTGAAATCGTGGCCATATCGCATGGCCTTGATCATCTCTTTGGCCATGGTCTTGGCGGCTTCCTGCGACAGCTCACCCTGTTCGACCCGGTTTTGCAGATGTTTCAATGATCCGATGACAGAACCGGTCATCTCTTTGATGACTTCCTTTTTGGACTGCATCAGTGCGTTTTCAAGGGATGGCAAGAAATAGAAGAAGATGGATCCTGCGAAGAGCAAGAGCATAATGGCCGACGGGAGAATGACGCGAACCGGAGTGTTTCTGAAGATCGAGGCGTGCTTGTTGTATGGCATGGTCTCATCCTGTTCCGTTACTGAGAAGGCCGGTAGAGTAATCAGCATCAATGTAGCGCACAATGCCGGGAAAGGGGAAGCTCATTAGAACTGTCAGTTGGAAGGGAACGGCCAATGGAACCCTTGCCGGGGCTTGATTAGGACAGGGGAATGTCTCCGTTGTTGACGACGACGTTGTTTTTGCCGGAGTTTTTGGCACCTGCAAGTGCAGCCTGAAGGCGTTGCATGAAGATGTCTGTGGTGTCCTCAGCCTCGGCCTGGGCCACGCCAAGGGATATGGACATTCTGATTTTCCCGCCAAAGAGCTTATGCGAGACGATTTGGCGGAGTTTTTCTGCCACCATGGCCGCCTTGTCTATATCTGTATGCGGAGCGAGGATGATGAATTTCCCGCCACGCCAGCGGAACAGGTAGTCGTTGTTCCTGAGTTTGCCGTTAACGAAATGGGCCAGGTTGGCCAGAAGCCTGTCTCCAGTACTGTATCCGTGGTCTTCATTGATGGATTTGAAGTTGTCCACGTCGAATATTATGCCGGACAGCTGATGCTCATATCGACGTACGTTGGCAAGTTCTCGTGTGGCCACGGATTCGAATTTGCCTCGGTTGTATGCTTTGGTCAGGTCATCGAGAACCGCCAATTGTTCGAGACGTTCGGCCATTTCTCCGGCAGACGTCGCATCGCAGTCCATGACTGCCATGACGCGTTTGAGTATCAGCAGAGCCTGGGCTGCCAGGATGAAGAACCCACCGACCATGATCAGGTAGACCATACGCATCATGGTTTCCGGCTTGTCAGGTGGAGTGACAATGAGCGTGTATATGATGCCGAAAGAAACGCAGAACAGGGCGGCGAGGGCTAAAACACTCAGAATGTAAAAAGCCTTATATCGTGCTTTGGGCCTGTGGGTCGTGTGCTTTTCTGTACTCATGGGATCCGTGCGGGCCGTATGTTAGTCCAACGTGCCTTCAAAGGTGTAGAAGAGGGCGCCGTTTTTTTTCTCGTTGTCGAAAGAAAGATCGATGGAGAAGTTCGGCCACATCCAGCCATAGCGAAAGCCGACTCCTCTACCTGGGCCGTATTTTTGCAACAGCATATCCTTGAGGAAGAATTGGTTCACTCGGCCCTTGTAGGCTATGCCTACGCGGTAGAGTTTGTCTTTGCGAAAGTAGTAGGCCACGGAGATGATTTCAGCCTCGCCGAATTTCAAATTTTCGTTTGGGCGGAAAAAAGTGTTGTTGAATCCCGCTTTTGCCACGGGAGCCAGGTCGGGTACGTCAGCCAGTTTCGTGCCCCATTCGAGTCCCCGGAAGCTGGACGGCGGAGGTGCGGTCACGTAATCGGAAGCCGGAGCCGCAGTTGCCATGATTGACAGAATGAGGGTTAATGCCAAGATATGAAGTGCTTTCATGGCCAGTGCCTTTGCGTTTTTTTGTCAATGAAAGAATAGTGTCTTACATTGTGCATTGTACTGACTCTCAAGGTAAAATCAAGATGGAGAGCAGAGAAAACGGATGGTAAGTGAGGAAGGCTGCACCGATTGTCAGTTGGTCGTCCTGTATGGTAAAAGTCGCCCATGAAGGAGAAAGTCATGAAGAAGTTTGTTTTGGCTGCCGTACTTCTCTGCGTTTTGTTCGCCCTGTTTGCCTGTTCAGGACCAGCTGCTGATTCCGAAAGGCTTGCCGCTTTGGAGGCTGAGGTCAAAGCTTTGCAACTCAAGGCCGAGGCTCGTGACAAGGCGGTTAAGGAAGAACTCGCTCTGGTGCGCAAAAATCTTGAAAATATTCAGGCATTGCTCGAAATTGACAAGAGTCGGGGGGCGATCGCAGGAAAAGAAGAATCGTCCGATCCTCCCACCGACCAGGAACTGGATGACAAGGCCAAGTCCTTTGTTAACGAGAATCTTGGACGGTTGATGGAGTTGACCCGGAAGCTTTTGGACAAGATGGAACAGGAATTGGACGAACAATTTAATGATATGAAGAAGACCCCGCCGCAAGGGGATGAAATCTGACGGAGACGAAATAATGCTTTCATATATGAAATGGCTCCCGGTTCTGTGTGTGATGCTTTTTCTGACCACGGGGTGCGCCAAGAATGAAGCCATCAAGCTTACCTATGCTTTGGCCGGGACGTCGACAAGTTGTCAGGGAGATATCGTTGTCTTCAAATTTGAGGACAAGCGGTCCATTTTGCGCTTGGGCAAGGATTCTGACAACAGCTCCATTACCACTGTGTCCGATGTGGCCGATTGGGTGGGGTGGGCATTGTTCGATGAACTCAAGAATTCCGGGTGCAACCCCAAGTATCGGACTTCAACGGTTATGCCTGGTGATGCCGTGCTCGTGACTGGTGAGGTCTTGGCCGTTGAGTTGAATCAGATCGGCACGACTACCTACGCCGGAAAAGTCTCGGTCAAGATCATGGTTTCCAAGGCCGGTCAGACCGTGCATGTTGAGAAGTACACCAGCGAGGTGGAGAATATTGTGGTTCCGGGATACGCTTCCGAGTCCGATATTATGGCCGAAGCCCTCCGTGGTGTTATGACCGAAGCGGTACCGACTATTGCGGCTGTCGCCTCATCCCCTATGTAGTCCGTATTTATTAGGCCCTTTAAAAAGAGAGTTTCATGTTCGTCGATAAAGATAAATGTAAGCAGTGCGGCGCATGTCTGGATGAATGTCCTTTTGATTTGATCGTGGACGGCAAGGATGGCTTTCCCAAGCTCCGCTTGGCGGCTAAGAAGACCTGTATTGATTGTGGGCACTGTGTCGCCGTGTGTCCTGTGGGAGCCGTTACTTTGCCGGAAATGCCGGTTTCGAACGGTTTGGCTCCCGAAGCCTGTGCACCTTTGGTCAAAGAATACAAGATGTCGCCGGAGCAGGCAGACCAGTTCCTGCGTGGACGTCGGTCTGTTCGGTCATACAAGGATAAGGTTGTTCCCGAGGATGTGCTGAATCATCTGTTGGGTGTGTCCCGGTTCGCTCCCAGTGCCAAGAATGGCCAGCCAGCTCGTTGGATTATTACGCGTAATCCTCTGGCTACCCGCCGTCTGGCCGGGTTGACCGTGGAGTATATGGCAACCCATTCGGTTTTTCCTGGCGTGGTCAAGAACTGGGAGAAGGGACTCGACAAGATTTTGCATGGAGCACCCCATGTGGCGGTTGCTCATGCGCCTGAAGACGGGTTCAACCCCGCTGAGGATTGTTCGCTCTCCGCTGCCTATCTGGAGCTGGCAGCGCATGCCCATGGTATTGGAGCCTGTTGGGCCGGATTTCTCATGGAAGTGGCAGAAGGCTGCTGCGCCATCCGTGAGATGCTCGGCATCCCTGAAGGGCATGGCGTTTACGCTGCCTTGATGCTTGGTTATCCTAAATATCGGTATAAACGCATCCCCGCCCGTAGGGATGTCGAGATCACCTGGCTTGATTAGGGAAGATGCCTCCGGCGGCTCAAGAACCCTTTGAAAAGGGTTTTTGAGAATCTCCTAAACTTTTTGTCGCGCCTTAGGCGAGGATGATATGTGCAGATTGCTTACTTTTTTAAGCCGTGTAGTTCAGTTGAAATGACAAAAAAAGGGCCCCGTTAGAAAGCGGGGCCCTTTTTTTGTCATTTAGACAGGACTAGATTTCAAGTAACGCGGCCTTGATATTTTTTTTGCCAAAATTTCTGGCTTGGCCTTCATCCCACATGAAGATGTCGATGCGTTGGGTGAAGCGTTTGTTCATGAGGTCATTGATTTCGAATATACCGTAACCTTCGATGCGAACCTTGCGGCCGAATACCCAGCCTTGGTCGAAGAGGTCACGGGAAACGGCGATGGTGCCGGAACGAACTTTGCGCATGGATGCCGCGATGAGCGGGTCGGCGTCACACTGGTCGGTGGTCGGATTATATGCGGTAACAGTGACCGTGCGGACCGGTGACATGTTCATGGCTTTCTGAAGAAGACGGGCTTCCTCAACAAGCTGTTTGCGTGCAGTGGCGGTCTTCTGTGCCAGGTCAAGCCTGTGACTGAGATCGTCGATGCGTTGTTGTTTGACGACAACAACCACAGCCATGACTGTAATGACCGCACATAGGGTCGCAGTGATGACGTAGTTGAGTAATATTTTCATGTATAGGTGTCTCCCGTTATTTTTTGACTTGGTGCATATAATGACCGGGCCGGCCCTTGTCAACGAGTAATTACTTTTTTGCGAATCGCGAGTTGAATTGTTACAACTGTTCGAATTTATGTAATTAATATCAATATTGACTCAGTGGTCAACGATGACTTTTTGTGCAGGTGGTGGAGATTCCATATCTTTTTATGAGCGTTATAAATGTGGTTATTTGTGTAATTCGATATAGATTGACATGTTTTATATATTGTGTCCTAATTCGCGTCGCTAATATAACGAATAGAAGGATTATGGCGGTTTGACGCAATTCAGGATGCTTCCGGTCCGATGTGGGGACGCGTATTTACTCAGGAGTGCGCGAGGTGGTTATCTCGTGGACGGAGGTTCTCTCTCCGGGTTCCTGCCCGAGATGCTTCATGAACGCTCTGTTGGTAAAATTCGTGCTGCCGTGTGCACATATCCGAGTCCGGAGCGACTGGGAGGTATTCTTGACCTCATGGAAGACGGGTACCGGGTGGCAGAGTACTGGCTCCCGGATTGGGTGGCTGTCATGCCCATGTTGGCCCGTGGTTTCAATTGCGACTGGCCGGGGTGGTTTGACCTGTGCGATTGGCCTGTTCCCGAGGACTTGTGTGTTACGGGGTGTGCGCCATACTCGTCGCCGGAAGGAGGATGGCTTGAGAGTGCGGCTATACTCGTTTCACTCGGGGTAGCGGCCTGTTCTGGGCGTGCCTCTGTGGGTGGGAGCGCTCACTATGTGTTGAAAGAGGCGTTGGGTATTTTGTCCGAACAGGTTGCCGGAAGAGTTGTCGGAGCTCCAGGAGGTGTGGGGCAGGCTTTGCGGATTCTGGGCCGCGGCTTTCGGAATTGGGGTGGTGTTGAGGATGTTGTCCTGCTCTGCGGGCGTTTGCTTTATCATGAGGCCGAGCCCATGTCTGGTAATGGTTATAAAGGTCGCAAATCAGTTGTTCAGGGCATTGGTTTGGCTGTCATGGCCATGGCACTGACAGCCAGCATTAGTGGGGAAGTGCGGTATTTTCGGCAGGCAGGGCAGCTTGAGGATTATCTCGTTCCACGGCATCCTTTCAAGATCGTCAATGGTGTGGAAGTCAGATCCTGGGAAGGCGTCCCGCGGATTGTCACTCCTGAAAATTTGTTGGCGGCGGCGTGTCGCCCATTTCGCAAGGGAAAGGGATTGGTGTTGCGGTATGGCGATGCCTCTTGCGGTGTGCTCTTTTGCGGAGATACAACCTTGTCTTTTTTGAATAGGCACCATTCGTTGTTGCTTGACCAGCCCACGGTGATCGCTGCTCCACGACAGGGAGGGGCTTCTGCGGATCAAGCCTATAAGTACATCCTTTCGGTTAACCCTGATAACAATATATGGGTGCGCTCTCATTATTCCTACGCCTGCAAGGTGTCGGATGCTTTTAAAAAACGGCCCAACAAAATATGCCTGAACAATTGCGCGCACCGAACAGTACAGGAAGTATTGCTTTCCTTTTCTGATGGGCGGTGGGACTGGCTTGCCGGAGGTGGCTGCGTTTGCGGTTAGAGAGCTGTACTTTATTTTTCCCGGTCGTTTTGTTTTTATCACAAGGTATGATATTTCTTTTCTTCCTTCATTCAGAATGATACCCGATAGGTCGGAATTTTCTCACGTATGGAGTAGATGTATGACCCAGATTTTATTTGACAAGGAAGCCTTTTTGGCAAGCTTGGCCAATGATGAAGAATTGGCGTGTGAGCTCATTGCCGCTTTTCTGGAAGATTGTCCGCAAAGGGCACAATCCCTCGTTGAAGCATTGAATACCGGCGATGCCGTCATGGCTTCGAAGATGGCCCATTCCCTTAAGGGGATGTGTGGTGTGGTTCGTGCAGATGTTTTGTCCGATCTTGCTCTTGATATGGAATTGGCCGCCAGAGAAGGACAGTTGGATTCAGTCCGTGAGCAATATGCCGTTTTTTCGAAATATCTTGAGCAGGTGTATATTCAGCTGAAAGAGTTCAGGGCTGGCAGATAGAGTCCTTTCAGAGGTAATAAAAAAGGCCTGTCCACAGCGTGGACAGGCCTTTTTTATTGGTTGATTGCTCAGCCTATTCAGCGGGCTTGGTTTCTTCAGTCTTGGTCTCTTCCGGTGCGGCTACTTCGGCCTTTGCCTCTTCAGGAGCTGCCGGGGCTTCGGGCTTGGTAAAGTCCACAGTCAAACTGTCCATGGCAGTAACGATATCACTGGTGATGTCGATGGTGTCACTGGATGCGATGACGGACTGCTTGCTCAGGATAACTTCCAGGCCTTTTTCGGTGCGGTAGGCTTCCAGTGCATTGGTGAATTCTTTTTCCACCAGGCCGACAACGCGCTGTTGCTCGGTGCCCATGGTGTTCTGCAGTTCGCCCATGGCCAGCTTGTAGGCTGCCACGGTTTCTTCGGTCTGGTTCTCCTGCATGGCCTTGTAGGCAGCTTCGGCTTTGGCCTGCAACGGCGTACCAACTTCCTTGAGGTATGCCATGGCTTCCTGGGCGACCTTGTTGTCCTTGAAGGCTGCGGCTTCGTCCACAATGCCGATCTTGACTGAGGCTTGCTGCTGGTTGCAGGCCACCAGGCCGAGGCAAAGGGTTGCGGCCAGGAGCAGGGTAATCATCCGTTTCATATTGTTTGTCTCCATTGTTTGGTTGATGTCACTCTTTTATAAAGTCGAGCTAGACTACGCGGGAGGCTTGGTGGTGGCAAGGGGAAACATGGTTGGTGTGGGTTCTTCTTTGTTGGGTAACTATTTGGGCATAAAAAGGTTTCGCGGAACGATATTCCTACTGAATTTGATTTCTTTCATATTGAAATAGCAGTTGAATTTATATGGCACACCCCTTGCTGTTTTATCCGGTGAGAAGGAATCGGGAATTTTTTTCCGGGAATGGGTCTCCTGGAGGTTCCCACCATATTCGGCAGAAGCCGGATTGGAGGAAGTATGAGTTTCAGTAGTATGTATGTTGGAGCTACCGGGGTGGTCGCCCACAATGCAAGTATGCAGGTAGTGGCTAACAACCTCGCTAACGTCAGTACCACCGGCTATAAAAAGACGGACGCACAGTTCGGTACACTCATGAGCCAGCAACTCGGGTCGAGTGGGGTGCAGTACCAGTCAGGCGGCTACGGCATGAGCCAGATAGGCAAAGGCGTGGGTGTGTCTGAAATCAGGACCATTTTTAAGCCTGGAGCGTTGGAGAGTACCAATACGTCCACGGACCTTGCCATTTCGGGTCAAGGGTTCTTCGGTACGCGCAACGTGTCCGGTACGACCACAGGGGCCTCGAACTATACCCGTGCCGGAGCATTTCGCTTCAATAATGAGGCATATCTCGTGGACGCGCATGGTTATCGTTTGCAGGGATATGCCATTGATCGCGAAACCGGCGATGTGGCCACGGCTGTTTCCGACATCCAGCTTCCTTACGAGGACGTAATAGTGGATGGAGAACCTGCCCGGCTTGTCCGTTCCGAACCGCTTGCCACTTCTTCCGTGGAAATGGTCACCAATCTGGACCATTCCGCAGCCGACCTCTTTACCGATGTCGATAACCCGATGTTCTCCATGCTTCAGGCATACAATGCCAACCTGAGCAATGCCTCCACTCCGTTCGGTGGAGATCTGCCTGAATATTCCTCAAGTATTACCGTGTACGATGAAGACGGTGGTGGGCATGAAATGACGGTCTATTTTGATCCTGTCAGTGCCAACAACCTGTCTAATGCCGTGCCGGGGTATAGTTATTGGGAATACATGGTCGCGATGCCATCCGAGTCTGACGGGTCCAGTGCATATGGCACCTCCGCTGCCGGTTTGGCTGGATTGGGAGTCCTGACTTTCAATGACCAAGGTATGTTGGTTGGGCAGGCGGCCTATTCGCTTGATCCAACCGCGACAAGCGGTGGTGGTGGCACGAACCTTGGGGCGTGGACACCGAGTACGTTCAGTGAAGACGGACTGCCACAGATAACATATACTTTCGGCAGCAATGGTGGGGCTATCGGGGAAACTCGGACTCTGTCCTATGATTTTGGCATTAATTCCGACAATGCTACCTGGCTTTCCGGTGCTGGATCGGCTGCCTCTGTGGGGCGCAACGTGAATAATTTGATCGCCATGGACAGCATGAATCGGGATGCGCGCTCTTCCACCAGTTACGATTCGCCATCCTCCACCATGTATCATATTCAGAATGGCTACAGTTGGGGGTACCTCCGAGATGTGAGTGTCGATGATGAGGGGTTCGTGACCGGTCATTTTACCAATAATCAGACCGAGGCCTTGTATCAGGTGGCCATGTATCGGTTCAACAGTCCATGGGGGCTGAAGCGAACCGGCCAGACGAATTTTGCGGCTACTGATGCTTCGGGGGCGGCCATTGAGGGCGTCGCTAAGGACAGGGGGCGTGGCACTATTTCAGGCAGCACTTTGGAAGAGAGTAACGTGGACATGGCCGAAGAATTTGCCAACATGATTCTCACCCAACGTGGGTATCAGGCCAATACCAAGGTTATTACGACCAGTGACACTTTACTGAATACGCTTATCTCCATTAAGCGATAATTCTATGATACACGGTTATTGAGACGCTGTCCGGCACAAGCCGGGCAGCGTCTTCCTTGTTTCTTTTGTATGGTCAGACTCCTTGCCTGTCTTGAATTCCCTGTGCAAACGGGATAGTGAAGCCGAGTGTCAGGCAACCAAGGAGTTATCCGTGACCGATCAGAGTGAACCTCGAACCAGTGAAGCGATTCTGGAAGCTATTGGCAGGGTGGAGAAAGAGGCTCCGGGTGGGGCTGAAGTCCTATTCATGGCCGCCATGCTGGCCGATTCGCCCCTGCCCTATGACTACGCCCTGTCCATGGACGGGACACCTCATAACCCAGCGTTGATCAATCCGGCAGCGGCCTTTTTTGCGGTCACGGCCATCATTGATCCGCTCGTGACGAACGAGCTTATCGACGTGGATGCGGACAGCCAGATTTTTGCGATCAAGGACGATGTCCGGGCT
>Ga0209475_10002617_pt1 | contig 17732 bp, 16 predicted proteins | sample tdDd471_FD_187128 | JGI IMG/M metagenome (GOLD analysis project Ga0209475, IMG submission 187128) | Marine sediment microbial communities from the Atlantic coast under amendment with organic carbon and nitrate - tdDd47.1 (SPAdes)... | ecosystem: Environmental > Aquatic > Marine > Coastal >... | reverse complement strand
TTTCTTATGAAACCATTAAAGCTATTCACAATCGGAATTTTCTTGAGCTTCAGTAGTAGCTATTTATTGGCTAGCGAAAAAATTGAGCGATCGATTGACTACTCTGAAATCAACAAAATTGTATACATTGCAACAAACAAGGTTCGTTCTCCACTGGTATACCTAAACGCTAATGTGGTCCTTAATCACCCCGAACTAAAAATACAAGATGTGAAACTCTTTGTCAGCAATGAAGCTAACGAACGTAAAGACGTTGTCATTGATCATAATTTAACAGACAGTGGTTACTTGATGACGCTTCCCTCTTTTCCATTAGAACATGACGAATTAAAACTGACGGTTAATCAGCCAAAAGATCATGCGACCTTTTCAATTAATCTTGGAATAAATCCGCCGAGTTCAAAGGAAATGACCTACTATGAACTCTTTGTGTTGCTTGATGATATTAATGACTTTACCGGTGAAATGGCCGGCGCAATGAGTTGGTTTGTTTCTGATATGGACGAATTAAAATTTGAGTTTGAAGAGCCCTCTACCATTACCATTTTATCCAAAGATTCTCAACTAGAGTTTAACACCGATGAGTCAAATGAATTAGTATTAGAAAAAGAATCATCGCTGTTTAAATCCGATGCTAAAGTCATTTTTAGCAGCCTACCAAAAGCGGTCCTGCCACAAGATTAAACGTATTAATGTAGAATTAAAAAAAAGCAGAGATTATACTCTGCTTTTTTAATCCTAGTATTTTACTAATCTATCGTCTCAATTAGCTGCGATTAACTCGTTAGCGTTAATTAAGTTGCCAGTTTGAACTAATTGCATTTTATTTTGAACTGCGGAAAATTCTTTTCCATCAACGATAACCGTGGTTGTTACCGGGTAAACTCCTTGTGGCATTCCTTTCGGCAAGGTAAAAGTAAATTCATTTTTAAATGCGCCGCATTTTTGAGTCTCTTGATTAATAACTTTCTCTAAGCTCTTTAATGGTTTGGTAGGATCTTCATTGTCATAAATTGTAATTCTTTCTTTAATTTCGACCAATTCGGTAGTACTTCCTCGAACAACTTCTAAACTCGATTGAATGGACACAGAATTACCTGGGTTGACAACTGCACCCGGCATTATTGACGACTCATAATTGATTAACTGTGGTTCAGCAGGTAATTGCTTAAATTCTTTTTTGTATTTCTCAACAACCTTTTGGTCGTTCTCAGTTTGCTCACTGCGTTGAGCGATGACCATATCATAAATTATTTTAGCCGCCACTCCGACAGCGATAATGGCTCCAATTGTTTTTAAATGTTTGCTTTTACAACCCGAAGTTAAGGCCAGTGTTATACAGACAAACACCGCTATGGGTAGTTGATGATTTTTGATCATAATAGTTAACCTCACCTAGTCAATTCGGATATCTTTTTTTGCTTTTGCAATCGCGGCTTTTGCACGTCGCTTTAAATTTACAGCTTCAGAATAATTCTCAATAAATGCCATGGCTGATTCCGCCTTTGCAATAGCACAACTATAGTCGAATTTATCGAAACACTGTTGCCCCTCTGCAACCATCGCTTGCGCTTTTATTAGTGATTGTTCTTGAATCATAACCGCATTTTCTGCATCTCTTATCATTGCAAGAGCAAGAGCGTCTCCCGGCAAGATGGCCAGAGCTTCATTTGCTTTTTCTTTAGCGCATTGATATTGCTTGCGATCGAAACAGGCCGCAGCCTCAGAGAGTAACTCAGTAAATTGGGTTTGCAACGCTTGCTGAAGTTCCATTGCCTGTGTCTTTAACTCAGTCGCGGCAACATTACTTGAGTCTAGCTTAATAATGTCTGAATAGATCTCATCAATACAAACGAAATTATGCTGCTCAAGACACTGCTTACCCTTGTTAAGCAACTTTTCAATGGCTAACTGTTGTTGCTGCGCAATCAAGGATAATTTTGCATTCTCTAAAGCGGCCTTGGCAAACTCATCATTTGGCTCTAATCCTAGCAAAGTGTTCGCCTGATCGACGACACACTCAAAATTACCCGATGACTGGCAATTTTTCAGTTCAGATATCGTCGACTCAATTTTCTGACTGCGCTGCTGTGCTTTAAAGATTGAATAGCCCAAGACTGATAGAGTGACTAACGACAATGCCACGGTTGTGTAAATCAAAGGTTGCTTTTTACTACCAGCCAGTTGCTTTATAAAGGCGATGATCGAAGGTGTTCGTTGTTCTTTATCGAGCGCCAAAGCCTGGCTAAGTGCTTTCCACTCTCGCTTATTAAGTCCACTAATAGGTTCTGGCTGCATGCCTAAAGTCTTAGCGGTCATGGCGGATTTATTATCAAAAGGATGTTTTCCGGCAAATAGCTCATACGCGATGACCGCAGCAGCGAACACGTCATCTCTAGGATCGGGCGGAGCATTTTCAAACATCTCAGGAGATGCGTAGTCGGGTGTCAGTGCTCCGATTTTGCCGGCATCAAAATGGTCAGCTGTTTTTCGAGCGAGCCGCGCGATACCAAAGTCCAAGACTTTAGCGCCCTCAGCGGTGATAAAGATATTTGCGGGTTTAAGATCACAGTGAATGATGCCTTTTTGATGAGCGTAATTCAGCGCTCGGCAGTAGTCTAAGACGATTTTCTTCGCTTCTGACTTATCAAGTCCCATCGGTTGCTTACGTCGCATTAATGCATCTAAATCTTCACCCTGAAGCAGCTCCATCGTCATGTAAACGGTGTCATTATCTCGGTCAAAATCGTAAACCGTTACAATGTTTGGGTGCGATAGATTAGAAGAGCGACTGGCCTCTCGTTGCAGAGCGATAAAAGCATCCGGATGATTTTTAAAATCTCCACTAAGTACTTTGATCGCGACGTAAGGATTAAGATCGGTCGCCTCAACTTTTCGCAAATCTTGGGCGAGATACACGGTTCCCATTCCGCCTGATCCAAGTGTTTCTTGTAGAACAAAGCGTTTATTGAGAATAATTTTCTTTTCGGCTAGCGCTCGATTAACATCTTCTCGGGCCTTAGCAAACCCATCGGTTGTTTGTTGAGATTGCAACCGTTGCGCGAGCTGCGTCAGCCGGCTACCAGCAGTCGCAGCAGCTGACTCCATTGCTTGAGTCGCTTTCGTATCGTTTGAATTACTCATATCCTTCCAGTTTCGGTCTGACGCCGAATAAAACCCCTCTAACTTATAGTCGCAGATAGTATTGGCTATCTCAAGTTATCATTTATCCTTCCTGCGCCGGTTAAGATTTCGTTCAGCTATATTCAACTAAACTTGCCTTAACATAATCCTGAAACGAGAGACACCATGCATCGCTTTATCTTAGCCTTTGCGCTTTTCAGCGCCTTATTTAACTCAGCTTCCGCTGAAAACACCTTTGGTATGTCGGTCAGCCGAGAATTTGCAGATATCGGCGATATTACCTCTCTCAACCTTTACAGCCAGTTCTCCGATCCCCATAGTCATTTAGGCTTCCAACTTGGAACCAGTATTTCACGGGCGGAAATCACCGATTTCGATGGCTATGTTGATAATTATGGCGCTTGGGAAGGCTTCGCTAGAATTGGGCTGTTTTCAGACATTCAGATTTACATGGAAGCTGGTATCGATATTGGTGAGATGTTGGTCTACGACGATCGTCATCACGACTACTACTATTACGACGAAGACCGTAATGAGATTGACTTTTTTATGGGTGCGGGGGTTGGTCTATCCACTGATAATGTCGATATACGAGTATTTTCGCGCTATCGGTACATAGATGGACTCTACTTGACCGACAATCAAGACTGGTTTTCAGGATTAGAGTTTGCCGTTCACTTCTAACTCTAACATTAGCGGCTTCACAAGGAGCCGCTATTAAAAACTTCTGTTACGTTTCGGCGTTTCGCAATCCCTCGTTCATCTCGCTATAATGCATCTGACATCGATAATTAACAGGTGCATTGCTTGAGCATTCATTCAACAACACTTACATCCGGTTTTTCTCCTTTAAAGTTAGTTTGGCCGATAGCATTATCTGGGTTTGTAGTAGGCTGTTTTTTAAGCTTCAGCATCGTCAGTGGCGATCAACTCGGTCGCGTCAATTTATTCTACTTACTCTTTATTTTTGTTTTCATACCCTTACTAACCGCGCTACTTTCTATGATCACATTAATTACTAAGCGTGGCATTAGCTTTGCGAGCTTAGTGATTAAACTTCCCTTACTCAGCAATGCTCAAAGGCAAACGCTGCGTCAAATGCAACAATTAAAAATAGACCGACATTGGCTGTTCATTCAAGGTCAATACGCGGCCATATTCTATGCCTGTGGAGGGTTAGTCACTTTTTTACTGTTACTGCTTGGCAGTGATGTGAATTTTGTGTGGCGAAGTACTATATTGTCTCCAGAAGACATTCATCCCTTCCTAAAATGGCTCGCCATGCCTTGGCAGTTCTGGTCAGAAGCACAGCCTGATATGTCACTATTGATCGCTACGCAAGACAACCGTCTTATGGTTCCTAATTCCGCTAATCCAGAATTTAGTCACTGGTGGAAATTTATCCTCGCGACACAATTGTGTTATTCACTCTTATTACGCCTAATTATGATACTGCCGATTCGCTGGATCATCGCACAACAAATCAAGAATGATTTTGAGCAGCAATTAAAACAAACGATCAATCGTCATCAAAAAACGCCATCAACGTCTTTTGTTCACGCAGACATTGTTCATCAATTGCCCAATGAATTATGCGTGGTTAATTGGGCTGAATTTTCTCAACAAGAACTCTCTAACGTTTCGGCTATCAAGAATTTTCCGCTCATCGAAATAAGCGACCTCACACCCGATCAAACAGAACGCTCGTTGCTCGTATTGGTCAAAGCTTGGGAACCCCCAATTGGAGAGCTTGAAGATTTTTTAAAGGAACATAATGGATTCCTTTACCCGATTGACTTTAAGCATAACAACGTCATAGGGCTCGAAGAAAAAGACTGTGAAGAGTGGCAACGCTTCACCGCACAACTGACGCAATGGAATATGTTTCAACCACCGTTCAATAACACCTCAGAGAACTCATCGGCACAGGACACAATGTCATAATGAAAGACTCAACAATGCCAGTATTTGCAGTGGTTGGTCACCCAAACAAAGGAAAGTCGTCAATCGTGGCGACACTTGCACAAAATGATGCCGTTGCGATTAGCCATCGCAGCCGTACCACCGAAAAAGCCACACGATATACGATTAGTACGGCTCAAGGAAGTTATGATCTGATCGATACACCGGGGTTCCAACGACCGACAAAAGTATTAACTTGGCTAAAGGAACGCTGTGGTGATGCAAGTCAGCGCTTAGCCACATTACGCCAATTCATTGATGACCCAGAATGTCAGCAACAATTTCCCGATGAAGTTGAGTTATTGACACCCATTGTACAAGGTGCAGCAATCCTTTACGTGGTCGATGGTTCACGTCCTTATTCGAAGAGTTATGAGACGGAGATGGAAATTCTGCTTTGGACAGGTCAGCCGAGCATGGCGTTAATCAATCCCATTCAAAACAGTGATTTTGTGGATGAGTGGGAGCGTGCTCTGCATCAATTTTTTAAATCAGTAACCGTATTTAACCCTATGCTTGCCGATCATACTAAACAAATTGAGCTGCTGGATGTATTTGCTCACTTAAATTCATCTTGGCGAAATCAATTAGAAAAGATCGCAAACGCTTTGCAGGAAAACTTCGAACAAAGAAAACGCAATAGCGTTAATTTATTATGTCGGCTGTTAACCGACGTTTGCACCCATGAAATAGAGCAGAAGGTTCTTACAGAAGATCAGGCAAAGACAATTGAGCCAATATTACAGAAGCGTTTTACAAGCGATATTAAGCAACGAGAATCCTTAGCCTTACAAGAGTTACTCGCGAACTATGCTCACTTAAATACGGAATTTTCAATACAACAGCTAGAATTACCACCGGATCTCTTTGATTGTGATCACTGGTACGCTTGGGGACTCAATAAAAAGCAATTAGTGATCGCCGCTGCCGTTGCTGGTGCAGTTAGTGGCGCTGCCGTCGATCTCGCCGTTGCAGGTCATAGTTTTATGTTAGGAGCCATCGGCGGCGGATTGTTAGGCGGTAGCAGTGCCTACTTTGCATCCGATAAAATCGTCAATCTAAAAGTTAAAGGGCTTCCTTTAGGCGGATTTACTGCGCATTATGGACCTATCATTCATAAAAATTTTCCTTATGTCATTATTGGTCGTTTTTTATTTTGCTATCAACAAATCTCTCAGTTGACTCACGCAGACCGACGCTCGCTCTCTATTCATGCGACAGACTTTCAGAAATCGATAGAACATTTAGAAAAGTCACAACAAAAAGAGCTGCATCAAGTGTGTGCAAAATTGTCGAAACAACGAATACCTGAAGCGCTGTACACAGCTTTAATGCCGTTATTTGATTAGATCACTAATTTATGACGCTCGGTATTTTCGCCAATCGAAAAACATTGCCACCCCGAGCCACAGACTCACCAGAGCGACTATTAAGAAGGGGCTTTCTGCAATCTTCATCACTTGTTCGCTGAGTAAAGACGTCGCCACTACGAGGAGTAAATAGTAAGGTAAATTAATAAGACCAGAAGCCCACAAAATTTTACGCGACCCTTTCTTCGAGCCGTGATTGAACATAAAAAATGCCAGTGCGTTAATGTGTATCATTGCCGGGAGTAATTTTCGCCACTCGATAGAATTCGACGATTCGCTTTTAATCGAATTTGCTTGTCGGTTTGCCACGAGATAGCGGCCAAGGCTGTAGTTTATTAATGAAGCCAAGGTAGCAGCAGCGACCATGATTAATGTTAAGTTAATAATACTGCCAAGTGTAGATTCACCTATCACGACAATAATCACTGCGAAGAATTGCCCAGGGAAATAGAAACCAATATAAATAATCGCTTCTAGCAGGATAATCAAAAACAATAACCAATAAATCGGCATCGTATCTGCGTTTCGAAGCATCGTTAACAGTTCACTTCCGCTAGGCACAATCGAGTATTCAATTAATACACTTAAGCCAATAATCACTATCAAGGCGGTTAACGGTAATGTGGAGTAGTACTTCAAGCCGAGTTATTCCAAGAATTAGACATGTCTTCTTTTACGTTAACCGGAGCTTTTTAGATAGACTTATTGCATTCAGTTCGAGAATCAGCTGGCTGCACTCGAGTCACATTGAGTTCCGAAAACCGCTAGCTCACACGTGAGTTTAGCTTACAATAGAAACATGAAAACTGAAGCCAGCCAACTCGATACGATGACCTGCCAAAGAGCACGTTTAGCTCGTGATGCTCGTTTCGACGGTCGATTTTTTATCGCCGTTAAAACAACGGGAATCTATTGTCGACCGATCTGCCCTGCTTCTCCTCCAAAAGAGTCAAATGTCACCTATTTTGATTCAGCTATCGGAGCAAGTCAGGCTGGATTTCGCCCCTGTTTACGGTGCCGACCTGATTCAGCTCCCAGCTCTCCCGCTTGGCAAGGTACTGACACCACGATAATAAGAGCGCTAAAACTGATTGATGAAGGTGCTTTAAATGAAGGAGATATCAGCACGCTTGCCAGTCGGCTAGGAATTAGCGATCGATATTTACGTCAGTTATTTAAACGGCACCTTGGTATAACGCCTACTTATTATGCGCAACATCAACGATGTCTATTAGCTAAGAAGTTACTTCATGAAAGCCACCTACCCATCCACGAAATTGCTATTGCGAGCGGCTTTAACAGTGTTCGAAGGTTTAATGAAGTGTTCAAGAAAATAATGACCATACCTCCCTCACAAATACGCAGAACGCAAGGCAAAGAAACATCATTGACGTTGCAGCTCGCTTATCGGCCTCCGTTCGACTGGGTTGCGATGTTTGAGTTTTTAAAGATGCGTTGTGTTGAAGGCTTGGAATGGATCGAAGATAACGTTTATTGTCGAACATTTGCGTATCAGTCGACTCATGGCATTATTAAAGTAAGTCAGAATACAAAACAACATTGTTTGAATGTTGTCATTGATAGTGAACAGTTGAAGGATATTTTTGGACTGACCAACCACCTTCGTCGCTGCTTTGATCTTGATAGTGACAGTTTCACCATTGAACGGTACATTGGCCAAGTAATGCCGAGCGCTGAGATTCACTCCGGTCTGCGCATTCCTAGTGTCTGGTCTATCTTTGAAGCGGGAATTCGCGCTATTTGCGGACAGCAAGTATCGGTCAGTGCCGCGCATAAGTTAGTGTCTAAAATAGTCACTAACCTAGGTTCTCCATTTCACGATCACTTCCTATTTCCAGCACCACAGGTAATAGCCGATTCAGAACTCGCTTTCTTAAAAATGCCTTTAGCAAGAAAAGAAACCCTGAGAAATTTCGCTCGCTGGTTTATCAATGACTTTAACGAGTCTTTAATTGGATTATCGGACATCAAAGGCATCGGCCCTTGGACCATCGACTACCTCAAAATGCGCGGCTTAAGTGACAGTGATATCTGGTTAGCATCCGATCTCGGCGTTAAAAATGCGTTAAAGAAGGTCTCACTGATTAATCCGCCAAGTCATGCTCAACCTTTTCGTTCTTACTTAACGTTTCAGCTTTGGCGACAACTTAATTAATAGGACACTTCTATGAGGATTCAAACGAATTACTATCAAGATATTTTTGAGAGTCCATTCGGTAAGTTTTCGATACGCTCATCAGAACATGCTATCGAAGAAATTAAATTTACCGATTTTCAACAGAAGAGGCCTCATCCTCTAATTGATCAATGCAAGAAGCAATTAGAAGAATACTTTAATTCTCAGCGATTCGAATTCGATTTACCGATAAATATGAACGGAACACCGTTCCAGAAAGACGTTTGGAAAGTGTTGTGTTCGATTCCTTTCGGCCATACAGTTTCTTACCAATCCATCGCGATGCAGCTCAATAATCACAAAGCTGCTCGTGCGGTTGGTGCAGCCAATGGTCAAAACCCGATTGCGATTATTGTCCCTTGCCACAGAGTGATAGGGAAAAATGGCTCATTAACTGGCTATGCTGGTGGTATTCAATTAAAACAACAGTTGCTTAACTTAGAGCAATCTATGATTAGCCTTTAAGGTGTTCAAGCAACAACAAAATTCGCTTATGAAGATTGCTGAATCGAACTTGCCATCGTATACGTTTAATTTCTGGATCGATTCGATGAATTCGCTTTAGCTCTTTAATTCGATCGTAAATATTTTCGACTAAATCGGCGGTTGACTTACCGATAAATACTTCTAAGTCTGTTCCTTTATACCGCTTACTCGCTTTCAATTTTGTTCTTTTAAGACGATTGATATCGAAGTCCGTTTTAATAATTCGATCGTATTCAGCCGTTTGTAACTCTTGAATAATGCGATTAGGCTCAATTTCTCGTTGAGTTACTAACCAACAGAGACCCGCATTTTCTTTGATCTCTTCGAGTAGTACACGCTCGTCACCATCAACATCGCTGATCAACTTTTGTAACGCTTTCGCTGTTTTTGCAGCACTTGATAATGTAGAAAATAATCGATTAATAGTTTCAATCACAGTTACGATCTCATTTGATGGAAGTACTCGAGTTTATAACACCAGAAAGAATCGCATGGATTAGGATCCCACCAATAATCAACCATTTTGCGACCAATAAATAAGTCGCATAATTGACGATATAATCTTCTTGGCTCGACCCTAGTTGAGCAATACTTTGGTTTAAAAAATAAAACGCAAACCAAGTTATCGAGCACAATATTGCTGGCCTGACTAAAGATTTGACATCAAAAGCGGCTTTCATAGTCTGAACTAGTTTAGAAGCTTGGTTTATGCATAACCGTCCCGTAAATTGCAAAGAAGGTTACTAACGCTAAAACGAAGGCCACAATTTTTATCGTTTTTGTTTTCCCACGTTTTAGGGCGAATGTCCCAAGAACAATATAGGCAACAAGCAAAAGTATCTTCAAAGTAACCCAGTCAAACTTTAGTGGGTAGTAGCCTGTAACAATCACTAAAACCACTGCCGATATCAGCAGGACGGTGTCGATGATATGCGGTAGTATTTTCACTGGTTTGGCGTTTAACATCTTGGAGCCACTGATCATCCAATACCCACGAATAACGAATCCCAAAAGGGACAGACCTGCAAACATCATATGAATATGTTTGGTTATTGGATAAATTTCCATTGTATTTTGTCTCCAAATCTTAATTCTAATTGTTGTTCTAACGGATCACGATTCTCGCTCGGAAGAAGCATTTTATATTCAACCGCCTCAAGATACTCGGTATTTAAAATTTCTGCATCATATTGTGCGACGATATGCTCGAGATCTTTCCCGCACTCATACGCAACATTTAAAACAAGTTCTACTTTATTGATTTTCTCGCAAGTATCAAGCTGTTCCATTGCGAGTTTTACACCGCCACCATAGGCGCGAGCGAGTCCACCGGTTCCTAACTTGGTACCGCCATAATAACGCGTACAAACGGCTATTAAATCACCCACGTCGGAATGTTGCAGCACATTGAGCATCGGCTTACCTGCTGTGCCTGCCGGCTCTCCGTCGTCCGAACAACCAATTAAGGTTGTTGACTGAGGATTGCCGACGATATAAGCCCAACAATGATGCGTTGCCGTTGGTTCTTGTTCACGCAAAGATTTTAGGTAGCCTTTCGCTTTGTCGACCGTATCGACATTTACCAATCGGGTGATAAATCGACTACCTTTAATAACCTCTTCCACTTCTACATTTTGCTTAGGAACCGAATAACCAGCCATTTATTTTCCGTTTATTCAACTTCAGCAAAGGCTTCGCGACTTAAATTACGATGCCCATCTGCGGTGACTAAAATATCATCCTCGATACGTATGCCACCAAAGACTTTAAACTGGTTTATCTTTTCCCAATTGATCGCATCATTGAGATCAGTTTGCTTTACATCATCTAGTAAACTGTCAATGAAGTACAAACCAGGTTCAACTGTTAACACCTGATCCTGTTCGATCGTTCGCGTGTTACGTAGAAACGGATGCTCTTGCGGAGGTGGTGTTGTGCCCCCCGCTTTCTCACTTTGATGACCGCCAACATCGTGCACTTGCAAGCCTAGTTGGTGCCCTAAACCATGCGGGAAAAATGCACTTGAAACGCCAGATTCAACCAGTGCGTCAGCCGATGCTGTAACAAAATCAAAGCGTTTTAATATGTCAGCAATACGATGATGCGCTTGTACGTGTAAATCAACGTAAGATTGTTGCGGCTTGATCTGTTCTAACAAGTTCAAATGCATCTCATCCATTGCCTGAATAAGGTCGGCAAATTCATCATTCTTTGCGTAGGAATAGGTACGCGTGATGTCTGACGCATAGCCATTCACTTCAGCCCCAGCATCGATTAAAAACGAAAAATGTTTGTTCGGAGTGGACCGTTGACAGTCGGTGTAATGCAAAATAGCAGCATTCTGATTCAGTGCGACAATATTCCCATAGGGCATGTCATTTTCTAACGCATTGGCGGCCGCTAAGTAGGCATTATTGATTGAAAACTCATTTCCACCTCGATAAAACTCGTCACGCGCTGCGTTATGCGCTTTTGCCGCGAGTCGGTTGGCTTGCCAGATGCATTCAACTTCATAAGCCGACTTATACGCGCGATCCCAATACAAAGGATAAACCAGTGACTCTGGATTTTGTGCTGAAAAACTAACGGCCTCCAACACACCTTCTTTTCGACCCATCAAAACCACGCGCCCGTCCTTAGGAATTAAAGGTAATGCTTGCTCGGGGCGGGCAATTAATTGGATCTCAAAAAACTCGGTGTAAGCACCACTGGGATCCGCCGGCACTGTATGCCAAAAATCAACTGGCTGATAATAAAGCAACTGAGGTTTTCCTGTCTGAGGAATAATAATCTGACAATGTGGATGATCGGTCAGCGGAAGCAGTGCTTTAAAGTGCGGATTAACTTTAAATGGGTAATCCATGTCATCAAGGTATTTTCGAATGGGCATACCGGAAGGAATCACTAGGTAATCGTAATTATGTTCAGCCAACAACTGTTGGTAGCGCTTGAGTAGCGCCTCAATATGTTGTGAATAGCCAGTCTCGATAATCATTGCCATAAAACACCTTTTGCCATGGGTCAGCTGTAAAAAACAACCAACACTAGAATAAATAAACCAGGGCACATTATACAGAATGCTATAGCCGGGAAAACCACCCTCCGATTTGACAGGCACAGTGGAACTATCGCGCTGGAATAAGCAGGGTTCTACACACCCCAAACCCTACTGAATATTCATTTTTAGGATTTACCTAATCATAGAGCTTGGCTAAGCTATTGGAACTTCGTCAGACGTAAAACGCGGCGACTGATCAACCACTTGTCTGACCAGTTAACTGTGTTACTATGAAGCTTTAATGCAGTGCAATAGTGTACCAAAAAGGTGCATACTGAACCGAATCAAAATTATAAGCCTCTGATCATAAGAGGTTTTTCACTTTCTCTGTACAGGATGGAGTCAATAACATGATATTTGAAGGCCAGTCACTGACTTGTCAGCTACTCGACGATGGTATCGCCGACGTGTGCTTCGACAACAAAAATGAGTCTATAAACAAGTTCGACCGCGTGACGCTTGAAGAACTAAAGTCGGTTGCCGAGGCGTTGAGTCAAGCCAAAGATGTAAAAGCAGCCATCGTAACCAGTAACAAACCGGTTTTTATTGTCGGCGCTGATATTACTGAGTTCCAAGGACTTTTCGCCAATTCTCGCGAGGAGTTGTTACAGTGGACCGCGCAAGCAAACAGTATCTTCAATGCCTTTGAAGACCTTCCTTTCCCTACGGTAGCCGCCATTAATGGGTTCGCCTTAGGTGGTGGTATGGAAATGGTCCTAGCCTGTGACTTACGCGTTGCTTCTACCGCCGCTCAAGTTGGTTTACCGGAAACAAAGCTTGGACTGATCCCTGGCTTTGGCGGAACCACTCGATTGCCACGAGTTATCGGCTCAGATAATGCTATTGAATGGATTGCGACCGCAAAACAGCACAAAGCAGATGCGGCGTTAAAAGTGAGCGCCATCGATGCGGTTTGCGAACCAGAACAGTTGCGAGACGTCGCCATCACTATGGCAAAGGACGCAGCTGAGAATAAACTCGACTGGCAAGGTCGTCGCGCTCAGAAAAAGGCGCCTTTACAGCTGAATAAACTTGAAGCAGTCATGGCTTTCAATACCGCCAAAGGTATGGTTGGAGCAAAAGCTGGTAAGAACTATCCTGCACCCATGGCGGCCATTGCTGTGATTGAAAAAAGTGCCGGCTTGAGCCGCGACGAAGCGTTAACAATTGAACATGAAGCGTTCGTCGACTTAGCGAAAACCCCACAAGCCGACTCTTTGATTCAAATATTCCTGAACGACCAATTACTGAAAAAGAAAGCAAAAATCGCCAGTAAAGCGGCCGCTAAAGCCATCAACACGGCAGGTGTGCTTGGCGCCGGCATTATGGGCGGCGGCATTGCTTACCAATCGGCAGTTAAAGGCGTTCCGGCCGTTATGAAAGACATTCGCCAAGATGCTCTAGACTTGGGCATGAGCGAAGCGATGAAAATTCTCAACAAAGGCATGCAAATAGGCAAAGTGAGTGTTGAGAAAATGGCAAAAACGCTTTCAGCGATCAAGCCAACGTTAAACAACGACGATGTTAAGCCTGTCGATATTGTTGTTGAAGCCGTTGTTGAGAATCCAAAAGTCAAAGATGCGGTGCTTTGTGAAGTTGAAGGCCTGTTAGCCGATGATGCGATTCTTACCTCTAATACATCCACTATCTCAATTGATTTGTTAGCCAAAAACTTGAAACGACCAGAGCAGTTTTGTGGCATGCACTTTTTCAACCCGGTTCATAAGATGCCATTAGTCGAAGTTATTCGCGGCGAAAAAACATCGGACGAAACGGTCGCTGCAGTCGTTGCTTATGCTAGTGCTATTGGTAAATCACCGATTGTTGTTCGCGACTGCCCTGGATTTTTTGTCAACCGCGTTCTATTCCCTTATTTCAGAGGGTTCAGCCAACTTCTTCAAGAAGGTGCTGACTTTAGACAGGTTGATAAAGCGATGGAAAAATTTGGCTGGCCGATGGGGCCGTCTTATTTGCTCGATGTCGTTGGTATAGACACCGCCGTTCATTGTGTCGGTGTCATGGCAGACGGTTTCCCTGAGCGAATGAGTGCTTTAGCCAATGATCCTGTGGAATTACTGTACAAGCAAGATAAATACGGACAGAAAAACGGCGCTGGCTTCTTTGCCTATAGCAAAGACAAGAAGGGACGTCCGCAAAAAGTGGTTGAAGAATCCGTGTTCGATATTATTGGTCAACCGAGCAAAGAGTTTGCCGAGCAAGAAATTGTTGAGCGACTCATGGTACCAATGGTATTCGAAGTTATCCGATGCTTTGAAGAAGGTATCGTCGAGACTCCTGCTGAGGCCGATATGGGGCTTGTCTACGGATTAGGATTCCCTCCATTCCGTGGCGGTGCGCTTAAGTATGCTGACAGCATTGGCATCGACAATTTGCTGCAACTAGCTGAAAAATATCAACATCTTGGAGCCGCTTACGCTGCGCCGGAGCGCTTACAAGCCATGGCCAAAGATGGCAAAACGTTTTACTAAGCCTTTGCTTAACACCGTATTCAGGAGAATCAATTATGACTGAAGTAGTAATCGTCGACGCCATCCGTACCCCAATGGGACGCTCTCGCGGTGGCATGTATCGAAATGTCCGTGCAGAACAGTTATCTGCGCACATTATGCAATCATTGGTTGATCGCAACCCGCAACTCGACCCCGCCGACATTGAAGATGTGATTTGGGGATGTGTTCAACAAACGCTTGAGCAAGGCTTCAATATTGCGCGTAATGCCCAGCTAATGACGAGCATCCCACGCAGCGTTCCGGCACAAACGATCAATCGCTTATGCGGATCATCCATGCAAGCACTTCACGCGGCCGCGCAGGGTATTATGACCGGCCATGGCGACACCTACATCATCGGTGGCGTTGAGCATATGGGCCACGTACCTATGAACCATGGCGTCGACTTTGCTCCGCAATTGGCAAAATATGCGGCGAAAGGCTCTGGCTTTATGGGCTTCACGGCTGAGTTATTGGGTAAAATGCACGGTATTTCGCGTCAGCAACAAGATGAATTTGCGTTTGCATCACATCAAAAAGCCCAAAAAGCGACCGATGAAGGCCTGTTTGCCGCTGAAATCGTGCCGACAGAAGGTCATGACGCCAGTGGCGCATTAAAAACCTTCGACTTTGATGAAGTTATACGAGCTGACTCGTCCGTTGAAGATCTTGGTAAACTTCGACCTGCTTTTGATCCGACTGGCACCGTTACCGCAGGAAATGCGTCAGCGCTATCTGACGGTGCGTCTGGCATGCTCGTGATGAGCGCCGACAAAGCCAAAGCGTTGGGCTTAAAACCGATCGCTAAAATTCGCGCCATGGCGTCTGCAGGATGTGACGCGGCGATTATGGGTTACGGTCCTGTTCCAGCGGTTCAAAAAGCGCTTAAGCGTGCGGGTTTAACCGTCGACGATATTGACTTGTTCGAGTTAAATGAAGCATTTGCTGCACAATCACTTCCTGTGTTGAAAGACTTAGGTCTGCTGGATGTGATGGATCAAAAAGTAAACCTAAATGGTGGTGCCATCGCGCTCGGACATCCTCTCGGATGTTCAGGTGCACGCATTAGCACAACATTATTACGATTAATGGAAGCAAAAAATGCGAAACTCGGTGTCGCGACTATGTGTATTGGTCTGGGCCAAGGTATCGCAACCGTTTTTGAGCGTGTTTAACTAGCTCGTTAATCCTCCATTAGAGTCTCTGATCTTTCAGGGACTCTACTTTCTCTCCATTAATTAATTTGTCCGTAACGAACGAATTTATTGTTCGCAAAACAACCGCAATCTGAATTATATTAGCCCCTTTTTACGCTGCGACTGATGGGAGCGCTTGGTTATGTTATTGGGCTTTGTAATTGTGTATCTGGTGCTTTCACTCGCCCTTGGAATCTATGGTGGCACCAAGGTCAATAACTCTCGAGATTTCGTGAATGCCGGACGACATCTACCCATATCAGTGGTGGTTGCTTTGGTGTTTGCAACCTGGTTTGGTGCAGAAACCGTATTAGGTATTCCTGGTACCTTCGTCGAAGAAAACTTAGGCGGACTCATTTCAGATCCCTTCGGTGCTACCTTTTGCTTGATCTTCTTTGGTTTGTTTTTCGCTCGCCCGCTATATCGACAAGGATTATTAACCATTGGCGATTTTTATCGTAATCGTTTTGGGCAGAATGTTGAGGTCGCTGTCGCGCTAGCCATAGCCATCAGTTATCTAGGTTGGGTTTCTGCTCAAATCACAGCGTTAGGATTAGTGTTGAATGTATTAACCGATGGTGCCATTGGTATGCCGCTAGGTGTTGTTATTGGCGCAGCCATCGTTTTAGTTTACACCTTGTTCGGCGGTATGTGGTCGGTAGCGATCACGACCTTTGTTCAAATGATCGTGATTGTTGCCGGATTAATTTGGATTGCGGTGTTGGTATCTGACTTAACCGGTGGAATTTCTCCGGTGGTTGAGCATGCTGCTGCTGCAGGAAAATTTGAATTCTGGCCTGAGTTAACCTGGGCCTCCATCATAACCTTCACCGCCGGGTTTCTCACCATGGGCATAGGCTCGATACCTCAACAAGATACTTTTCAACGAGCGAACTCTGCAAAAACGGAATCAATAGCCGTTTGGGGTTCTATTCTCGGTGGAATCGCTTACCTAGCCTTTGCTGCAGTACCTTTATTTTTAGCCTACGCCGCTTTCATCGTTGAGCCAGAAGCGATGAGTCGCATCAGCGAGCAAGATCCACAAATGGTATTGCCAAGTTTTATTATCGGACACATGCCCTTGTATGCCCAGGTAATATTCTTTGGAGCACTTCTATCGGTCATTATGAGCACAGCCAGTGGCGCTTTACTGGCACCTGCTGTTACCATTTCAGAAAATGTCATTCGACCGTTTATTCACAATAAAAACTTCAACGATCGACAGTTATTGTGGTTAATGCGAGCGACCGTATTGGCATTTGGCTTTTTGGTTGTCGGCTACTCGTTATGGTCGTTGCAGCAACAAACCAGCATTCATCATATGGTAGAAAGTGCATACAAAGTCACTTTGGTCATGGCACTGGTTCCTTTAGTGGCGGGAATTTATTGGAAGCGCTCCAGTAACGCTGGCGCCATCGCCTCTATTGTTGCTGGGTTACTGGTTTGGTTGCCGCTGGAGTTTATTCTCACAGATTCACCGATACCACCGCATTTCTACGGTTTTTTTGCCGCGATCATTGCCATGATTGTGGTTAGCTTGGTGATACCTAACAAAAATGTGCCCGACAAAGCGGTGCTCAACGAAACAGCGCCCGACAAAACAATGGCGGATCCTGTTTCAGAAAGCTAAATTGGCATTAAGACGCACAGTAACTGTGTCAAATTACACAGTGCAGTATCGATAGAAGCGATAGACTAGAAGAGGGTTAAACGAGAATTGAGTTAAACCCTCTTTTTACAGGAGACTATCGTGATTGCTGGAAACAAATGTGTCAGCAGGAGACTATAGAGCCGACATAGGTATACGGC
>Ga0209475_10002615_pt1 | contig 17746 bp, 14 predicted proteins | sample tdDd471_FD_187128 | JGI IMG/M metagenome (GOLD analysis project Ga0209475, IMG submission 187128) | Marine sediment microbial communities from the Atlantic coast under amendment with organic carbon and nitrate - tdDd47.1 (SPAdes)... | ecosystem: Environmental > Aquatic > Marine > Coastal >... | reverse complement strand
TGAACACCTGTCGGGACCGTGAAAGGGTCAACGATCATTCCGTTGATCCTTTCGTCTCCTGTAAGAATATGGTCACCCTCGGCTTTGTCGTTCATCATATTGGCAATCTTTTTTAGTGTTTCAGAACATGGCCCCGAACCTCGAGGTTGCAGCATACGCTGCGAAAAATATGTTGATACGCTAGGGGCAGTAGGTGTGATACTGATCCGTCAAATGCCTGGAGTAAGGTAAGCTAGGCTTTCGTGAGCGAAACATCCTTCGAGTCTGAAAACCATTCTATATTCCCCTGCGGGCAATTTGTGGGGCGTGTAATACGCTTGGTATGGCTCCAATCCACCTGAGTACAGATCGTAAAAATGATTGTTCGCGTCATCATGGATCGTGATATCAACTTGAATATCACCACCCGACGCTGTCCCCTTCACTTCGTAAATTATACGTCCAGGGGCTGTGTCCACATATTGTAAGGCCGTGAATCTTTGGAAAAACACCCCCGTACCCTCAGACTTCTTGACCAACGCCACCAAGTTAGCGAGGCCTTCCCGGTTCAGAAGATATTTCATCGTATTGACGTCGGCGTCAGTGCGAACGACAATCGCGCTCAAAGTGTCCTCAATGTGCAGGGGACTCTCTGCTAGGACTTCTGCGCAACGTTGTCGCTTTTGGTCGTCGCTAGGGTACGCTTCATCATGATAGGTGCCCGAAAAATCCAGGTTATCAAATCCGGCATCGCCGTCATAAACATTCGAATAGGGAGATTGCATATTCCCGCACGAAAACTGCGTACTTCCCTTCGTCAACACAGCTTCGCTATCGAACACCAGCATCACAAGAAACCCCGCGTGCTTACCCATATAGTAATCAGCTGGTTTTCGAATTCCCTCGATGTGATATTGGGTTGGTGTTCTAGGGCGAAAGTACAGCCTCACCTTCGAGTGTGCGTCCTCTCGGTTTTGGATGATTTGGGTGGGTGCGATATCATTTAGAAGTACGCCATTTGCTACAGCGTCTTGTCGCGACGTAAGAGCACCCGCTTTGAGAACGGAAATCGCGTTTTCCACGGGTTCATGCCGAAAAAGGTATCTCGGCCATTTTTTTTTGTAATTTGAGAACTTAGCGCTCCATTCATCCACGTGAGCTTTGTGGCGCGCACTACTAATGCCCATGTGTAAACTGTCCTTTACTGAGTAACTGCAGCAACAGGCATCGAAGAACTATTTCGAGTGTACTCTAGTACCAAATTATTTCGCCCATGACGGTTAGCAATGTTGACTGGCCTTACGTATGGTAAATGCGAAAGCACCGAGAACACCTTCAACGCGCGGTTTTGGACTGATTCCGGCAAATCAAAACGACCTAGTGTACTGACCGACAAAACACACCAAATCCTGAAAAGATCTTCTTCAGCTGCCAATAAATCGTTACAGCCGCGAGCCCCACGAAGTTCGTTGCGCTCATTCAATTGGACATAGAAGGGTTCATTCTTCATTAGGGGGCGGATTTCGCCGCCACATAAATCAATCGCTTTTATCAGATCTTGGTAGAAGCCTTCGAATGAAGTCGGATTCTTGATCTGCTGCATTATCGGAAGCTCGTGTTCGAGGGCTCCCAGGTTTTTTTCGAAGTCATGAATGTAAACCGCTATAGGAAGGTCGTGGAGGTGGTCGACCATCAACGGCTTAACTTCGCTCCAGTCAAGTCCGCCATTCCCGCAGCCCAATCGGGGAAAGGCAATCTCTCTGATTCCTGCGGACTCAAAATTGTTCCTGAATTCAATCAGGCCATTTCGAACGTATTCAATCTTCGATGGGTTCCGCCAGTGTTTCTTGGTTGCGAAATTGAGAACCCACTGATCGGAGCCCTTCCAAAGCCATGATGAACCCGGCTCCAAACGTCCGCTCTTGCAGACCTCTTTGTACTCACGAAACATGTCTGGATAGCGTTCTTTGAATGCGGCCGCCAGCCCCTTTCCCATCACTCCCACGGTGTTGACCGTGTTAACAACGGTTTGAGCAGAAGACGCCATCAAGCTCGTTCTGTGAAACTTCAGCATAGTGAAACACCTCCCTTACCTGATCCAACGAGTTAGAGCCGTAATTTACGCTTTGCGCGCAGCACAAACGGAGAACATCCGTGCGTTTTACTCAATATATAGGTGCCTGAAAGCTATACGCCACACAAGAGTAGAGTTCGTCGCAGGCCGGTTACCGTCAGTTTTCACTGTGTTCGAAACACATAGATCGCTGTTCGAGTGATATGTTGGTGGGCTGCGAACATCTGCTTTCGTGGAGGGAGTTGATCCATTTGGCTCCCGCGGTGAACGACCGGTTTCCGCCCGGCCTGCATGTGCTGCCCCGCCAGACTGATCACCAGGTAGGGGACCGTTTTGGGGCTGGCCACGGCCTGCGCTGAACCTGGTGCGAGCGTCGGCTAGGGGCCACGAACCAAACCTTGGATGATACACGTACCCCAGCGTTCCGGGACTTCGCGCTTCGCTCAGGACATTCCGAGGCGCGGTTCGCCACGGTTCATTCTGGTGATGTGGCCATTTGTATCCGCGCGACACGGTAACCACCTGCTTCTCATGACCTGCCATCCGGAGCACCCCAATGGAAACCACCCCGCACCTCCTGTCAAAGACCGACACCGCAAAGTTTCTCGGCGTTTCCGAGCGCACCCTGGACCGGTGGCATACGCTCCGGAAAGGCCCTGCCCGTATCAATGCCGGTCGCCGGGTCCTCTATCGCCTCTCCGCCGTTTCGACTTGGTTGAGCGCCAACGAGATCCAGCCGATGGGCACCTTCATCGGCGGATACACGACGACCTGAGGCACAAGACTACATGCGTTAAACCCATGGATTAACGCCCGCCGGACCTTATCAACCCGCGGGAAATCTCCCAAATGGCTTCCACTGGCGGAGTATGGCCAGGGAACATAAAACGGAATCACCATGACGAACGGTGTCTTTGGATCCCAAGCGGAAATGTACTGGAAGGCGGGCTTGGCTGCCATTCCTCTGAGGGAGAATGAAAAGCGTCCTGCTATTTCTGAATGGCAGGTCTATGCTGAACGCCTGCCTACAAACGAGGAGCAGCAGAGCTGGCTCAAGGCATATCAGGGCGGCAACATCGGCCTTGCCCTGGGACCGGCGTCCGGGGTCGTTGCCATCGACATCGACACGGATGACCCGGTTGCGCGGCAGGCGATTGACCGGGTCCTGCCCCCGTCTCCTTTCGAACGTATCGGCGCGAAGGGTGCCGTCCGGATGTATCGTTACAGTGGCGAACGGACGGCACGTATCCAGTCGGACAATGGAATGGTTTGCGAGATCCTGTCGGGGGGCAGCCAGGTGGTGATGCCCGGCTCAATCCACCCCGACACCCTGAGGCCCTATCGCGCCAATACCAACCTCTGGGAGGTCCTTGATCAACTGCCGAAATTGCCGAGCGACATTGAGCGGCGACTTCGGTCAGAATTGAAGGCCGCAGGTTTCAATGTCAGCGACAAGCAGGCCCTCAAGACCATTGACTTTGTACCTGCAGGGGCCCGCAACAATTCGATGGTCAAACTCGCCGGTCTTCTCGCGCGCGCCGTCAGCCGCAACGAACGGACCCTTCTGGAAGCCTTAGGTGAGATGGAGGCCTGGGTGCTGGGCTACGTGGAACAGGTTCCTGGTGACCCTCTTACCGTCGAGGAAGCTCAGAAGAAGGTGATCCATTTCCTTGCGAGGGACGCCGAGAAGCGCTCGCTTCCTTCCGGCTGGGACACCGGCTTGACCGATGAGGACATTGAAAAGCTTGGGCTGGTGCAGGCTCGCCAGAACCGGAAAATGACCCAGGCTGAGATCCTCGACTACTTGGCCCACGAAATCTGCATTTCGGACGGCATCGGCCTGAAGGATATGCCAGATGTCATCGACAAGCTCATGGTGGACTTGGCCCGGTCGGTTCCTGAAATCGACTCTATTGGGCAGGACCGCATCATGAGCTTAATCGTGTCACAGAGCGGGGGCGCGATCAGGCTGACGACGCTGCGGAAGAAGCTGAAGGAGCTGTTGAGGGGCGACATCGAAGGGGAAAACCATAACGAGATCGCGAAGGCCGCCTTAAATAGCCTCTCAGAATACGGAGAAGTTCGGCATTGCGGTGGATCCTTCCTCCAATGGGAAGGATCGCACTGGACAAAAATGCCGGACGGGGAAATTGTCAAGTTTGTCGCAGAGGAGTTCGGAAACCTGCCTGCTTCGCGCAAGACCTCGGACTATAAGCAGATCGAGAGTCTTATGGCCAAAATCGCAGCGGCCCCTCTGGCGTCAAGCCACGTTCGTGGTGTCAACTTCGCGAATGGGTTTCTGGATGAGGATCTAGTGCTGCATCCGCACAGTCCCGAGTTCGGAGCCACGACAGTACTGCCCTACCGGTATCTCCCTGAGCATGTCCCGCAGCCCGAAATGTTCCTGAAGTTTCTGGAAGACAGCTGGGGCGAAGATCTTGATTTCAAAGACAAAGTTAAGGCACTTCAGGAGGCCGTCGGGGCGACCCTGTTCGGTGCGGCGACGGAATACCAGAAGGTATTTTGTCTCTATGGGAAGGCCCACTCAGGCAAATCGGTAGCCGCCCAGATTGTAATGTCGCTCCTGCCGGATGAGGCCATCTCAACCGTGGCTCCGGAAAAGTGGCACGACAAGTTCCTCCCTGCCCAGCTTTTTGGGAAAGCCATGAACTTCGCGGGCGAACTGCCAGAGAGCCGTAAGATCAGCGGCGACATCTTCAAGCAGGTGGTTGCCGGTGAAAGGATCTCGGCCCAGCACAAGAACAAAGACCCGTTCTCATTCAACCCTCAGGCAGCACATTGGTTCAACTCCAACCACCTCCCCAAATCCGATGACACATCGCAGGGGTTCACCCGTCGCTGGCTGTTTCTGGAATGGAACAAAGCCGTTTCGGCGGAAAGGGCCGACGTCAACCTTGCAAGGCGCATCATTGATGAAGAGCGCGAGGCCATCGCGAACTGGGCTATTGAGGGCTACGCGCGGCTGAAGGAGCAGGGTCGGTACACCGAGCCGGAAAGCCACAAGGTACTGGCCAGGCGCATGGCATCAGAAAACAACTCGGTGCTGCACTTCCTGAACTCCTCCGACAATATCCGGGTGGGGCTGAGCAAGACGACCAACGAGGTCAAGCTCTACGCACTTCATGATGCTTACATCTCGTTCTGCTGGACTACCGGGGTGCGTCATAAAGTCGAAATCCATAAGTTCGAGGGCCTTCTGATCGAACTGCAAGAAGTTTTCGGCTTCGAAGTTCAGAACCGGACGGCAGTGGGGGGCCAGCGTGATGTCGTGGTGAGGGGTATTGAACGTGATCCAAAGCTGGGTGGCATGCTAAGGGCTGTCTAGTCCAGCAAATCGACGACAGACACCACACAGGCGGGGCCGCAGTCAACGGCCCCGTTTTTGCTGGTTTATCCACTATGATGAAGAGTTGGCCCAAGGCCCTCGGCCAGCCTCCCAGAGACCGCCGGTACATGTATCCAAGTCGGAGGTCTCGGATGCAGGTCATCGAGGCCTCGGGCCTTGGGCCGGTTTCTCCTAGTTTAACTGCGAGGCGGGATTTGCTCACGTACCGCCCACCCTCATGAGTGCGGGCCTCTACGGAAGGACAAGATGCTGGCGCGGCCCGGTTGATTGCGCTGGGGGCAGCCAGCTATTAGGGATTTGGTTTTCCGGCGGGGCCGAAGACCTCAGACATCAGCAGGGTACTGTTTCATTTTTGTACTTCCTGCCAAATTTCTTCTCTATGTTTCGCAATGCAAAAATTTGATTAATCCCATAGATAAACTCGTTTCTCTGCTTATAGAAAACCACTCCCCCATTCTGGCAGAGCACAAGAATGGAACTCCTCAAATGGTCTCATCAAGGTGAACCATTTCGAAGAATATAGAACCATTCACCTGCACCACCGAGCTTCCTAAATGGCAGGACGCCCCCCAAATATCAGCCATGAGACAGGCAAACACAGACACCCAAGGGACCAAGCGCGCGCTGACAAGCCTCATTGAGCAATACGCCCGCACCCATGGTCTAACCTTCCTACAGGCCGGGCGGATTGTTTGCGCTGACCCGACATACCGGGATCTCGTCATGGAGGGCATGGGCGGCTGGTACCGCGGAAAGCCACCCAGCGACAGCACCATCAACCGGTTGAAAGATCTGGAAAAAAAGCGTCTCGCCAAGCTCTGGCCAAAGGTCACAAAGGAGGACTTCTCGCAGGAAGACCTCGAACTCTACCTGTCGCCATATCTGAAGAAACCCGCCCGCAAGGCGGCCAAACCGCCGCGATACAAGAGCCTGCGTGCTGAAGCCGCCAACCTATTCGAAAGCGGCATGAGTCAGCCGGAGATCGCCCGCAAGCTCGGGGTTGGCCGCTCCACCGTCTACCGTTGGCTCCCCATCAATCGAGCCTGAGAGATGCAAAACCTCCGCCCCTTCCTGACTGCCCGCGCCGAAGAGTTGGCGCAACAGGCGACCACCAGTCCTGTGCCCATCTGGCGCCCCGTGACCACCCGTGAAATCGGCCGGCTGCTCGGCATTTCGATCCAAGTCCTCGCCAACTGGCGCGTCCGGGACCAGGGACCACCCTTCACGCATGCGGGCCGTGCGCTCGGGCGCAAATGCCTCTATCGGATGGACCAGGTTCTCGAATGGCTGACCGGGACAGCCGCCTGGGAGTTCGACCGTTCGTGGCTTGTGGTCAGAGGTCTGGCGCCAGACGACGCCGACGAAGGCTATGTGGAATGGGCCAAGCGAGTGATCTCCTGAAGGCTCCTTGATGAAATCGGGCGAAACGGAAATGCTACCCCGAATGGATTTACCCCTATTTGGAGGAAATCGCCGATCCCTCAAGGAGTTAAAGGTATACACCTTCCTGAGGTGGATCTTGGGGGCGCCAAGCGCGCAGGTAGGCGGTAGGGGCGCCTTCCCGGTGATTTCGACCATCTCCCGGAAGCCCTTCACGCCGAGTTTCTCGTGGTAACAGGTCCCTGCCCGCGAAGATCATCGAAAACGCTGAATGCCTCAGATCCGAGGCCCCAAGACACCCCCATTGATCCGGGAGGCGATCTGGGGAATTGTGTGGTCGATAGATTGAATGGCGGTCATTTCTCCCTATGGGTGCACAAAGCGGGAATTTTGAACATCTGGTGGAGCTAGACAGGCCCCTCGCCGTTCTCGCATCTCACGCGGAGCGTTACTTCGTTGACGACGCGAACACGGCTCTGATCAAGACCCGCCAGTTCGCCGAGCGAATGACCAAGGTCGCCGCCGAGAGCGCTGGCGTGACCATCGAAGAGCACGAAACCTTCGCTGACACCCTCCGCAAGATACGCCGGGACGATCTGATACCGGGCGAGATCCTGGACGTCTTGCATCGCCTCAGGATGGAGGGCAATGCGGCAGTTCACGGTCATGATGGCGAGCGGCGGAGCGCATTCGAGGCAATCAAGCTCTGTCACCGGCTGGGCGTCTGGTTTCGCGCCTCGGTGACCCGCAACCCCGGACTGACGATACCCTTCCACCCTCCGAGATTGGCCGAGGGTGATACCGACGCGCTCAAACGCCAAGTTGAGCACCTCAGGACAGAGCGGCGGAGGCTCTTGAATGAGACCGAGCAGCTCTCTGCTGCAGCCGAGGACGCCATGTCTGCTGTTCTGGAAGCTGAAGAAAGAGCCCGTCTTGCCGAAGAGGAAAAGCAGGTCTTCGAGGAGTTGGCGTTGGAGGCCGAGCAAAGAGCCACTGCACGGCCCGCTGAGGCACCGCAGATGTTCATCAGTGCCGCCTTCGCTTCGGCCAAAGACATGGACTTCGATGAGGACGACACCCGCCTCCTGATCGATGAACAGCTTTGCCAGGCCGGCTGGGAGGCAGACAGCGTCAATCTACGTTATTCGAATGGTGTGCGCCCGGAGCGCAACAAAAACTTGGCCATCGCCGAATGGCCAACCGCAACCGGTCCGGCAGACTATGCCCTTTTCGTTGGCAGGACACTGGTTGGCGTCATCGAGGCCAAACGGAAACGCAAGAACGTGATGTCGGCCCTGGATCTTCAGGCCACGCGGTATTCCAAAGGGATTCACCCAGACTCATCCTTCGAGTTCGCCGGTGGGCCTTGGGATGACCACAAGGTCCCCTTCCTCTTTGCCACCAACGGTCGCAGCTACTATCCAAATATGGCCATCCAGAGCGGTATCTGGTTCCGAGACACCCGGAACGAGAGAAATGCCGGTCGTGCGGTCGAAGGCTGGTTCACACCGAAGGGTCTGATGGAACGCCTCGACGTCGACCGAGAGGCTGCAGAAAAGGAACTGGCCAAGAAACCCTTTGATTTCGGGTTTGATCTCCGCCCCTATCAGATCGACGCTATCAAGGCCGTGGAACGGGAACTCCCAGAACATCGCCGCAAGATGCTGATCGCGATGGCCACCGGGACCGGCAAGACCAAGCTCGCCATCGCGATGATCTACCGTCTTCTGGAAGCCAAACGGTTCCTGCGGGTCTGCTTCGTGGTTGACCGAAGCGCGCTCGGGGAACAGGCTGAGAGCGCATTCGAGACCACGAGGATGGTCGGCGCCAAGACCTTTTCCGAGATCTTCGGCCTGCGTGGCCTCGACGACAAAGACATCGACCGCGATGCGAAGATTCACATTTGCACTGTCCAGAGCCTTGTGAAACGTGTTCTGGAGCAGGAACCAGGAGAACGACCACCGGTCGACCAATACGATCTCATCCTGATCGATGAGTGTCACCGTGGCTACCTCCTGGATCGGGAAATGAGCGAAGCGGAAGCCACTTTCCGCGACCAGAACGACTATGTGTCCAAGTATCGTCGGGTCGTCGAGTACTTCGACGCTGTAAAAATCGGTTTGACGGCCACTCCCGCCCTGCATACGGCACAGATCTTCGGGGATCCCATCTTCCGGTACAGCTACCGGGAGGCGGTAATTGATGGCTGGCTTGTCGACCATGATCCCCCACACTTGATCAAGACCGCGCTCAGCGAAGCCGGGATTACCTTCGAAAAGGGAGAGACTATCGACGTCTTGGACCCGGGAACCGGTGAAATCGACACGGCGAAGCTGCCAGACCAGCTCAAATTCCAGGTCGAGCACTTCAACCGCAAGGTCCGGGCGCCACAATTCAACAAAGTGGTGGCCGAGGAGATCGCACGGCGGGTAGACATCATGTCATCTGACGCCGGCAAAACCTTAGTGTTCGCAACTTCCGACGCGCATGCCGAAGAGGTCGTGCAATACCTGCGACTGGCCTACCGAGACGAAGGCCTCGAAATCCGCGACGACATGATCCAGAAGATCACCGGGTCGGTAGATCAGCCTGGGAAATTGATCCTAAAATACAAGAACGAGGCTGATCCCCGTATTGCCGTGACCGTCGACTTGCTGACAACCGGCATCGACGTACCGTCGATCACCAACTTGGTCTTCTTACGGCGGGTGAACTCGCGGATCCTCTACGACCAGATGATCGGCCGGGCCACGCGGCAATGCGAGGAAATCGGGAAAGAGGCGTTCCAGATCTACGACGCAGTCGACCTCTATCCCAACCTTCAGGCCATGACAGAGATGCGACCCGTGGTAGTGAACCCATCGGCCACCTTCGAAACCCTGTTCGACGGTTTCGAGAACGCCACTGACGATAAACACCAGGAAGAGATCCTGGATCAGATCATCGTGAAGCTTTCCCGGAAGCTGCGACGCATGAACGAGGAGATCCGGACCCAGTATACCGCTCAGGCCGGAGAGACCCCGGAAGAGACTCTACAACGCTTCCGCACCGGCCCCCCCGCGAAAGTTCGGGAGTGGACAAAGGCCCGCCCTGGTCTTGGGACTTTCTTCGACTTCAAGGGAGACCGCGGCGCGCCCCCGATCATCCCGATCTACAAGGGCACGGACAAGGTTACCAAGGTGATCCGTGGCTACGGGGATGGCGTCAAACCGGCGGACTTCATCGAAGCCTTCGAGGCGTTCATCCGTGAGAACGTCAACAGGATCGACGCCCTGAACCTGGTCCTGACCCGCCCCCGGGACATGACCCGGGAGAGCCTGCGGGAGCTTCGACTTGCCCTCGACGCCCGACATTTCACCGAAAGCGCTCTCCAGACGGCCTGGCGCGACAAGACCAATGAGGACATTGCGGCCTCGATCATCGGCTTCATCCGGCAGGCGGCCCTCGACGATGCCCTGATCCCCTATGCGGAGCGGGTGGACGCGGCAATTCGCAAGGTTGCCTCTGAACATCATCTGGACGACGTGCAGCAACGCTGGCTTTCCCGCATCGGAGATGAGATGAAGAGCCAGGTTGTCATCGACCGCCAGGCCTTCGACGATCCGCCCTTCGCGCAACAGGGCGGGTACAGGCGGTTCAACAAAATCTTCGGGGGCGAATTAGACTCCATCCTCGACGAAATAAAGAAAGAGACATGGGAGCCCGCAGCATGAGCGCCACGCAGGACATCGTCGCCAAGCTCTGGAAACGCTGTGACATCCTTCGCGACGACGGGGTGACATACTCCGAATACGTGACCGAGCTGACCTTCCTGCTGTTCCTCAAGATGATGGAAGAGACCGGGCAGGAAGCCCGTATTCCCGAAGACTACCGCTGGTCCACCTTGGCCAAGCGCGAGGGGGTGGGCCAGCTGACCCACTACAAGCACCTTCTGACGGCGCTGGGTGATCGGGCGGAAAAGGATGCCAACGGCCGGCCCAAGCCCGCTAAGGACAAGCTCGTCCTCGCAATCTTTGAGAACGCCCAAACCCGTCTGCGCAAACCCGCCAATCTGAAAAGCCTGACCACCGCTATCGACGACCTCGACTGGTTCGATGCCCGCGAGGAAGGCCTGGGAGATCTCTACGAGGGGCTGCTGCAGAAGAACGCCGAAGACAAGAAATCCGGCGCCGGACAGTACTTCACCCCACGGCCCCTCATCGACTGCCTCATCCGCCTGACCAAGCCACAGCTGGGCGAGCGGATTCAGGATCCAGCGGCCGGCACCGGCGGCTTCATCGTCGCGGCCCACAGGCGCATCTACGAAGAGAACAACGAGCTCTACGGCCTGCCCGATGGTGCCGCCGAAAAGCAAATCCGAAACTGCTACACCCTTGCAGAACTCGTCCCCGACACACACCGCCTCTGCCTGATGAACCTGATGCTTCACGGCATCGAGGGCAACGCGCAGTCGCTCGACACGCTGACCGACGAGGGCGCGACCCTGCCCAAGGCCAACCTCATCTTGTCCAATCCGCCCTTCGGCACCAAGAAAGGCGGTGGACGACCGCAGCGGGGCGATTTCTCGACCACCGCGAACACCTCGAACAAGCAGCTGGCCTTTGTTGAGCATATCATCCGGGCCCTGAAACCAGGCGGGCGGGCCGCCGTGATCGTGCCCGACAATGTGCTCTTCGAGGACGGCACCGGGCGGGCCCTGCGCCAGATGCTGATGAACTGGTGCGACCTGCACACCATCCTACGCCTGCCCACCGGCATCTTCTACGCGCAAGGGGTCAAGACCAACGTCCTCTTCTTTACCCGCAACGCCGACAAGGCGCAGAGCGGCGGGACCGAGGTCGTCTGGGTCTACGACATGCGCGCCGGTGCACCTTCCTATGGCAAAACCAATCCGCTCAAAGCCGAACACTTTGCCGACTTCGAAGCGGCCTACGGCGAGGATCCCCTTGGCCAAGCCGAGCGGCAGGACCAGGGTGAGGACGGCCGCTTCCGCCGCTTCACCCGCGAGGCTATCGCCGCGCACGGCGACAACCTCGACATCTCTTGGCTGCGCGATGGCGAGGAAGAGGCCGAGGACGGCCTGACCGACCCCGACGACATCACCGCCGCGATCCTCGGCCACCTGCGTGAGGCCACACGTGAAATAGAAGCGCTGGTGCTGGAGCTGGAGGGCGGGGAAGAGGAACCAACACCGGTGGCGGCGGAATGACTGAACTACCCCAAGGCTGGGCGCTCGCTACTGTCGCTGACTTTGGTGCCCGCGAAAGCGGTGCTATCACGGATGGCCCGTATGGCAGCAATCTTAAGACGGCACACTACACCGACTCAGGTCCAACCGTAATTCGACTCGGCAACATCACACCTGAGCGACTGGATATAACCGACCGCGCGCGCATCAGCGAAGATCACTTTGCTTCCTTGCCGAGGCACCATGTCCAGCCGGGCGACGTGGTAGTGGCCGCACTTGGTGATCCAATTGGTCGTGCATGCCGTGTTCCTCCCGGGATCGGCGACGCTATGGTCAAGGCCGATTGCTTTCGGATTCGGACTTCCGAGGACGTCGATCCTGATTTTCTGGTGAAGTGGCTGAACTCGCCCGAGGCGCGGGGAGGTTTCCTCGCTGCGAGCCATGGCCTCGGTAGGATCCGAGTGAACCTGTCCGATGTCCGGAACTCACCCGTTCCGCTTCCCCCACTCCCCGAGCAGCGGCGGATCGTGGCGAAGCTGGATCGGCTCTCGGCACGCTCGGCCGCCGCGCGCGACCACCTCGCCCACACCACCAAACTTGTCACCCGCGCCAAGCAGGCAATCCTTGATGCCGAAACTGTTCAGGCCACGGAAGACTGCCACACTGTTACCATCGCGCAGATCGTTGATGTCATGTTCGATGGTCCCTTCGGCTCAAACCTGAAGTCGAAGGATTACACGTCGGAAGGCGTGCGCGTTGTCAGGCTTGAGAACATTGGCGTCATGGAGTTCCGCTCCGAAAAGGTCACGTTTATCTCTGAGGAAAAGTTCGAGTCCCTCCAACGGCACAGCCTCCAACCTGAAGACCTAGTTTTCTCTTCGTTCGTGGCAGACGATGTGCGAGCGGCGTTGATACCAGATGATCTTGGCCCTGCGATCAATAAGGCGGATTGTTTCTGTGTTCGCCCAGACAGGGATGTGGCTGATCCCAAATACCTTTTGTTTCGTCTGAGCACCCGTCAGACCTACCGGGACATGGAGAAACTTGTCCACGGAGCAACTAGACCGCGGATCGGTCTAAAGCATCTCAAAGCGTATGAGATCGCCTTGCCTTCGCTCGAAAGGCAGCGCCAGATCGTCCACCGCATCGAAGCCGCCTTCGCCCGCATCGACCGGCTGACCGAGGAGACCAGCCGCGCCGCCCATCTCCTAGACCGGCTCGACGAGCGTCTGCTGGCCAAGGCCTTTGCCGGAGAGCTCGTCCCCCAGGACCCCAAAGACGAACCCGCCGAGGCCCTCCTTTCCCGCATCCGCGAAGCCCGCGCGACAACCCCGAAACCCAGACGAACCCGCGGCAAGAAAACCGCCGCAGAATGACGACCGAATACCGCAGCCGCCCGATCACCGCCGGGAACCTCAAGGCCTTCCGTATCACCCTGACGCCGTTCCGACACCTGTTGCCACCGGACGTGATCGGCTCGAACGACAGGCACAGCCCCGCTGCAGCCGCCCTCAGACTTCGCTGGCGCCATCATGCGGTCGATACCGACATCCCCAGCTATCCGCACGGGAAAGGGCCGCGAGGGTTCTTCCGATCCCGATCCTTCGCCGAGCTCTTTCTATCCGACAGCGGGGCGGAAGTGGGCGACGTCGTGATCTTCGAGCAACTCGGCTCGCACGAGTGCCGTCTGTATCTTGAGAAGCCGTCGGGCGAACGGATCGGATAGCCCGAAAACCGATGGAATCGCGGTCGCCAATATGTGATTCGCGGGTTGGGACTTTTAGGCGAAATATCCAAGCTCAAAGCCACCGAAGACCCGAGGTGAATTTCGGACACACATCGGACACGGCTTTCTCCCATTTTCTGGGAACATCGCCTAACCCATTGAAAAGAGTGGTGAGCCGTGCAGGATTCGAACCTGCGACCCACTGATTAAAAGTCAGTTGCTCTACCAACTGAGCTAACGGCCCACTCTCGCGGCGTCCGGGGCTGCCCGTCGCCGTGGTGCTCTCTACGCCAAATGCCTCGAAGGGATCAACGCCTAAATCGCACCCCGACACGGGAATTTTGCTTCCCCGGCGTCCGGTTGGCGGCCTACCTAGAAAAGCCGCGCCGGGGGGTCAAGTGCGAATCGTGCAGAATGGGCCCGGCGGTCGGGATTCTCTGGATTCCCCGCCCGGGCATCGCTATATGCCCGCCATGATACGCCACGCGGACACCGGTTTGCCCTTCATGAAGATGCACGGGCTGGGCAATGACTTCGTCATTGTCGATGCGCGTTCGCATGGCGTGCCGCTCTCTCCCGCCCTTGTCACGGCCATCGCGCACCGGCAGTTCGGGGTGGGATTCGACCAGCTCGCGGTGATCGAGCCGGGCAAGGGCGCGACCGACGCGCATCTGGTCTTCTACAACGCCGACGGCTCCACCTCGGCGGCTTGCGGCAATGCCACCCGCTGCATCGCCCGCCATCTGATGGCGGAGGGCGGCAAGACCGACCTCACCCTCACCACCGAACGCGGCACGCTTTTTGCGCGGGATGCGGGCGCCGGGCTGACGTCGGTGAACATGGGCCAGCCGCAACTGGACTGGGCCGAGATCCCGCTGGCGCGGGAAATGGATACTCTGGAGCTGCCGATCGAGGGCGCCCCCACCGCCACCGGCATGGGCAACCCGCATTGCACCTTTTTCGTCGCCGATGCCGAGGCGGTCGACCTGGAGGCGCGCGGCGCCGAAATTGAACATCACCCGCTTTTCCCCCAGCGCACCAACGTGCAGTTCGCCTCCCTGAGCGGCCCCGACCGGCTGCGCATGCGGGTGTGGGAACGCGGGGTGGGCGTGACGCTGGCCTCCGGCTCCTCCTCCTGCGCCACGGCGGTGGCGGCGGCGCGGCGCGGGCTGACCGGGCGCCGGGTGACCCTCACGCTCGACGGTGGCACGCTGCAGGTGGACTGGCGCGAGGACGGGGTCTGGATGACCGGGCCGACCATGCATGTGTTCAGCGGCACGCTGACGCCCGAGTTTCTGGATGCGGTGGAATGACCGCGCCGAAATTCACCACGCTGGGCTGCCGCCTCAACACCTATGAGACCGAGGCGATGAAGGAACTGGCCGCCGAGGCCGGGCTTTCCGACGCGGTGGTGGTCAATACCTGCGCGGTGACCGCCGAGGCGGTGCGCAAGGCGCGGCAGGAGATCAGACGGCTGCGCCGCGACAACCCCGGCGCCCGCATCATCGTCACCGGCTGCGCCGCCCAGACCGAGCCCGAGACCTTTGCCGCCATGACCGAGGTCGACCGCGTCATCGGCAACACCGAGAAGATGCAGCCCGAGACCTGGGCGCGCCTGGGCCCCGATTTCATCGGCGAGACCGAGCGCGTGACGGTCGACGACATCATGAGCGTGACCGAGACCGCCGGCCACCTGATCGACGGCTTCGGCACCCGCAGCCGGGCTTACGTGCAGGTGCAGAACGGCTGCGATCACCGCTGCACCTTCTGCATCATCCCCTACGGGCGCGGCAATTCGCGCAGCGTGCCCGCCGGGGTGGTGGTGGACCAGATCAGGCGGCTGGTGGATCGCGGCTATAACGAGGTGGTGCTGACCGGTGTCGATCTGACCTCATGGGGCGCCGACCTGCCGGGCGAGCCGCATTTGGGCGACCTGGTGATGCGGATTCTGAAGCTGGTGCCGGACCTGCCGCGCCTGAGAATCTCCTCGATCGATTCGATCGAGGCGGACGAGAACCTGATGCAGGCGATCGCCACCGAGCCGCGGCTGATGCCGCATCTGCACCTGTCGCTGCAGCATGGCGACGACCTGATCCTGAAGCGGATGAAGCGGCGGCATTTGCGCGACGACGCGATCCGGTTCTGCGACGAGGCGCGGCGGCTGCGCCCCGGCATCACCTTTGGCGCCGATATCATCGCCGGCTTTCCAACCGAAACCGAGGCGCATTTCGAGAACTCTTTGAAACTGGTGGCCGACTGCGACCTGACCTGGCTGCATGTCTTTCCCTACTCGAAACGCGAAGGCACGCCGGCGGCAAAGATCCCCAACCAGGTGGATGGTAACCTGGCCAAGGCGCGGGCCGCCCGGCTGCGCGCGGCGGGCGCGGCGCAGGTGGCGCGCCATCTGGCGGCGCAGGTGGGCGCAACCCACCGGGTGCTGATGGAAAACCCATTCATGGGCCGGACCGAGCATTTCACCGAGGTGGATTTCACCACGCCCCAGCCGGAGGGGCAGATCGTCACCGCGCGCATCAGCGGGCACGGGGAAACCCGGCTGACGGGCGCGGTTTAGGCCCTATTCCGCCGCCTGGCCGCGTTTTGGCAGCACCCAGCCGGGGCGCGGGAAATGGCAGGTATAGCCGCGCGGGTGTTTCTCCAGGTAATCCTGGTGCTCTTCCTCGGCCTGCCAGAAATCGCCCACCGGCTCCAGCTCGGTCACCACCTTGCCGGGCCAGAGGCCGGAGGCATCGACATCGGCGATGGTGTCCAGCGCCACCTGTTTCTGCGCCTCGTTCCCAAAATAGATCGCCGAGCGATAGCTCATCCCGGTATCGTTGCCCTGCCGGTTCACCGTGGTCGGATCGTGGATCTGGAAGAACAGCTCCAGCAGATCGCGGTAGGAGATCACGGAAGGGTCGAAGGTAATCTCGATCCCCTCGGCATGGGTGCCGTGATTGCGATAGGTGGCGTTGGGCACGTCGCCGCCGGTATAGCCGACGCGGGTGCCCAGCACGCCGGGCTTGTTGCGGATCAGGTCCTGCATGCCCCAGAAACAGCCGCCCGCCAGAACGGCGCGTTCGGTCTTGCTCATCTCTCAGCCCTCCACTTGATCCAGGTAATCGCCGTAGCCCTCGGCCTCCATGTCGTCGCGATGGACGAACCGCAGCGAGGCGGAGTTGATGCAATAGCGCAGCCCGCCGCGATCGCGCGGCCCGTCGGGGAAAACGTGACCCAGATGGCTGTCGCCGTGGGTCGAGCGGACCTCGGTCCGGACCATGCCAAGCGAGCCATCCTGAAGCTCGGCGACATTGGCCGGCTCGATCGGCTTGGTGAAGCTCGGCCAGCCGCAACCGGATTCGTACTTGTCGGAGGAGGCGAACAGCGGCTCGCCCGAGACGATGTCAACGTACAATCCGGGCTCTTTATTGTACAGGAGCTTGCCGGTGCCGGGTCGTTCCGTGCCGCTTTGCTGGGTGACGTGGAACTCCTCGGGCGACAGCGCCGCGATGGCGTCGGGGTCCTTTAGGTATCGGGTCATGGTTGGCCTCCTGCGCATCCTTGCTGCATTAGATGGTTTTGTTTCGCCAAAAGCAAAGGGCGATCACACCGGCGTGTCAGCTTTCGGCGGCGGCGGTTTTCACCAGGGCCGGTTGGCGCGACAGCTGCACCGCGAGGATGCCAACGGTGACGATCAGCACCCCCACCACATCGAGCGGGCCCAGCCTTTCGCCCAGCAGAAGCGCGGCTATGGCAACCCCGAACACCGGGTTGAGAAAGTGGAAGGTCGCCGCCCGGGTCGCCCCGATCCGGTGCAGCAGGACCACCCAGACATAGGTCGCCGCCAGACCGGGCACCAGCGTGGTATAGGCAAAGGCCGCCAGCAGCCGCGGGCTCAACGTGACATGGATCGTCTCGGTCAGGGGGGCGGCGACGAACAGGATGGCCGAGCCCACCAGCATCTGCAGCCCGACGATCATCATGAAGTTGCCCCCCGCGGTCGCCCCGCGCACGGCCAGCGTGGCAAAGGTCAGC
>Ga0209475_10002610_pt1 | contig 17760 bp, 16 predicted proteins | sample tdDd471_FD_187128 | JGI IMG/M metagenome (GOLD analysis project Ga0209475, IMG submission 187128) | Marine sediment microbial communities from the Atlantic coast under amendment with organic carbon and nitrate - tdDd47.1 (SPAdes)... | ecosystem: Environmental > Aquatic > Marine > Coastal >... | reverse complement strand
ATCGTATAACTCAGGCCATCCAAACGCTGCTTATTTTATGTCAAAAATCTTTAATTCTTGACATGAATTTATCCGTATTTTATGATATTCTTACTATCAGGCGCTCGGATCGGCCTGCGGACGTTATGTAAAATTTCGAATAAAATCTTTTCGCTTTTTTTTCTGGCATTCATTCTGAACGAAAATCTGTTTTCTCTCATGAATTATTTTAAAACTATTCTGTCTTAATTCTTTTTCATTTTTTCAAAAGGAAAAACAATCTAAACATATTGCTTCAAGAAAATTTAAGCATTTTCTATTAGTTTTTCCTAAAGCTATGCTTAGATTACAATAAAATCAAGTGCTCCCATAAATTTCTTTTTAATCGAATTCTTAATCATCAATATTTTTCAATTTTGAAAAAATTATAAGATATTTTCTTAAACTATTTCAATCATCCGAGAGATTATTAAAATACAAGTAAAGAAATTATAACTATGGGAATGTTGACAGTATTCATTAAACCCAACTTAGTTCGAAACTTTACATAACTAAGCATACACGCTCCGCCGGCTTCCGCTCCGCTCTCGCCTTGCTCGGTCTTGACCAGACTGCTCCGGCACCTCAATTCGGGTAGATCAAGTTCGGCTTCTCCGCAGTCTGGTCTGCGACAAATTTTGCTTATTTTTTTTCATTGACAAATCTTAACTAATTAAAGAAAATTAAATCTTCATGGAATTTGTTTTTTTCGACGCAAAACTTCGTGTATGCTAAGACGTTATGTGAAAGTTTTTGAGTATCTTTTTTCAAGTTTACATTTTCTTAACTAAAAATAGATTCAAATATAACCAAAACACCCTACCTTGTCATTAAAATAATATATTACAATAGATGATAATTTAGAAGCATTATTTATTGTAATTCATGAATATCCTTATCAATTTTAAAACCAATCGAAAAGACAAAAAAATTACTTTATATTCATTATATTTAAATCCTCCAATAAAACAATTTTTCTTGACATATAATTATAATTTAATTATATTATAATTATTATGACTATTGAATTTCTCTGGGATGAAAAGAAAAATATAAGCAATAAAGAAAAGCATAAAGTAGCTTTTTCTGAAGCTAAAACTGTATTTTATGATGATAATGCCAGAGTTATATATGATCCTGATCATTCAATCAATGAAGACAGATTTGTTATTCTTGGAATGAGTAATATATTAAATGTCCTAGTAGTTGTTCATTGCTACAAAGATAATGATTCAGTTATAAGATTGATATCAGCTAGAAAAGCAACAAAAAATGAAAAAAAGCAATATATGGGGTATACGAAATGAGAAAAGAATATGATTTTAAAAACTCTAAAAAGAATCCCTATTCAAAGAAACTTAAAAAGCAAATTACAATTCGAATTGACGAAGAAACTATTGATTATTTCAAAAATCTTTCTGAAGAAATGGGAATACCATATCAAAATCTAATTAATCTATACCTAAGTGATTGTGCTAGTCATCATAGAAAATTAGAAATGAAGTGGCAGCAATAACTCAAAAACCTTCACATAACTCGGCATATCCAACCGGCTCTTAATTCTGGACAAAATTCTTTTTCTTGACAGAAAATTGTCCGTATTTTAGGATATTGATTGTTGCAGGCCGCTCGGATCATGCCGCAGACGTTAGATGAAATAATCACCTAGATGTTTTATTCTTTTTCTCTTTTTATTCAAAATATTTATACAATGAAAATTAACATTGTTATCAAAATTTTAATTGCAATTAAAGCACTATAATGCAACAATAGATTTATATCAATCTACATATAATTAAAGGAGAAAAACTATGTCATTTTCAGATTTATTAAATGATACAATAGATATACATAAACTAAATGGTGATGTAGTACCAAAAATTAAAGCATCAGTACAAAAGAATAAAGTATTTGTAGATGATTCAAAATTATTAATTGAACCAGGGGACCTTATTGTTAGAAAAATGTCAAATGGTGGAGAGGAAACATTCAAGGTTATAGATCCAGGTTTCCATGAAGGTATGGGTAGTATTGATGCACATTATCAAATGGATGTTCAAAAACTTGGCATTCCAGAAGCCAATAAAGCTATTCAAAATATTACTTACAATATAAACGGAAATAATGCAAGAGTAAACCAAAATTCAATTGATAATTCAATTAATATTTCAGGTCAAAATGAAGAAATTTTTAAACAAATCAATCTGATAAAACAAATAATTCAAGATAGTAATTTAGCAAGTGATGAAATTCAAGATGCAAATGAAATTCTTAATGAAGTTGAAACTGAAATGAGATCTGAAAAGCCACGAAATAAAATAATTCAAGCACTATTAAATGCTTTGCCTACGATTGGTGATATAGCTTCAATATCATCTTTAATTATAACACTTTTAAAATAAATTTATTTAGTGATTACTTCATCTAACTGTGCATTTAAGCTCCGCGCACCTCCCGCTCCGCTCCCGGTGTGCTCGGTCTTGTAAAGGCTGCTCCGGCACCTCATTTCGGGTAGATCAAGTTCGGAGCCTCCGCAGCCTTTCCTACGACAAATTTTGAGCAAATTTCAGTTGACAAAACCTGATTCATTTCATAAAAATTATTTATAACATGGACATTTAACTTTCAAGCTCAAAACTTCTCAAATGCTCCACGTTATCTGAAATCACAAAAAATAAAAGAAAATTCTTGGAGAATTTACATGTCAAAAATGGTATTTTTATTAAAATTTAATGATGAGATACAAGCAAATTTAATAAAAGGATTACTCCTAGAAAATGGAATTGAAAGTGAACTAATTATAAATAATTCATTTTATGCTGAATCAATATTTTCTGTAGATTTACATATAAATGAGCGAGACAAAGAAAAGGCTGAAGAAATTTTATCTAATGAGGAATATCATTATATAATACCAGAATATCAATGTAGACGATGTAAGTCACAGAATACTTATGAAATACTAAATTCTAAAAAATATATTTTTTTCTCGATATTCTTACTTTTCGCACCACTAATTCTAAAAAAAAGAAAATTTTATTGTGATGATTGTAATAAAGAATGGAATTTACCTCTTACTGGAACAAAAATTTTATCAGCTATTGCATTGATAATTACTTCATTATTTATCTGGGGACAAATCATTGAAACAGTTCAAAATCAATATAAACAATATAACCAATCAAAAGAAAACATAGATACTAGATCATCAAATGATTTTTTACAAGACTTAAAAACAAAAAAGGATATAAAATTGAAAAAACATGTTGAATACTAGTATTCAACTTCAAAATTTTCAAGACATTGTTTTCTATTAAAATAGATTATAACTCTATACTTAAAAATTTTATAAAATTTTTACTAACAGGAATTTTTATCCTCTTTGTGACTTCAGATAACTCGGCATATCCAACCAGCTCTTAATTGTGTCTCAAGAATCTTTTTCTTGACAGAAAATTGTCAGTATTTTAGTATATTTTTAGTTTCAGGCTGCTCGGATCATGCCGCAAACGTTGTACGAAAGTTGAGCTTTAAGTGTTTTCTTGGCGGCCTTCCTGTCCGCCTTTTAAAGCTAATCATATGCAATATTGACAAGAAATTTCATATGGAATTATATTTTTTTTATACTTAACATTCCTTCTTTGACAGCAAGGCTTAAATTGCCTTCATCATTATTGATTTCTGTAATTGACAACATGCCAGGATCTTTATTGATAATTCTTGATTGAATTCTAAAAATCGATTTTGTACATTTATTGCTAATTAAAACTGATTTATTATTTGATTTTATATTATTCAAAAGGATAACATCATCTTTTAATCCTAGTGATCCTAATTTATCAATAATAAATGATAATATTTCTAAATTTCTTTCTTTTTTACTTAATATTCTTAAATGTTTTAAAATAATTAAATTATCAAAACCTTTTAAATTAGATATGAGATATGTCTTTAATTCAATATTATTCAAATCATGATACGAAATTATTAATTCATTTAAAAACTTTTCATTTAAAGATTTCAAAATTACTGATATTAATTTTTCAATCTGCTTGTTTGTGGCTCTCTCTTTTTTTTGAATTATTTTTATTGCTAAATCTAGACCTTTTTCTCCAAATAAAGGAATTACTGCAATTTTAACATTTAAATACTGACTTTCTAGAAATCCTTCAAGAGAATGCATTTGAGTTTCAGACAATTTAGTTTTATCCAACACTTCTATCATTCTTATCAATGTTAATTGATTTGTTTCATTCTGAATATTCTCCATTATTCGGTTAGTAAAATTATTATTAGAACAAATTAAATTACTAATAGAGAAAATAGTATTTATTACATTATCTAATACAGTAATATTGATATCTTTCAAATCAATTTTAGCAATTATTCCATTGTTTGATAGAGCAAAATCTAAAAGAAATTTAGAAATATTATTTAATTTACTTCTAAATTCATAATCAAACAAGGAAATGGTCATAGGAGTACCAGTAAATTTAGTAATATAATTTTCATAGAACCTAGTATCACCTATGTGAAAATTTTCTTGAAGACTTTCGTTGACCTCAATGTTCTTTAATATCTTAACTTTACTGAATCCATCATGAAAAATGTTGTGATTGAAGTCCAATATAGCATAAAATGACTGTTCCAAGGAATCATTATTTTTAACTATGGAGATTTCAAATTTATGATTTAAATTCAATGAAATAAGATCTGTTTTACGTAACTCCATATCATTGTGAACATTTTTGATATCCATTTGTAAATTATTTTTAAAATAATTCAGAAAATCATCCATATCATCAAAATTTTTTAAATTAATTTTTCTTTTTTTGAATTTATTAAACTTGGGCAAGGTAAGATTTTCCATAAAAAGAATAGAAAGTAATATTAAAAAAACAAATATCAAAATAAGATATACCATAAATACCTATCAATATATAAAAATAACTAAAATAATTATTGATATCATCAATGAATTAGTCAAACCATATTTTTGAATAACAATGAGAAATACATCCTTGTATTTCTCAAAATATAACTATAAAAAGCTCAACCTTCGTACAACTCGGCATATCCAACCGGCTCTTAATTGTGGTCAAAAATCTTTTTCTTGACAGAAATTTGTCTGTATTTTAGGATATTTTTTAATGCAGGCCGCTCGGATCATGCCGCAAACGTTGTACGAAATAAATGCGGAAATTTTCTTTTGCAGGCGTCCTGCCCGCCATACTGTACAAACTCTTATTTTTTTATCTCAAAACTATTTGATTGACAATTAAAAGTCCAAATATTGTCATCATATTTAATAACTGTTTTACCACATTTTCCTAATGAAACAATGTCCGGAGCTTGTCTTGCATATGGATAATATTTTTTTAGAAACTTTTTAGATCCCTCTCTACCATCACCGTCAAATACATGCTTAAAGTAATTATTACTTGTACCAATATAAATTTGAAGTATGACTCCTCCACAGCAACCACCAGTAATAATCATATCAATATATTTATCATTATTAATATGCAAAAGCTTTGGATGTTGAGGTGCCCATTCTTTACCATATAATTTTTTCCAAAATCCTTTTTGATTCGTCCAAATTGCAGAGAACATTGAGCTGCCTCCGGCTTGATCTCTTCCAATATAATGGACGAGATAAAACCAAGAAATTTTATTGATTGCAATATTACTAGGATATCTATATTTTTTTACTAAAAATTTTCTTAATCTTGTATAATTGTTTATATACATTTTATTTTTATTTAAAAAATTCTTTACTACCTTATATTTTATTCCTTTATACCTAACATTAGCATATATTTTATCAATACTATTTAAAAATTCTACCCTTGTTCCAAATTTAAAATATATGTAATTGGAAAAATTATACTCTAAAATACTACTTATACCACTTTTAGCTGTAACATATAAATATTTTACTTTATATAGAGGTTTTGGCTCAATTTTTGATGTATAAAAATCAAATAACCAACCTTTCTTGCCATTGTATTCAACTTTTGCCCATTTACCATAAATATTTTTTAATTTTACTAAATCAGTTATCCTAGTAACATGAATAGCATCACCATATTTAATAACAGTTATAATTTGAGATTTTAAAGTTGGTCCTTTTCTAATTCTTAGACCATTTATTGCTATTGAATAAACACTTGAATTTTGATTGTCTAAATCAACATTATATAATGGGTCAAAAATTGATATATTTTTATTTCTTACCCAACCATGTTTAATTCCATCTTGAATTTCAAACCACTCATTTTTTTTCTGTATAATCTTAATTTTTTTTCGATAAGGAATAAATGACACCTTTGATGATTTTGCACTAAATGTTTTGTGAAGATAAACTCCACCTCTTTTAGAAATATAACGATTAAAATAATTGTTAATGGAATCTTTGTGTCTTTTTATAATTTTAGGTTTTTTCTCTGATAAATGAGCACTAAAAACCCAACCAGTATATCTTCCATATTTAATCATGAATAATGGCGCTTTTTTATCATCAAAATTAACTATATTACCCTTCTTATTCACAAGAATAACTTTAGTTCCTTTTGGTATGACCTTAATTATTCTTGATGTTATAGAATTCTCTTCACGAATAGTAACATGTAATGTTCCAGAAACATACAAATATGTTGCATTAAGTTGATATTCTTTTAATTTGTTAGATTGCATCCAACCTTTATAATCACCAAAAGATACATAATTCCATTTAAATGATTTATTATTCTCATTGGATATTACAAACTGACTTTTTAACAATCCAATTTCAGTTAAACTTGATATTTTTATCATAATAGGAGCATGTATTGATGGGTAACTTCTAAGGAATGCATAATCTTTATCATGTATAAACATTTTTTTTAATGTTTTATTTTGAATACTATTACAATTAGTTAGCAAGATAGACAATATCACAAAAATAAAGATTTTTTTCATCATTACCTCAATTTAATTATTAATAATATAAATAGATTTAACAATTAAGAAAGTCAAGATAAATTATTTGATTTAAACTATTATTAATCTTAGTTCATACAAAAAAGACATCCGTGTCTTTTTGTAAAATTACAGTAACAACGCATTTACTTCGTACAACTCGGCATATCCAACCGGCTCTTAATTGTGTACAAAAATCTTTTTCTTGACAGAAATTTGTCTGTATTTTAAGATATTTTTTAGTTGCAGGCCGCTCGGATCATGCCGCAAACGTTGGGCGAAATTTTTGCATTAGTTGTTTTGAAAAATAGATATAATAGAATCCAAGAGATGAAAATGATTAAATCATACAAATATTCTAAAAATTGGTATAAATTTTATTTATTATCAATTATTTTCTTTTTTCTTAGTTTATTCTTTTCTAGATACTTAAAAGATCCCATTTTGCCAATAACAATTTTTTCCATCTCATTTTTTACTATCTGGATTATAAATGTCTTTTGGTATTTATTAAAATCTTTTGATATTCAATCATATTGCCGTAGAAATTTACCTAATATTTCTAAGAAACAAAAATTATCATTGTTTAGTATCCCTTTCATGAAAGATTATGGAGATAATGAACTAAAAAAATTATTAGTAATTTATAAAAGTCGTCTTGTTTTTTTGACAATTATTTTCTTTTCATTTCTAATTATAATTCTGATATATACACTTTTATTAAATCTCATTCATGGTCGTATTGATTTTCCTTAAATCATAACAATATGTTTACATGCTAAATAATTTATAAAAATTTCTGTGCTAAAATGCAAAAACTTCGCCCAACTCAGGCCATCCAAACGCTGCTTATTTTATTTCTAGAATCTTTAATTCTTGACATGAATTTATCTGTATTTTATGATATTTTCACAATCAGGCGCTCGGATCGGCCTGCGGACGTTGTACGAAAGTGATGCTTGATATATATATTTTTCAATACAAACTGGCCTCCTGCCAGTAATTTTCTATAAAATTAATTTTTTGATTTTCTCTAACATCATAGAAAATTTTATGTATTTCAATATAAGCTGACTATGCCAAATAAAATTGTTAACATCAAATAATATAAATTATTCATGATTCTTATTAAATACAATAATGTTTTTTTCATTTGCTATTTTTTTGAGAATAACACCTAATAAAAACAAAACTTCAAGCATTAAGATTAATGAAAGTGTTGATATGAATTGAGCAATTATATCAGAAGAAAACATAATACCACTTATAATATAGGCAAATAAAAAATGAAACAATCTTAATAGAATTAGCTTTATAACTGATTTTTTTTCTATAAATAATATTTCAATAGTAACTAGAAACGGTATTAAAAAATAAAAAATTATATATAACTTAAAACCTAGATAATTAACAAAAAAATACCCTGCAGAAAGTGGCAAAACAATAAGCATAAATAGAAAAATGTATCCATATGTATTTTGCAACTTTAAATTAATCATTACCAATAATATCCATTTCTTTCAGCATAAAGATTTACTCAATGACAATCCACTATTTTAAACCAAGAATTACATTCACTACAATTTACAGTCAAGCACTTTTAATACTCACAATTATATACTAAATTGAAATTAAATTAAATATCAAATAAATTTCTTAGCAAAAACGGAAAAACACTTCCATGTGTTTTTCCGAAATCACAGTATAAATCGCATCACCTTCGTACAACTGAGCATTTAAGCTCCGGTTGCCTTCACTTCGTTCCGGCAATCCTCGGTCTTGTAAAGGCTGCTCCGGCACCTCATTTCGGGAAGATCAAGTTCGGAGCCTCCGCAGCCTTTCCTGCGACACATTTTGAGCAAATTTCAGTTGACAAAAACTAAATCAATTCATAATAATTATTTTAACAAGAAGCTTTATTTTGAAAAGCTCAAAACGTCTCAAATGCTCCACGTTATACAACATGGCCAAAAAAATTTAAGACCGGGCATCCATGCCCGGTTTAGTATAAAATAATTATGACAAATCAAGAAATATCAAACATAGAATTTAAATTGGAAATAGTTAATGATGAAGAAATTCACGGAATTATTTTTAATAATTCAGCATTTATAAAAATATATATTGATTATGAAGATATTTTAGCAAAAGAAAATTTTTCTAGTTCAGTATTAGTTTTTGATGAATTAAATAAAAGTAAAATTTCCAATGGACAATATTTAATATTTACTTGTACATGTGGTGTTGCAGATGATGCTGGATGGGATTTAATAAATGTTGAAAAACTAAATGACGTTATAATCTGGAAATTTGAAAGAGATAATGAAAACATTATTTATATATTCAGTTATTCAGAATATTGTGATAAAATAAACTTAATAATGGAGAATATAAAAAAACTGGGTAACTCAATAATACTTGAACCAAATATTGTTGTCTTTCCAGAATAAAATAAAATTATGAACTATAAAGAATTATTATTAAAACATGATAAAAAAGGAAGCTTTGAATTTCCAAAAAATTTTGACTATGAACTATTAAACAAAAGATTTCATAATGTTCTAAATGAATTGAATGTAAAATTAGATCAAAGTTTTGAAATTGAAGAAGGATTACTAATCCAAGACGCTAGTTTTCATGCAGATATAATTTTACAGGAAAATAAAGAAGAAACAGGTATTTATCGTACTGTATTAAGATTTAGTAATTTTGGAAATTTTGTGACTTTATCTGATTTTAAAAATATATCTGAAGATTGGAAAAATATTATTTTTGATATATTAGAGAAACAGAGTTTTATATACATACCGTTAGAATATTTATATTTAGAATATGATGGTTGTGAAGCTGGAAAAATAAATTCTTGGTGGATAAGATATTTTGATTATTTATAAAATTTATTAATAATTTTGTGATAAATATACTTACAATAAGCTTTTTGACATCCATGTCTCAAGCTTAATAATCTCTCAGTAATTTGGCCACGTCGTATAACTCGGCATATCCAACCGGCTCTTAATTGTGCACAAAAATCTTTTTCTTGACATAAATGTGTCCGTAATTTAGGATATTTTTCGTTGCAGGCCGCTCGGATCATGCCGCAAACGTTGTGCGAAAGAATTGTGCCAACATTTTTCTTTACTTTTAGACCTGACATCCTGTCAGCCATTTTGTTAGCTAAAAACTAATGTAAAATTATATATCAAGACTAATTCTTGCTGAAATTAATATAATTATTACTAACACTTATTATTTTTGAATTACCAATCATTCTTAGATATGAAATATCAGTTGAGTGTTTGATTCCACCCATTGAAGGTAATTTATTTTTATACCATTTAATAATAATAATTCCACTATTTGAAACTCCTTTCACAACACCTTTATATTTATAAGTTTCTAATGAGGGATGACACTGACATCCCATATTCATTTTTAAATAGAATGATCCTTTTATAATATTATTATTTTTATCCTTAGATTTATAAAAAGATATATAATTTTTTTCACCTAAACTACCCTTCCATTTTCCTAGTAAATTCTTATATTTATTTGAATATTTTAGAATGGATTTATTATTTAGAGTAACTATATTATTAAATTTATCTTTATCAAAACCAATTTCTGAAATACATGTGTCATTCCATTTCTTTCCTTTATACACAGAAACAATTTTTAAAGTTAACTCTTTAACTTTTAACTCTTTTGGTAAAATAATTGTTTGTATTTTGTTGATACCTGCATCATCTAGTTCAATATCATAACCATTTATATTTAGAATTTTTACACGATTATTTAAATAATAATATTTAGGTGAATTTATTCCATTTAATATGTATAGTTCATTAATTATTTCTACTTTAGAAAATTTAATTGTAATTTTTTCTCCTATTCCTGAACCTTTTTTCCCTTCAACCCAACAAGTATTTGAATCATTATCAATTAACTTAGACTCATCATAGCGATATACATCTTTTTTATCTTTTAAATTACTTGATGTAACAATATCATTTATCTCAAAATTTGATTTCTCATCACTTATTGCATATGATGACAATAATATTATTGAACAAAGTAAGATTATTGTAATTTTTTTCATTATTTATCCTTAAGTTATCTTCTTTTTAAAATTTAATTAGAATATCATATAAATGTAATTGTTAAAAAAATCATATAATAGATAATATTAATTATAGTCAAGCTCTTTCTTAATGCATTAATTAAAGTCAATATACAACTAAACTTTGATTTAAATACAGTAAAACACTTCCATGTGTTTCACTGACTCTTTGTGGATAGGCACAATTCCTTCGCACAACTCGGCATATCCAATAAGCTCTTAATTGTGTTTCAAGAAGTAATTTTCTTGACAAAAACCCTACTTTGTTTTAGAAATTTAATAGATTCATGCTTCTCGGATCATGCCGCAAACGTTGGGCGAAATAATTTTTAAAGGAAATTTTTATGACTTACAAAATGAATAAAAAACAACTAGAACATATAATTAATCTTAATGCAGAAGACAGATATTCACACCTTTTAGAAAAAATAATAGATTCTAAAGAAATTTGGAGTCTTAAAAACAATGAAGGTTTTGTTTCAATGGAAGATAGTTCTAAAAAAATTAAAATTCCATTTTGGCCTCACCCTGAATATGCCAAACTATTTATCACAGAGTCATGGTCTGATTGTGAACCACAAAAAATTAAATTAAATGACTTTCTTGAAAAATGGCTTCCTGGAATGAAAAAAGATAATATAATGGCTATTGTTTTTCCAATACCTTCTGAAAGTGGCATTACAATAGATCCAAATGATTTACTAGATGATATCAAAGATGAATGCTAATGTTAGAAAAAAAAATAACATCAAATAAAAAGTTTTCTAATGAAAACCTTGAAAGAAGATATTTCTATTTGGACTTACATGGAAAATATTTTCATCCATCAAAAGCTGAAAGTGAAACAAAATTAATCCTTTATGATAAACTTGAACCAAAAGAACCTATATATTTTTTATCAAAACATCATCCAGAATATGGTAAACCATCAAAATATGGAAATGCTATAATTCAACCTCCAATAAACATTAAAAATCAAATAAAATGGCTCTTAAAAACCCTTGATAAATACTATACTATTTTAAATAAATTAGGTGTGACAAAAATAATATTTTGGGAAGTTTGCTATTTACTTCCCGAAACTCAAAGAAATTTCGAGTTAGATTCAGATGAGATGGAAATTTTAAGTACCTATAAAACTTCTTTCTGTTTATCAGTATATGATTTGGATCTGGATAATATAGAATCTATGTCTCAAAGATTTCACAATAACTTATATAGAAATGTAAAATAACAATCCAAATATTGTCTATATAAACTTATTTTTAATATTTTTCTTTAGCTCAAAATTATCACCAAAAAATTACTTCGCCCAACTCGGCATATCCAAGAAGCACTTAATTGTGGTTCTAAAATCTTTAATTCTTGACAAAAATCCTACTTTGTTTTAGAAATCAGATAGATTCAGGCTTCTCGGATCATGCCGCAGACGTTGTGCGAAATAGATGTGCTTAACTTTATGCTTTTTTCATTAACTAGGTAATTGCTTATGCAAAATAGACGAGACTTTTATTTATTTAAAACAGCAGACACAAAGTTTCCTGTCAAATTTTCATATATGTCTTTAAGTTTATAAACTGGATAACTTAATGTATGAATTAGATTCTATAAATCATATTTTAAAAGATATGCTCCTCCATCATGTTTAAAATAATCATGATATTCTATATCAATTTTCTTTACAATTGTAAAACCCCATTTCTTATAAAGATCAAAGGCATTATCATTATCATCTAATACAATTAAACTAATAGAACTATATTTATCGTTTTTAGCTTTTTCTTTAACTATAGAAAAAAGTTTTTTAGCAATTCCTCTCTTCCTATAATTCTCATGTACAAATAAAGCATCAATATACAAACTATCATCAACCCTTGAGGTTAATACATTGTACATATGTTCAATACGTTCTTTAGGAACAAATGCCTGCAATTCATCATTTATTGTACAATGGATTGAATCAAATGCAAAGATCATACCAATAACATCATTATCATACTTGGCAATAAATGTATTCTTATAAGTATGATAGTCTTTATCTTCTTTTAATGAAAATTCTATCATTTGAGTTGGTGTCATTCCTGGAATCAGATCATGAAATAGAAAATCAATCATACCTTTTGTAGCAAAATGTACCATTTCTGCTATCTGTCTGCAATTACTCTCTTCAGCTATTTGATAATGTATGTTCATATATATACTCCAGAAAAATTAATTTCATAATAAAAATTATTTTTGACAGATTGTCCATATAGTTTCACAATTTATCATATAAATAGAAGAATTAAATTTTTTTTACAGAATTAGTCCTTAAATTGCAAATTAATTATTATTTTAACTGAGATATAGGACAACTTGTTTGAAATAAAATTATATTTCAACATTGAGAGTTTAATAAATTAACTATTATAAAACTTCACAAATTTGATTAAACTGTTATTATCATCGCACATCTACTTCGCACAACTGAGCATTTAAGCTCCGCGCGGTTCCGGCTTTCAGCCTCCACCGTGCTCGGTCTTGTACAGGTTGCTCCGGCATCTCGTTTCGGGTAGATCAGGCTCGAAGCCTCCGCAACCTGTCCTGCGACACATTTTGAGCAAATTTCAGTTGACAAATACTGGTTTATGTCATGATAATTATATTAAACATGGGCATTTGTCTTAAAAAGCTCAAAACGTCTCAAATGCTCCACGTTATATGACAGTTTTGCTTAACCTCTTTTTATTTTTTTTGTTTTAAATGAATCCAAAGAGATATTATTGCAAACTTTTGTTTATTTTTTCATGTTCAAAGCTTTCAAAGTGATTCATTTGAAAAATTATCTTATCAATTGAAATAAAAAATAGATATTTTCTTGCTTTTGATAATATTGATTGATTTTACTTGTGAACAAAAAAACACTTAGTGCAGACCAGCTTATTAAAACAAAAATAAAGAATTCTTTTCTTTTTTATTTCAACAGCAAAACTGTTACTAAATATGAATTTTAGATTAGAAACCATTTGTTTTACTAAAACATTGCTATTCCAAATCTTTTTTAAAACATTGAAAAAACAAACAAAATATATATCTTGTCAATTTGCATTGAACTAATCTAAATAAATGTTATATTACAAAATAATTAATTTAAATCTTTAAAATGCTCAAATTATTACAAAACTACGATTTCTCTTTTTTCATGCAAAACCGTCATATAACTAAGCATACACGCTCCGCCGGCTTCCGCTTCGCTCTCGCCGTGCTCGGTCTTGCCCAGACTGCTCCGGCGCCTCATTTCGGGTAGATAAAGTTCGGCTTCTCCGCAGTCTGTTCTGCGACAAATTTTGCGTAAATTTCCTCTTGACAAAACCAAATGCTCTCATGAAAATCATTTTATCATGAACTTTGTTGTTTTGACGCAAAACTTCGTGTATGCTAAGACGTTGTACGAAAGTAGAGCTTGTTGTTTTCAAATTTACCACTTATTTTACTAAATATAATTTAATAAGAATTAATTAAACTACAATGTAAATCTTTTTTTCTTTGCGATTAACCATGACAATATAAGCGATAATGATAAAAAGAAAATGAAACTAGGAATTCCATCATGATAAGAGAAAAATTCAAAGTACTTATATAACTCTTCAAGAGTAATTTTATTACAACAACCACTTTCATGCCTTATGCTAAATGCTAACATGGAAGTGTTTGCGATTATTCTAGAAATTATTATTACTATAAATGATAAAATAATTGATAGAAATTCATAGATTTTATCATCAGATTTTTTCTTTAATAAAATTGTTAAAGATACCCCAATTGAAACTAATACTGGATATAATAAATAAATTTTTGACAAGAAAACCAATTCTAACATATTATCACTAGGAAACAAATAAATAAGATTCCATAATGATCCAAATATTAATCCAATAATTATTGAAATAATTGCTAATAAATAGTAATTTTTATTTTCCATAATAAACCATACCTATGATATAAATTTGTTTATTACTATTAAATGTAAATGTCAAGTTTTATATAAAATAAATAATACCAAGTGATATCGCTCTACCTTCGTACAACTCAGGCCATCCAAACGCTGCTTCTTTTATTTCAAAAATCTTTAATTCTTGACATGCATTTATCCGTATTTTATGATATTCTCACTATCAGGCGCTCGGATCGGCCTGCGGACGTTATATGACATTTTTGGATGAAATTTGGCTCGCCTCCTGCTCACATGTTTGGGTGGGTCTTTTTCGTATTTATAAACTAAATTTCATTTCTTTATACTCTTTTAAAAAAAATAAAAAAAGCATTTTTCGGAATACTTGCTGAAATCATTTTTCTATTAAATAAATCTCTATATTCAAAACACTTTTAGATAAAATATTGGTTCCAAATTTCTATTTATAGCTAAATAATTCTATTAACAACTTAGCTTTGTTTCGCCATCCTTGGCTCAACAAATAGATATTTCATACTGTTTACCAAAAACGTCATATAACTCGGCATATCCAACCGGCTCTTAATTGTGGTTCAAAAATCTTTTTCTTGACAGAAATTTGTCCGTATTTTAGAATATTTACAGTTTGAGGCCGCTCGGATCATGCCGCAAACGTTATACGAAAAAATGGCGCCAGGGAAATTCTTCTTTTGACTGGTTTGCTGCTAAAATTTTCATTGGAATAACGAGAACTTCTCTATAAATCATAAAAAGCTTAAATGTTTAGTGTATAATTGCAATAGCGAAGCGAGCTTCAGATATTGCAATTATACACTAAGCAAACGTATAGGTCAATTGTTTTGATTCAGAAATTTTAAAATTATCAAAAAAGTGTCGTATATGCTACCAAATTGATACAATATCTGAATTTATTTAAACATGAAACTCTTTTTGATAAAATGTATAATTTTTTTCTGAACATGATAATCTGGTCTATAAGAATGTTCTAGAAAATTTTTCAGGCGCCATTTCATCGTATAACTCAGGCCATCCAAACGCTGCTTATTTTATGTCAAAAATCTTTAATTCTTGACATGAATTTATCCGTATTTTATGATATTCTTACTATCAGGCGCTCGGATCGGCCTGCGGACGTTATATGACAGTTTTGCTTATCCTCTTTTTATTTTTTTTGGTTTTCAATGAATCCAAAAATATATCCGTGTAAACTTTTGTTTATTTTTTCATAATCAAAGCTTTCAAAGTGATTCATTTGAAAAATTATCTTATCAATTGAAATAAAAAATAGATATTTCCTTGCTTTTGATAATATTGATTGATTTTACTTGTGAACAAAAAAACACTTATTGCAGACCAGCTTGTTAAAACAAAAATAAAGAATTCTTTTCTTTTTTATTTCAACAGCAAAACTGTTACTAAATATGAATTTTAGATTAGAAACCATTTGTTTTACTAAAACACTGTTATTTCAAATATTATTTTAAAACATTGAAAAAACAAACAAAAAATCAATCTTGTCAATTTGCATTGAACAAATCTAGATAAATGATATATTGCAAAATAATTATTATAAATCTTGAAAATGCTCAAATTATTACAAAACTACGATCTTTCTTTTTTTATGCAAAACCGTCATATAACTAAGCATACACGCTCCGCCGGCTTCCGCTTCGCTTTCGCCGTGCTCGGTCTTGCCCAGACTGCTCCGGCGCCTCATTTCGGGTAGATCAAGTTCGGCTTCTCCGCAGTCTGTTCTGCGACAAATTTTGCGTAAATTTCCACTTGACAAAACCAAATGCTCTCATGAAAATCATTTTATCATGAACTTTGTTTTTTTGACGCAAAACTTCGTGTATGCTAAGACGTTAGATGACAGTTTTGTTTAACCTGTTTCTATTTTTTTTTGGTTTATATAGAGTCTAAGATTTAATTTTTATATAACTTTTGTTTATTTTTTCAAAGTCAAAGCTTAAAAAAAACATTCCAGGGACAACTTATCATTTGAAATAAAAAGAAGATACTTTATAGATCATATTGATTGATATTGCCTATTGAAAAATTTTATTAATACAAAACAGTTGATAAAATACAAAATAAAGAAATTTCTACTTTTTTATTTCAACATCAAAACTATTGCTGGGTACTTATTTGTAATTAGAAATAGTTTTGTTTTACTAAAACACTGATTTTCTAGATGATTTTTCACAACATTGAAAAAACAAACAAAAAATATGAATCTGACTACTTACCCCAAAGTAAACTTAGGAAAAAGAACATTACAAAATATTTAATTTAACTCAAGACAGTCTTCAAATTCTTATAATCCTAAGGTATTTATTTTTTTCAAAACCGTCATCTAACTGAGCATTTAAGCTCCGGTTGCCTCCACTTCGTTTCGGCAATCCTCGGTCTTGTACAGGTCGCTCCAGCATCTCGTTTCGGGTAGATCAGGCTCGAGGCCTCCGCGACCTGTCCTGCGACACATTTTGAGCAAATTTCAGTTGACAATAACCGATTGCTCCCATAAAAATTACTCAAACAAGACAATTTGTTTTAAAAATCTCAAAACGTCTCAAATGCTCCACGTTGTACGAAAGTCAGCATTGAAATTTAATTATTTTTTTTATTAGGTCAATTGCAATAAAATATAAAGGAATCAAATATGAATATCAAAACACTTATTGAAGATACTATAAAAGAATTTGATGAA
>Ga0209475_10002609_pt1 | contig 17768 bp, 19 predicted proteins | sample tdDd471_FD_187128 | JGI IMG/M metagenome (GOLD analysis project Ga0209475, IMG submission 187128) | Marine sediment microbial communities from the Atlantic coast under amendment with organic carbon and nitrate - tdDd47.1 (SPAdes)... | ecosystem: Environmental > Aquatic > Marine > Coastal >... | reverse complement strand
GAGGTGAACCACGCCGTCCTCAACCGTGGCACCCGCAAAGGCAGCATCCGCCCAAGGCTCCTTTCGCAACGCCTCCTGGACGTCTCGCTGGAGGGACTGGTCGTCCTTGCTGACAAGGGCTACAGGCGTCGCTTTCCGGGTCGCGAGGCCGCGCAGGAGATTGGCCCGGCTGACAATCCCGGCAAGCTTGTCGTCACGCAACACAGGCACCCGCTTGATGTGCTTTTCTTCGAGGATCCGGGCGATCTCCGCCACCGGCGTTTCCTCGCCGACCGTGACAACGTTTTTCGTCATGACGTCCGAGGCACGCTGTCCGTGCGACTTGGTGTACTCCTGCGCCAGTTCAGGGGATCCGCGCCACATTTCGAGCCACCAGGACCGCTTGCGCGTTTCCGTGTTGGACTCGGGACGGCGCATCAGGTCGCCTTCGCTGACCATTCCAATCACCGCGCCATCACTGTCGATAACCGGAACCCCGCTGATGTTCCGCTTGAGCAGCAAATCGGCAATGTCGGCGACGGTCGTCTCAGGCGCTACCGTTACGACCTCGGTCGTCATAATGTCCTTCGCAAGCATCCTTTTCTCCCGGTTTTTGCTTCTGGCTCCATTGTTATCGGCGTGCGCCGATTCTATGCCTGGATACTCTCTTTGTCCTCCAACATTAAAACGCTGGGCGCATCGGCCTGTTTCACCGCATCCGGTGCGGCCGGAAGACGATACCGTTCGCTTCCTGCAGTTCGCGCACGTAACGGACGATTGCCGCGATCTCCTGATCGGTGACGTGAGGTTGCGGCGGCATATTGCCGAACCGCCAGTGGTGCTGCGGCGACCCGCGCCTGACGGCGTTGTAGAAGGCTGCATCCCCGTGATGGCCGGGGTTGTAGACGTTGTGGATAAGCGGCGGACCTTTGTCGGATCCCACCGCATTCTTCCCGTGGCAGGCGGCGCAGGTCTTGTCGAACGCGATCTTCCCTGCTTTTGCCTTCACAGACAGGTCGGGCATGCGGATCTTCGTCCCTTGCGCCTGAGCCGCCACATCATCCGTCTGCCAGGCCGCAACAGAAAGAGCGCCAATCACAATCCCAGCCGTGGCGATTAAGCTGCATTTCTTGAAAAATGTCATGATTCTGCCAATTGTCGAGTGTCCTCTGTCCTGTTTATCGGCCAAGCGGTTAAGCGAATCTCAATTTCGTTTCAGGCATTTCCGATGCCGGCTTGCAGACGGCTCCAGCGCGGGATGAAACCAGGAACGCGCGCGGCATAGCCTCTGTATTCATCGCCGAACGCGGCAATAGCATCCTGCTCCTCATGCCGGGCAAGGACGACGTACATCGTAACCAGCACCGGAAACATGGCGAGCGTCAGAATGGTCGGCCACTGCAGCAGGAAACCGAACATCACCAGGATAAAGCCGACATATTGCGGATGGCGGACCCAGGAATAGGGCCCGGTGGTGGCAAGCGATCGTTGCTGCTGGGCCGAATAGAGAATGCGCCAGGCCGCAGCGATCAGGATGAACCCGCCGGCGATAAAGGCGAAGCTCAACAGGTGGAACGGTCCGAAATGGGGGTTGGCTTCCCACCCGAACAGCATTTCCAGGAGATGGCCGGCATCGTGCGTGAACCAGTCCACGCCGGGAAACCGGCTCTGCAGCCAGCCGGACAGGAAATAGATGGTGAGCGGGAAACCGTACATCTCCGTGAACAGCGCGACCAGAAACGCGCTGAAGGCGCCAAAGGAGCGCCAGTCCCGCTTCGTCTGCGGCTTGAAGAAGCTGAAAGCGAAGAAGATAAAAATTGCGGAGTTGATGATGACCAGCGACCACAGGCCGTAGGCATTCGTCGCCGTATCGGTCACCTGTCTTCCCCGTCACGCGGTCCCTGCGATCGTCCGTGCCCGCCGTGACCGCCATGCATAAAAACGTGCATCAGCGGACAGGCCAGAAGGAGCAACCACGGCCAGTAAGGGAACAGTCCGCGGATATGGGCTTCGTGCTCGGTCCACAGGAAATATCCCGCGATTGCCAGAAACCCGATCAGCACCAGCCCCTGTCGGGAGAGGAGGAAAGAGCGTCGTTTGTCACCGTCGGCATCAGGCATCGTTGTTTTCCCTCGACAGGACCCAAATTCACCCCTTTTTCTCTTCCTCTTCGTCCTTGAACATCAGCTCATGCTGTTTCTGCATCTGCTCCATCATGCGCTGCATCATGTCCATGCGGTTCTGCATATGCTGCATCTGCTGATCGGCGCCAGGCCCCATCGCTGCACTGGGGCTGTGACCTCCCGAGCCGCCATGACCGCCTGCTCCGTCATGAGCGCCGCCCATCATGCCGTGCATGGACTGCATCATCTGGTGCATCATTTGCATGTGCTCATGCATGTGTTGCTGGCGGTCAGGGCCGTGCGATTTGCGCGCCTCATCCATTTTGCGGTCCATCTGCTCGAACTGTTTGTGCATTTCCTGCGGATTGGGCATGTCCTGTGCCAGCGAAACAGACGCGGTAAATGCTGCCGCAGCAATGATCGGCATGAGCCTGGACGGTTTCATCGATGTTTTCTCCTTTGGGTTATCGTCCGAAACGGGACGTGAAATAGTTGAAGATCGGCCCGAAGACGAGGGCGACGTACCAGCCATAGGCGAAGCTTTCGACCAGACCGAGGAAGAAGCTCGGCCATGACAGCCAGGTAAAGCCAGGCAGCAGCTTCGCCCATAATGGATACATCGCGGCCTCGGGGAACCAGAGGTCGAACAGGACGCAAAGAACGAAGGTCAGCGCGAGGAAGGCGCCCAGGCTCATGCCGAGCGCAACCACCGGAATTCTGGGAATGGGCGGAACGGCTATCGGCGTACCCGACCGCGGCCGATCGCTATGCCGGACGCTTTCAGCCATGCTGGCTCTCCAGCGTCCCCTGTTCGGAAGGCGTGTTGCCTCCCGTGTAAAGGTGCGGCGCCGCCTCGAACACCTCGCGACATTCCCGTGAACAGAAATAATAAACGAGACCGTCGAAGACACTGGGCTTTGCGCCGGCTGTCTTCACCGTCTTGCCACAGACCGGATCCCTATCCGTCGCGGGCGGCTCCCACCGAAGCTTCCCATCCCGATGTTCGGTGGCGTGCCCATGGCCATGTCCCATGACATGGGCACCGCAGCCGAAGCGCATCATCAGGAAGATGAGAGCCGCCCAAACGATGAACCAGAACAAGGCCGACATTCAGTGACGTCCTTCCCCGTTTGGCGTTTGCAACCTTTGCATCAATATTCGCCGTTTCATCTGATGGTGATCAAGCCTCCTCCGGATGACCTCTGCGCGTCCGGCGCTTGATAACGCTTGTCCCGGGATTTCACCGTCGCAACCTCTCCGCAATCCCACCTCTTTAGCGAAAGCAGACTCTGGCGGTTTCGACGTTTCATCAGGCATCCGTGACAAGTTTTCGCTCCGGTTTCGATACGCCGTTTCGTTCTGGAAGGAGACGTCAACGCTGTACTGCTACCCGTTTCCCATATTTTTGACCTTTACGGCCGTTTGATAAGGGTAAAATTGAAACGGATTTTTACAGGAGGCCGGTTTGTCGAATTTTGTTACAATTTTTCGGCGCTGAGCTTTCTTCGGCCCCGTAATATCCATGGTTATGTTGAAGTCGCCTCACCTTCTGGTCGTGGACGATCACCGGGAAATCCGGGATCTCGTGTCCCGATTCATGACCAGACACGGGTTTCGCGTAACGACGGCATGCGATGGCAAGGAGATGAGCCGGGCACTCGCGGACAACAATATTGATCTGATCGTGCTCGACCTCATGCTGCCCGGAGAAAGCGGACTCGCGCTGTGCCGCGACCTGCGCGCGCGGTCGAATATTCCCGTTATCATGCTGACGGCGATGGGCGAGGAAACCGACCGGATCGTAGGCCTCGAAATGGGAGCCGACGACTATCTCGCAAAGCCGTTCAATCCGCGTGAGCTGCTTGCCCGGATCAAGGCGGTGATCCGGCGGATGCAAACCTTGCCGGGCGAGGCACGCCCATCCAGTCAGGGAACCGCGCAGTTCGAAAACTGGCGCTTCGACTTGCACAGGCGCCACCTCGAATCGCGGGAGGGTGTGATCGTTTCCCTGAGTACGGGAGAGTCCAATCTTCTGGCGGCTTTTGTTCAGCACCCGCAAAGGGTCCTGTCGCGCGATCAGTTGCTCGACTTCACGCGCGGCCGTAATGCAGAGCCATTTGACCGCAGCATCGATGCGCAGGTCGGGAGATTGCGGCGAAAGATCGAGCCCGACCCGAAGAATCCGACGATCATCAAGACCGAATGGGGAGGGGGATACGTGTTTACCCCCGAGGTGACCTACGCGTGACGCTGGCTGTCATCGATACCCTCGCCGGCCGCACGCTGCTCGTCATGGTTCTCGGGCTGGTCCTTTCGCATGCCCTGAGCGTCGCCTTCTATGTGACCGACCAGCGGTCGACGATCAATCTGGTCGGCGGAGAGCATATTTCGGAACGCATGATCACGCTCGCCCGACTTGTCGAAACGGCGCCGGTCGAAGAGCAGGAAAGGCTGGCCCGGCTTGCAAGCCAGAGCGTGCTGGAGGCCAGCCTGGGATCGAAGCCCCTTGTCGAAAAGCGGGTACCCAGCAACAGGGAAGAGGAAATCCTGACCGATGTTTTCGCGGAACATCTCGCGCGACACGGTGTTCGCGCGTTTCGTCTAAGATACGGCGATGCCGCATCTGCCGCGTCGACTTCAGGCACAGACCTTGCGGGCCACGAGAAACGCAAGCTGATGCAGGTTTCACTGCGCCTCACCAGCGGTAGCTGGCTCAACTACTCCGCATTGATCGACGCATCGTCCTCCATCTGGTCGCTGCGCTTTCTGCTGTCTCTGGTCGTTATGACGATAGCGATCGTCATCGTGTCCGCCATCGTCGTCTACCATATCACTAGACCGCTACGAACCTTTGCTGGCGCCGCCCACCGGCTGGGTACCAACATCAATGCACCGCCGCTGCACGTGGACGGACCGCGCGAGGTGCGCGAGGCAATTCTTGCCTTCAACGACATGCAGGAACGGCTGAAGCGCCTGATCAGCGACCGCCGACAGATGCTGGCCGCCGTGAGCCACGATCTGCGGACACCGATCACCCTGCTGCGCCTTCGCGCTGAATTCGTCGAGAACGAGGAGGAACGGGAAAAGATGCTCGTGACGCTGACGGATATGGAATCGATGGTCGAGTCGATCCTTGCCTTCGTTCGCGACGATGCCGCCGACGAGGATGTTCGGCCCGTCGACCTCGTCGCCCTGCTCAACTCTATCTGCGACGACATCAGCGATCTCGGCGGGAAAGCATTCTTTACCGGACCTGATCGGCTGATCTACCCGTGCCGTCCCACAGTCCTCAAACGGGCGCTGACAAACGTGATCGACAATGCCGTCAAGTTCGGCGGCAAGGCGCAGGTAAGGCTGGAGGAAAGCCCGGGAAGCCTGGCAATAACGGTAGACGATGAAGGACCGGGTATTCCCGAATCCGAAATCGACGCCGTGTTTAACCCTTTTTACCGGGTCGAAGCGTCCCGCTCACGCGACACCGGCGGCGTCGGGCTGGGGCTGAGTGTGGCCCGCAGCATCGTCGAGGCACACGGCGGCTCGATTGGACTTTCCAATCGTCCGACCGGCGGGTTGCGTGTCACCATAGCGCTTCCCCGCGAACAGAATCGCCGAAGCTGAATACCATTTCGCCCGAGGGAGCAGGCATGGATACGAAAGCGCATCAGGAAAAACCGATGGCAGAGAACCACGGGGAGGAAACGACAGCGCTGGACCCGGTCTGCGGCATGACCGTAGATACGACGGCCGGCAAACCGTCCCACGTGCATGAGGGACAGAAGTTCCATTTCTGCAGTCAGGGATGCCATGACAAGTTCGTCGCGGATCCGGAGCACTACCTTTCCGGTGCTCATCGCAGGGCACATGAGGAATTGCCGTCCGGCACGATCTACACCTGCCCCATGCATCCCGAAATCCAGCAGGAAGGGCCGGGCAACTGCCCCATCTGCGGTATGGCGCTTGAGCCCATGGGAGTGCCGGCGGCCGATGAGGGCCCGAATCCCGAGCTGGTGGATTTCAGGCGGCGTTTCTGGATCGGCGCGGCGCTGACCGTTCCGCTGCTGGTCATCACCATGGGGCCGCTCATCGGGCTCAGCATATTTCGTGAGATTCTCGGTGAGCGCGTTGCGCTATGGATCGAACTTTTACTAGGAAGTCCCGTCATTCTGTGGGCCGGCTGGCCGTTCCTGGTGCGTGGCTGGCAGTCGGTCGTTACCCGGAATCTCAACATGTTCACCCTGATCGCGATGGGGGTGGGATCGGCCTATGTATTCAGCGTCGTTGCGGTCCTGGCGCCGGAAATCTTTCCGGCAGGATTCCGCGACTCGGAAGGCCATGTCGGCGTCTATTTCGAAGCCGGCGCGGTCATCGTCGTCCTCGTCCTGCTGGGCCAGGTGATGGAGCTCGGCGCGCGTGAGCGCACGGGTGCGGCGATCCGCGCCCTGCTCGACCTGGCCGCCAAGACCGCCCGCGTCATCCGCGAGGATGGCAGCGAAGAAGAAATCCCCCTCGAGGATGTCAAGGTGGGCGACCGGCTGCGCGTGCGGCCGGGCGACAAGGTGCCCGTGGATGGCGTGGTCGTCGAGGGCCGGTCCTCCATCGACGAATCGATGATCTCCGGCGAGCCGATCCCCGTCGAGAAAGTCGAAGGCGACGATGTAACGGGCGCCACCATCAATGGCACCGGCACGCTGGTGATCGAGGCGAAACGGGTCGGCGCCGACACGATGCTGAGCCAGATCGTCGAGATGGTGGCCAATGCGCAGAGGAGCCGCGCCCCGATCCAGAAATTGGCGGATTCGGTGGCGGGAATGTTCGTGCCCGCCGTCGTCGGGATTGCGGTCGTTTCCTTCATCGTCTGGGCAGTCTGGGGTCCGGCGCCGGCGCTCGCCTACGCGCTGGTCAACGCGGTGGCGGTCCTGATCATCGCCTGTCCCTGTGCGCTGGGGCTCGCAACGCCGATGTCGATCATGACGGCGACCGGGCGGGGCGCCCAGGCCGGCGTGCTGATCAAGAATGCCGAGGCTCTGGAACGGTTCGCCAAGGTGGACACGCTGATCATCGACAAGACGGGGACGCTGACCGTCGGCAAGCCCCGGCTGGTCGCCGTCCTGCCGGAAGCCGGACGGGAAGAGAGCGAGGTGCTGCGGCTTGCGGCCAGCCTGGAACGCGGATCGGAACACCCGCTGGCGGAAGCGATCGTCGCTGGCGCGGAGGAGCGCGGCGTGACCCTGGCGAAGGCTGACGATTTCGATGCCATCACCGGCAAGGGCGTCAAAGGCACGGTGGACGGCAGAAGCGTCGCCCTTGGCAATCTGCGGCTGGTCGAGGAGATAGGGCTCGATGGCGGCAAGTTGGCCGAGACCGCGAATGCCCGGCGCGACGAGGGAGAAACGGTGATGTTCGTGATCGTCGACGGCGCAATCGCCGGTCTGGTCAGCGTCGCCGATCCAGTTAAGGACACCACGCCGGAAGCGCTCAAGGCGCTGCATGAAGAAGGGTTCCGCATCGTCATGGCGACCGGCGACAACGAGCGGACCGCCAGGGCAGTGGCGGCCAGGCTCGGCATCGACGAGATCCGCGCCGACGTGCTGCCGGAAGACAAGGCGCGAATCATCAAGGAACTGCAGGCGGAAGGCCGTAAGGTCGCGATGGCCGGCGACGGCGTCAACGACGCGCCGGCGCTGGCGCAGGCCGATGTGGGCGTTGCCATGGGCACCGGCGCCGATGTCGCCATCGAAAGCGCAGGCTTCACCCTGGTGAAGGGCGACCTCAACGGCATCGTCCGGGCACGGCGGCTCGCGCGGGCAACCATGCGCAACATCAAGCAGAACCTTTTCTTCGCGCTGGTCTACAACGCTGCCGGCGTGCCGGTGGCGGCCGGGATCCTGTACCCGTTCTTCGGCATCCTGATCTCGCCGATCTTCGCGGCTGCCGCCATGAGCCTGTCATCGGTATCTGTGGTCGGCAATGCGTTGAGGCTGCGATCCGTAACGCTAGAATGAGAGGGAGAGACCTTCGATGAAACCGGCAATAGTTATGGCTGCCGCGGTAGCCTCCGGACTTTTGACTGTGGGCAGCACGGCATTGGCCCAGAACCGGGAATATCCTGACTATTCATCTCATATGATGTGGGGTGGTGGCTGGTTCATGGGGCCGGTCATGATGCTGCTGTTCCTTGCTGTCGTAGTCGTCGTGGTTGTGCTGATGGTGCGCTCGCTGGGGCCCGGCCATACCTCCGGCAGTCCCGGCGCGAATGTCAAAAGCGCTCTCACCATCCTGGAGGAACGCTACGCACGCGGCGAGATCGACAAGGAGGAATTCGAAGAAAAGAAACAGGCCATCGGACGCTGATGCCGCCAAGAATCGATCGAAAAGCCACCGTCCTCGGCACCATTGCGGTCGTGTTGCTTGCCGCCGCGGGCGGTGCCGCGTGGTGGCTCCAACGAACGTCGGCCGGCACGATCCTGCGACCGGACGATGCGGAACTGGTCACCCGCGGCAAGGAAATCTACCGCCGGGACTGCGCGTCCTGCCACGGAAAGAATTTGCAGGGACAGTCTGACTGGCGCACACGTTTGCCGAACGACCGCATGCCTGCGCCGCCGCACGACGAAACCGGTCATACCTGGCATCATCCTGATGAGCTTCTTTTCAAGCTGACGAAACAGGGAACGGCAGCACTCGTCGGCGGAAACTACAAGAGCGACATGCCCGGCTTCGCGGGAAAGCTCACCGACCGCGAAATCGTTGCGGTACTGTCCTACATCAAGAGCACCTGGCCAGCGGCGATCAGGCAGCGGCACGACGCGCTTAACGAAAAGCAGCCCTGATGCCGCTCACCCTCAAATTCCTCGGTGGTGTCGGCACGGTGACCGGCTCGAAGCATCTTCTGCGCGGACCCGGCCTCAGCGTGCTGGTCGATTGCGGCCTCTTCCAGGGCTACAAGCAGCTTCGCCTGAAGAACTGGGCGCCCTTTCCAGTGTGGCCGCAGGAAATCGCAACCGTCGTTCTGACCCACGCCCATCTCGACCATTCCGGCTACATACCTCTGCTGGTCAAGCAGGGGTTCCCGGGCCAGATACTGTGCACGCCAGCGACCCGCGATCTCTGCGAGGTCCTGCTGCGCGATAGCGGTCACCTGCTGGAAAGGGACGCGGAATTCGCCAACCGCCACGGCTTTTCGAAGCACAAGCCGGCGCAGCCCCTCTATACGGTCGCCGATGCCGAGGCCAGCCTGGTACTGGTTCGAGATGTTCAATGGTCACGTCGACGTCACGGTTACATCGCCCGGCGACGCGAGCTTTACCGTTCATGACGTAGCGACAATTCGAAAAGGACGTTTCAGGAGAAAAGGCCGATACGCCTATTTCGTCGCACATGTCGGAACGAAAGTAGAAGAAGGCTCGGTGATCGCGGTGGAATATTCGAGGAAGAGGCACCACACGCCAGCATGATCGGCGTCATGACTGGGGTGTTTTCCCAAAGTTACGGGAGTCGGACCGAGATTTCTGTCCGGTCCGACTCCCGGGGTTCGACGTAGTTTCAACTGTTCAACGCTTACCATGGTCCCGGTCGAAGGCTAGAAATGAATACAGCCGGTGCAATCCTCTCCAGGGCGGAAGCAGATCAGGAACGCCTCGCCGCGATATTGCGGGTGGTCGTTTTCCTGGCGTTTGTGGCGACGGTCCTGTCGATCCGTCAGCAGGGCGCCCATCATCATCCTGTCCTGGCCATAACGGTGGCCTATGGCGCTCTGGCTTTGACCGGCCTCTCGCTGGCATGGCGCGGGGTGTTTCACCGGCTGTTGCCATACGTCTTTGTGACGCTGGAGGTCAGCCTGCTGATTTTACAGACGATCTTCATGGCTTCGCTCATGGGGCGTTCGCCATCGATGCTCGCGACAGTGCCGATGGCGACGATCATCTTCGTTCTTCTGGCCCACGCGGCGATGCGTTATCGGCCGTGGCTGATTGTCTATGCAACAGCCTTGTTTCTGGTAGGTGTCTTCAGTGCCATCGCCGTGATACCTGTCGACGAAGCAGGTATGGGAACCGGCCATGGCGCGGAACATAATCTGGTGCATCACCAGATCCTGCCACTCACCGTTCTCGTCCTGACGGCGCTGATCCTTTTCGTCACCGGACGCGGGACACGCAGATTGCTGCGCACTGCCGTCGAGGAACGGATCGGCCGGGCACGCCTGTCGCGCTTTTTCGCGCCGGACATCGCCGAGCAACTGCTCTCAGGACAGGACGAAGAGGTCAGGACGGGCCGGGTTCGACCCGTGATCGTGCTGTTCGCTGACATCCGAGGTTTCAGTACCCTTGCCGAAAACATGGATCCCGGCGAGTTGAGCACTTTTCTTGCAGAATTCCGGGACGTCCTGGCAACGACCATTCGGGCCCATGGCGGCGTCGTTGACAAGTTTATCGGCGATGCGGTCATGGCGGTATTCGGCTTCCCGGATCGTGGTAATTCTCCGCCGGATAGAGCTCTTCAATGCGCGCTTGCCATACGCGACGGTGTCGCCAACTGGTCGGACAGGCGAAAAAAAGCCGGCCATGCGGCTGTGGAGGTGGGGGTCGGGTGCCACGCCGGAGATGCATTCGTCGGCGTCATCGGTAAAGAGAGCCTGCTTGAATTCACGGTCATCGGCGACACGGTCAATGTGGCCGAGCGCATTGAGCGCCTCACCCGCACGCTTGACGCCGACATTGCCTTGTCCGACACGGTGGCGCAAAGGGTGACCGAAATGCCAGAGGCGCCGTGGGTTCTGGCCAAGGAATGTCGTCTGACAGGTCGCAATCAGGCGCTGGATGTCCTCTACCTGCCCCGCGACAGCCAAGATGCCGACCATAACGAGAAGGAACGACCGAAGGAGGAGGCAAATGAAGCGGAATCTTAGTTGCCTGTTGATAGCGTTCCTGGCAATCGTCGCTGCCGTCGATAGCAGCCACGCCAGTCGACACGAATCGCATATCAAAACGCTGGATGGTCTCGTTCTGCTTCTCCAGGCCATGGACGCCACGGAAGCGAGGGACCACGATCGTGCCATAAGGCTTTATTCCCGGGCTGTCCGTCGTCAAAATCTTTGGGCCAATGGATCGTCTGATTTAACGGAGGCTCTGGCTCATCTGGGTTGATGTTAAGCGGCTTGCCGCTGATGGTTCAAGCGGCGGGTTTCAATGGTTCGTTTCTTAATGCGGTCTCTCCTTTCAATGATGGCTGATGCGCGCCCGAAGTAGGCGTCGGCCGGCGTGACGTTGCCGAGGCTTTCATGATAGCGTTCGTGATTATAATGCTCGACGAAAGCGCCGATCCGGTTTTCGAGATCTCCCGGCATGTAATGGTTTTCCAGCAGGACGCGGTTCTTCAATGTCTGATGCCAGCGTTCGATTTTGCCCTGGGTCTGGGGATGGTTGGGGGTACCGCGGACGTGATCCATGCCCTGGTCCTCGAGCCAGTCCGCGAGATCGCCGGCGATATAGGACGAGCCGTTGTCGCTCAGCAGCCGGGGCTTATGGACGATCTCGGCCCGATCGCAGCCTGATGCCCGCAGGGCCAGGGTGAGCGTATCGGTGACGTCTTCGGCTCGCATGGTGGTGCACAGCTTCCAGGCGATGATGTATCTGGAGAAGTCGTCCAGGATCGTCGACAGATAGAACCAGCCCCAGCCGATGACCTTGAAGTAGGTGAAGTCGGTCTGCCAAAGCTGGTTCGGCGCCGTGGTCTTGTCCTTGAATTCGCTGGCCGCCTTGACGACGACGAAGGCCGGGCTGGTGATCAGGTCGTGGGCCTTGAGAACCCGATAGACCGAGGCTTCCGAGACGAAGTAGCCCTGGGTGTCGGTGAACCGCACCGCTAGTTCCCGGGGGCTGAGCTCCGGCTCGTCCAGGGCCAGTTCCACAATCCGATCGCGGACATCGTCGGGGATGCGGTTCCACACCCGGCCAGGGCCGCTGGTACGGTCTTCGAGGCCGGCTTCGGCGCAGGCCCGATAGCGGTCGTACCATCGGTAGAACGTGGTTCTGGGGATGCCGAGCTTGTCCAGCGTGCGGCGCACCGGCAGGTGGGATCTCTCCACCAGGCGAATGATCTCCAGTTTTTCGGATGCGGAATATCTCATTCCTCGTCTCCCCCATCCCCGATCATGCTTTTTTTGAGCAGCCGGTTCTCAAGCATCTGATCCGCCAGTGCCTCCTTGAGATCACGCATTTCAGCGCGCAGCGCCTTGACCTCGCCGCTGTTGGCCTGACGCGCCGTATCCCCGGCCAGCCGCTTCTTGCCCGCCTCCAGGAACTCCTTCGACCAACTGTAATACAGGCTTTCCGCGATGCCTTCCCGGCGGCACAGCGCGGCGATGCTCTCTTCGCCGCGAAGCCCCTCAAGGACGATGCGGATCTTCTCCTCCGCAGAATACTGCTTGCGGGTCTTGCGCCGGATGTCGCGAACAGTCTTCTCGGCAGCGTCTTTCGTACTCATGGATTTCTGTCTCATCTGCGTTCCCCTACGGGTCACTACGATGAGCCAGAAATCCTCCGTTATGCAAACCCCTCAATCTGTCCCATAGGCGCTGACGTCAGACACTAGAAAATGTCCCAGTAAATCCGTCGCTGGCCGACGGGCTCAACGTACGCCAGCGATGGTTCGTCGCCGCGCTCGAGGCGGGACGCGATGTGAAGGCGCCCGATCTGGCACGACGGTGGGGCGTGTCGGAGAAGACGGCTCGGCGGGACATAGCCAAGCTCAGGCGCCGCGGAATGATCGAGTTCGTCGGGTCGTTCCGGAGCGGGCGATATATAAGGCCTCCACGCCATTGAAAGAGTCGGCGGTCGAACAACGGCGGACGCCCTGATTCACTCTGCAGGTTGCACGCTTTCGAGTAATCGGAGCCAATGCTCGGGCAGGTCATGTGCACGGGCCCCCTCTCGGAGCAACGTGATGTAGCGCAGCGAGGGGGTGCCATCTGTCTCCTTGCCCTCTGCGATATAGGTGACGCAGGGCATACGGTTCCCTTCCCTGTCCTCCGCTTCCGTCCAGAGTTGGCGGTAGCGCGGGCCGGGGACTCCTTCGGTGCTGTCGAGCCAGATCAGGTCGCGGCGGGTGATCTTATAGAGCACGCCCCACACCTCGTCGCCTGGCGAGGGCTCGATGTTCGCCGGCGCCGCCTTCCCCTTCGGCCGCCCCTCGAGATTGAAGCGCAGGCGGTAGTCCCTGATCCGGCCGGGACGCCATTCGAGAGGGCGCATGCGGCGGCGCTCGCGGAATGCGCTGTCGTGCATGTTGGCGCCGAAGGCAAAATACCACACCTCGTCCTCCGGTCGTCCTTCTATCTGGAGGCCGAAGCGGCGATACCAAAGCTTGGACAGCCACCACGACCGGGCGACGCTGCGTCGCAGCGCGCGTTTCAGGGTCAGGAGCATCGGGTTACCATCCTCTCCTCGATACGGCGAAGGCGCCGGACGGCGATGACCTGGCCGACGGCGGCCAAGGCGCCCGCCACGAAGACTGCGGCCAAGCCGAGCGTCTCGACGATCGCCGCACCGACAATCGGCGACAGCGCCGCCGGCGCCACGAGCGCGTTGAAGTAGCCGCTGTAGGCCGGCCGGCGGTCGTCCGGCGATATCTCCCAGAGATATCCCAGATGTGCGATGTTGCCGCCGTTGTTCACCGCACCGAGGATCAGGAAGATCGCCGCGAAAGCGGCAAGGGCCGAGGTTCCGCCCGGCGGCGCGGCGCCCATCCAGAGGACCGTGAGCAGGGGGGCGGCGATCGCGAGCACCGCGGTGACGCCGAGCAGTCGCCGCTTGCCGAGCCGGTCGCCCCACCAGCCCCAGAGCGGGTTGGACAGCAGCGCGCCCGCCGTTTGCGCGCCGAGCAGCGTCGCGACCTCCGCGGCGCCGACCCCGGCCTGCGTCGCCGCCACCACGTAGAAGGGCAGCGCCATCATGACCGTGCCGTCGAGCCAGCGCACGCCGACGAACAGGCGGAAGCGCCGATCCTGCCGGAACACGTCCAACCCTTCCCGGAGGAAGGGCCCGAAGCCGGTCGTTTGCCTCGGCTCGGGCGCCAATGGCTCGCCGGCGGATACGAAAGAGATCGCCGAAACCAGAAGCAGTCCGGCCCCGGTCAACAGAACGACCGCATGCCCGGCGGGAAACTCCAGCGCGTCGATCGCCCGGCCGGCGACGGCGGCGACGCCGAGGGCGAGCAGTCCGCCCGCGAAGAACCGGAGCGCCAGAAGACGGCTGCGCCGGTTAGACGGAATGGAGCGGGCGACGATGTCGTTGTAGGGAACCGCGAGGATGCCGCCGACGAAGGCGTAGAGCGTCCACAACGCGAAGAAGGCAGCGATCAAGCCGGACGCCGGCGCGGCGCCGCCCAAGAGGACGATCCCGCCGACGCCGATCAGGCAGGCGACCCGACCGAACGCGCCCAGGGCGTAGAACGGCATGCGTCGCCGCCGGGCTTGCGCGAACCAGGCGACGAACAACTGCGGGAACAGCCAGCCGTAGCGGGCGATCGCCGCGGCCGCGCCGACCGCGACCGAGCTGCCGGTGAGGCCGTGGACGAGGCTCGCCATGATCGTGCCGGTATCGACCGCCGCGGCGCCGCCCTGGAAGAAGGCGCCGGCGGTGGCGATGCGCGCGAAGCGGCCGGGTTGCTCACGGGCCGGCATCGGTTGCGATCTTCCGCCGGCCGAGATCGCTCAAGCCGACACCGTGACTCCAGAGTCCCCAGCCGCCGAAGACGGCGACGGCCAGCATGTTCGCCGCCATGACCACGGTGACCATGGCCAGAGCGGTGGCGTCGCCCACCCCGAAAAGGCCGAGCGAGAACACGGCGCCGACGACGAAGCCGGCGGGGATTCTGGCCGTATGCGCGAGGATGACGATGAAGCCGAGGATCGCCAGCAGGGCGAGATAGACGAGCGGCTCGAGCACCACGCCGAAGGCGAGACCCGCCCAGAAGAGATGCGATGCCGCGATCAGCTTGATGACGATACTGGCCAGCACGATGGCGACGCCCCGCCAGCGCTCCCGCGGCCAGACGATGCCGTCGGCGAAGGCGAGCGCGAGCGACCGCGCGCGGACAGCCAGGCGCCCCGGCAGCCGGCCGGCAAGGGCGAGGAGAACCCCAATGCCGGACGCCGATCGGCGCTTGTGGTGCACGAGCAGGATAAGCGCCGCCACGATCGCCGCCGCGCTGCCGCTGGCGCCGAGGAGGAGGCCGAGGCCGATATTGCCGTTCGGGTCGGGGATGACGGCGGCCAGCACCACGACAGCGACGATGCCCGCGAACACCAGCCCGTCGACCAGCCGGTCGATGGCGACCGTGGCCAGCACGCAGCTCATTGAAATCTCCTGTTTGCGGGCGACGAGCCACGACCGGACGAAGGGGCTGAGGCCGAGCGGGACCAGGAGGTTGGCGAGATAGCCGGCCATGGTCGCGCCGAACAGATGCGATGTCCGGCAGTCGCACACAGGCGTCAGGATCTGGCGCCACTTCCAGCCCCGGATGACCTGCTCCAGCGTGATCGCCAGGAAGGTGGCGAGAACGAACTCCGGCCGGGCGGATTGCAGCACCTCGGCGAACTGGCGCCAATCGAGCCGCCAAGCGAGCAGGCCGAGCAATCCGAGGCCGATCGTCGCACCCAGCCAGTTGAGCCAGCGCCGTCGCGGGTGGTCGGAGCGTTCAATTCCTTTCGCGCTTTCCCCCATCAAGCCGGATTTTCCTGCTCCGGCACCGGCTGCCCAACGCTCAGGATCGCATCGACGAACAGCCGTGGCCGGCCCCAGAGCGAGTTGACGAAGATCGTCGTCACGCTGGCGGCCATGGCGACCATCGCCCAGACCGGATAGAGCAAACCGGTCGCGGCGAGCGGAACGCCAAACCCGTTGAACAGGAAGGCCAGCGAGACATTCTGCAGCATCTTCCGGTAGCCGCGGCGGCTGATCTCGCGCGCTTCGGCGACGTTCGACAGCCGGTTGTTGAGGATGACAATGTCGGCGGCATCGATGGCGATGTCGGTCCCGGACCCCATGGCGATTCCGACATCCGCCTGCATCAGCGCGGGCGCATCGTTGATGCCGTCTCCGACCATGGCGGTGCGACCCTGACGTTGCAGCCCCCGTATAAGGTCGGCCTTTTCTCCCGGCAGGATCTCGGCATGCACGTCGTCGAGGCCGAGTTCGTCGGCGACGCGGCGAGCGGCACGGTCATTGTCCCCGGTGATCAGCACTGTGCGCACGTCGCTTTCCCGCAGTCGGCGCACGGTTTCCGCCGCATCGGGCCGCAGCTCGTCGCCCAGACCAATGAGGCCGATGAGCCTGGCCTCGCGCGATACGGCGATCACCGTGCGCCCCTCGTCCTCCAGGGCACTGATCCGATCCCGATACGGCGCCGTATCGACGCCCTTCTCGGCCACGAAGCGCGGGCTTCCCACCAGGACGTGGGCACCATCGATGCGAGCGACGACACCCATCCCCGCGACGGCTTCGAAGCTTTCCGCCTGTGGCGGCGTCAGGCGCGCGTCGAACGCCGCCTCGACGACCGCCTGGGCCAGCGGATGCTCGGACGAGGCTTCGGCCGATGCCGCGAGCGACAGCAGCGCATCGGCGGTCGTTCCCGTCGTCGGCTCGATCTCACGCACCCGCGGACGGCCCTCGGTCAGCGTGCCGGTCTTGTCGAAGGCAATCTGCCGGACCAGACGGTAGCCCTGAAAAGCTTCGCCCGTGCGCATTAGGATGCCTTTCTCCGCGGCTTCGCCGGCTCCGCGCACGATCGACAGTGGCGCCGAGATGCCGACCGCGCAGGGATAGCCCATGACCAGCACGCTCAGGCCAGCGAACACGGCACGCTGTAGGTCCGGGGTGAAGCCGAGGAGCTGCGGCAACAGTGACCAGCCGGCGAAGGCGAGCAAGGAGATCGAGAGAACGGCTGGCGTGTAGACTCGCAAAACCCGATCGACGAGATGCAGAAGCCCGGGTTTGAGCGCGCGTGCATCCTCGACTTCTCGCGCGACGCGCTGGAGGAAGCTCTCGCTGCCCACGGCCGTGACGCGGACGAGCAGCGTGCCGGTGCCATTGATGGTGCCGCCGATCACCGCATCGCCCGCCTGCCGCTCGACAGGCATCGGCTCGCCGGTCACGAGCGACTGGTCCACCGCGGAGCGTCCCTCCATCACCTCGCCGTCGACCGGCAGACGCTCGCCGGGGCGAATGCGTACCAGGTCGCCCTCGACAACCTCGGCCAGCGCAACCTCGACCTCTTCCCCGTCGAGCAGCACCCGCGCCAGATCGGGCTGCAGGTCGAGCAGGCGCTTCACCGCTTGCGACGAGCGGGTCTTGACGATCAGCGACAGCCATTCGGAGAAGATGTGATAGGTCGCCACCATCACGGCGACGGCGAAGAATGCCGCGGTGGGGTAGCCCGGCCGGTCGAGCGCCAGACCGATCAGCCCGCCGGCGAGCCCGGCGAAGGCGCCAGCCTCCAGCAGGACATGCTGATTGAGGATGCCGCGGCGTACCGCCTGCACCGCCATCACCAGAATATGTCGTGCCACGCCGAATACCAGCGCCGCGGCGAGCGCGCCGATCATGGCGGCCGAGCGCCCGTCGTGGATGCCGCCGGCAAACAGCACCCGGCACCCTTCCGCCTCGCCGG
>Ga0209475_10002605_pt1 | contig 17780 bp, 19 predicted proteins | sample tdDd471_FD_187128 | JGI IMG/M metagenome (GOLD analysis project Ga0209475, IMG submission 187128) | Marine sediment microbial communities from the Atlantic coast under amendment with organic carbon and nitrate - tdDd47.1 (SPAdes)... | ecosystem: Environmental > Aquatic > Marine > Coastal >... | reverse complement strand
ATCCATAAAACAATATAAGCATTACAAATGGCATTAATAGCAATGAAATTGCATGAGCGAAAATATAGTTCTTATAATCCTTTCCTACAAATATGTATTGAATAATATAGAATATCAGTGCAGGGAAGAAAAACAGTTTAACATGCTCCCATGGGCTTTCATTTACAGGAGCTATTGAAGCAATGATGTTGCTGGGTAACCATTCGTATACAAAGTGCCAAGCTGATGCCAATACAAATATAATAAAGACGCCTGCTATCTGCCATCTTGCTAGTTTTCTATTATTCATTTTAATCCCCTTTCATATTTACATATACATATCTATTATATGCACTTTTTGCAAAAGTAATTAGTTACTACTTATTAATTTTAATATCTTGTTAAAAAAAACAGTTGAAAAGATAATTATGTATTTGTAATACAAATCAAAGTGTAGTTTAAATAATTTATGAATAGATTAGCAATATAAAAGCCACCTATTAAAAGGTGGCTGTTTTTGTTTTTATAATTTTGTCAGTAGCATCTAATATACTTTTTGCAAATTCTTCATCGTATTTATCATATTCTATTACTTCCCCTAGCTCTTCATAAAACTTACCTGAATCATTAGGTGGATTCTGTATTAAATAAAGTCCAGCTACTGCTCCCTGTTCAGGAGATGATAATCTCTTTTTCATTATGGGTCCAATTATCTTCATCATCAAGCTGTCACCGTCCCATATTCCCGTTGCAACATCACCTGGATGAATTGCATTGATTTTGACTTTTGAATCCTTATACATATTGGCAAAACATATAGTAGTTTGAAGCTGTAGATATTTTGATGCTGAATACGCTCTGAACCCATGTTTCTGCTTGATAAACGCTCCATCTTTAAGTTTAAACTTACCAAATAGCGCGGCTCGAGAACAGACATTGATTATCTGAGGATTATGTCCCTTTTCAACTATATCCATTAAAAGTGTAGTAAGATAGTATGTGCCTATATAGTTTACACCAAGAGTCATTTCATATCCTTCTTTTGTATAAGTTTTCGTGTCTGAAAACACACCAGCATTATTAAATAGAATACCTATTGAATCATAGTTTTTACAAATAGCATCTGAAAAATCTTTTATACTTTTAAATGATGATAAATCCAGTTTAAATATATCAATCCTAGCATCTTTATTTTTGCTTTTAACTTCATCTACTAGCTTTTGGGCTTTAGGAATGTTTCTACATCCTAAAATCAGATGATTATCACTATTCGCTAATACTTCCATAGTAGCTTTACCAATTCCACTAGTTGCTCCAGTTATAACAATCTTTTTTTTCATATTAATCTCACTTTATTAAATGTTCATTTACCTTTTTATCAAAGCCTAACAATAGCCAAAACTATTAAAGATATAGCAACAAATATCCAGCCAATAAATGCACTTCTTCTATTTACCTTTTTATACCTTACTATACTTTCTTCATCTACCCAAAACTGTACTCTTCGTTTTCCATATATAGCATCCTCCATCAATGGATTATAAATATAAATATCAATCAGCATTGCAGCGGCTGAAACTGTAAAGAACATACTATATACAATCCATTTACTCATAATATTTAACTTAAGCAAAACCATAAGCGAGTATATTATTAAGTAGAAAAATATTATAGATGATATCCGAATAAGGTTATGGGATGCTTGTGTCTTAATCATAAGATTATCTGCTAATATTCTTATTTCATTTGCTGTGTCAGAATCTTTGCAAACTACCTTAATACACATAGAATATTTTGGCCTACCCCTAATAGTTCTAAATTTCATCTCAAAAGTCTCGTTATTATTTGTAGCAAATACATCTATGCTTTTTATCTCGTATGAGTGCTCACATATAACGTTATATGCTAGAGTCATACCATCAATTACATCAATGCTTTCATCTCTAACAATAGTTACAGAAACTTTTTTATAATTGCTATTTATATAACCTTCAATGTAATTCCAAATATCTTTATCTAATTTTACTACATTATAGCAACGCCGAATTACTTCTTTCTGCTTTGACATAATTTTTCCTTACATCATTTTAAGCCTAGCAAGACCTACTATAAAACATAATTTGCCATCAGCCAAATTTATAGATACACTAAAATTGCATAGCAAAAACAAATAATAGTATATGTTAATAAAATGTTCATTTACTAGATAGATACTTACATATAAGTATATTAATAAAGGCATTACCAACTGCTAATTGTTAATTTACAAAAACATTAAATATTTACAACCTCAACTGCTACATTGTCTGAATTACCTATATATTCTAACTTATTGTCTATATATAAAGATACTTCAACATTACCTCCCATTGTTTCTTTTATGTCATCTTCCATAATACCCTGCTTGGGAGCTTTCAAAACACGTCCATTTTTTACATATGCTTTTACTTTTAGCAACTGTTTATTTCTTTTTATTTGAACCTCTAGGATATTGTTTTCAAAGCTTATCTTTTTCACCTTAGCTCTGTTATATGTTGCAAATCTATACTGTTTATTTCCTACTTTCAGTATACTTATAAAGCCCATGAACTCAGAACCCAAGAATGGAATATGAGCAAAGCTAAAGAATAATGAATTTTCTTCTTCACTAAAATGATTACACTGTATCCAGCAATACTTTTTGGGGAAAGATGTACCCCAATCTTTTTCTATATACCCTTTTCCGCTGTTAAAATCTATATCGCTTCCATTGTATGATATCTGCCCACTTAAACTATGATTCAAGCTAATTACACCGTGATTACACTGCATAAATTTAAAGTATGCAAAGAACCCCATAATATTTGGTTGACAAATAGATTGATTAATTGGAGATATGTTTTTATACTCAATCTTGCCTTTTAGCTTAACATTATCAGTTTCAATATCTAGAGTAATACAATCTGTAGAAAATAAGTTATTTCCTATTTTAACACTGAAAGGATTATCAGTATAAGAAAAATCAGTATAATCATAATTAATATAATAACTCTTATATTCTGGACCAATTATAACCTGAATAAATGCGCTTTTTTTATTTTTTTCATAATTAACCCCAGGTATTATGCTGAAATTAATATCTTTATCTTTGGTAGAATGTTTAAAATACCATCCCTCAAAATAATCCTTTTTTTTATTCCTACCTTGAAATAACTCAGGATTTGCTACTCTGTTTCTCTTTTCCATCTCCATATCCTTTTATCTTTAGTCTTTAATGTCAAGCTTCTTTACAGCTGGCGAGTCAATTATCTCTCCTTTATATGTAAATCTAGATGCATGACATGGGCAATCCCATGTTTTTTCTGCTTGGTTAAACTTCAATCTACAACCTAAATGAGGGCATTTAGGTATAATTGTAAATACTTCTCCCGTTTCATCCTTATATGCACCTACAATATCACCATCATACTTAACTATTCTACCTTCACCGACCATTAACAAATCAATGTCATAGATCTCTGCAGGTGCAAGCTTTTTCACATAGTCTCTAGCAACATCTGCACCTTGCTTAATCAGCTCTTTTACTGCATCTGCATTTATATCCCTTTTTAGGTTAAATATATTATGCCATTTTTCTGGTGTATGTGCAATTGCATCAGAGAGTATCATAGCTGCAACCATGCTTTGATTCATACCCCATTTATTGTATCCTGTTGCTATATACACACCTTCCATATCATCTGATAGTTCACCAATGTAAGGCATTTTATCTACTGTCATACAATCCTGTGTTGACCATTTGTATCTTATTTGCGCATCTTCATCTAGCTCTTTTGAGAACTTGATTAACTCTAAATATGACTGCTCAGCTTTTTCGCAATCTTCTGCTTCATGATTAGCACCTGCAACAAGTATCAATCGCTCCTCATTGTCGTTATATTCACGTATTGACCTTACTTCATTTTCTGCATTAATATAGTATCCATCTATTCTAAAGTTAGGCATTACTGCTGCAACAACATAGGACCGCTCTACATAAAGTTTTGTAAACATCAATTTCTTTTTATTAAGTATTGGATATTTTGTTGCTATTACAACTTGTTTAGCATAGATTTTTTGCCTATTATCAGTAATCAGCACATAATAATCATGTTTTTCAATCTCTGTAATTCTAGTATGTTCATATATTTGTACAGCCTTATCCCTTAAAGCCTTTGTTATTCCTTTAATATATTTAACCGGATGAAATATTCCTTGGTTTTCAAGTCTTAAGTTAGCATATGCCTTAAACGGAAGTGATACATCTTTATCTAAGAATATATCAAAGCCCAATGACTTAGCTGCAATAAATTCCTTTTCCAGCTTTTCTACATTTCCTTTTTTACCTGCATACACATTTGATGATGTCGTTTTAAAATCGCAGTCTATCTTATATTCTCTAATTATCCTTCTTATGTTTTCTAATGCTGTTTTGTTCGCATCGGCATAGTACCTTGCGGTATCTTCATCTATATGATTTATTAAATCACTATATATTAATTTGTGCTGGCAAGTTACTTTAGCGGTTGTATATCCAGTTGCACCATGTCCTAATTCATTGGCTTCAAAAATTGTTGCATTTATATTTCTTTCTGAGAGCATTAACGCTGTAGTCAAACCAGTTATACCACCACCAATAACAGCAACATCAACATAGATTTCTTTATCAAGTTTACTAAAATCATCTTGTTTAACACTTTTAACCCAATATGATAAATTCTTCATTTTCATAATAGCAACTCCTTATTAATATTCTTACCAAAAAGTAATAAGTGATGCTTTTTATGAATTGAACAAGAAAAACCCCCTGAAGAATGTCTTGCAGGGGATTTAACTAGAAAATACAAATAAATTTTTCTTATTATATAATATAAGCTATAAATCTATAAAGTAAACAACATATGTGCTAAATATTATAATACCAATAATAATGTGGTGCAATTACTACCAACTAAGATCACATATAAATCATATTAAGTGTTAGGTTTATCATCCATTTCCGTAGGAATTTGATTAGAACTTACTTGTTGGTTTGATCCCAAATTAGCCAACCTCTTGTTCTTCTCATTCACATAGCAATGCATACAAAATGTGCTAACAAAAGCACCAGTAACCACTCCCCATAAGCTTAATGTAATTGTTACTATATCACTCACTTCTCTTACTGAGTTAGCTATCATGTTACCAACTACTAAACCCATAGGAATCATTATTACAATTGCAACTGGAAGTACCTTAAAGAAATACTTAAAACCAACTTTAAACATGTTTCCTAAACCTTTACCAAAGTTTTTCTCTGCAAATACTGCAGCAGTTCCTATGTGCATAAATACAGTAATGCTTAATACTATAACCGCAAAGACTGCAATGACAATGTAAAATATAACAAGAGAGTTTGAAAAAGCTATAGTAAAGCCTATAACAATACTGAGTACAAAAAACAAAGGTAGCATAACTGCAACTATTACTGCAAAAAACAAAAGTGATAAAACTAGATTTCTCCACCAATACCCTTTTAATCCTCTCTTGTACCAATCTTCACTTTGCTTATTATCCACAGATTCATAAATTAAATATAGGATTGGTGGATATAAGAATATACCCCATCCTACATAATAAATGATTCCAATACCCCAAGTAACATACATATTTGGCTCAGAGTAAAGTCCCTGTGATTGGATAAATTCTGTAAGTCTTATATCCGACAGAATGGAAGATCTAATTAAAATCATCCTAACCAATGTATACAAAAATGGTATTGCAAACAGTAACAAAATCTTTGGGTTATCTTTCAATGTTTTAATTGTCTTTTTAATCATACGCTCTCCTTAATATGCATATATACACACCTGTATATAATACCAGTATAGTCTGCTTATTACAAGGTAGTCTGACATATAAAAAAGACTTCTAGCTTTCACTAGAAGTCTATACTTTATTATATAAAACAGATTATATTTCCTTATCTTTTTCATTCACCATATCAAAGAATATCTCAAGTCCAGCTTTAACAACTTCTTTCTCAACTGCTTCACATGTGTCATTAGGTGTGTGATAAACAGATGAACGTTCTGTGTTATCCCAAGGCATTGCCATCATAGTAGTTGCATAAACTCCGAACTTAGCAAGTTCACCTGCATCTGTTCCACCAGTTAAAAATGCTATAGGCTTAACTTTTGGTTTATAACCAAGCTTTTCTGCTGACATTCTACATTCGCTTGCAAAATCCTCTGATAATTGTACACTTGTATTAATATCACTAGTCAAAAAGAACATATCTTTAAGATTATATGGACAATCAATATTATATAGATATGTAGGTACTTCATTTAGCATATCCTTATTCTTTTTAGCAAAGGCATATGCCCCTCTTAATCCTTCTTCTTCAGCATCGAAGCTTAGTGCAATAACTCTAGTATTTTCTAAACCATTGCCTTCCACTTTGTCCTTGCTTATCTGACGTAGTGCTTCAACCGCCATGCATGAAGCTATAAGGTTATCCCCTGCTCCTGGAGTACATTTACTTGATGCAAAAAACCATAGCTGTAATACTATTAATGCCCCCAAACTACCTATAATAGCTACTGTTGTCACAGCCCAACTTGGCAGCGAAAATGCCCATACTACTAAAGATAAAAAGCAAATTGTAACCATTAACCCTATTCCACCCATTACTCTTAAGGCATATAATTTTGGCTGATGAATAAAGAAATTAAATATCTGTGCACTATCATGGTGCCCGCTTATAATAATCTGCTGTTTCACCTCATTTTTTGGTTCAACTACTCCTACTACATTTCTACCAACTTTTTTAGGAAATAAAAAGTCAATAAAATGCTTATATAAAAAGAATTGAAACACCATTATAATAATGCCTAATAACAGTAACCCTGCTGATGCTACTGGTATATTAAGCCATAGGAAAATTACAGCCAATGCATAGAAAGCAACAAGTAAACGTATCCAACCTAAAAATGCTCCTGTATGCACACCAAAATCTTCTGTTCTAGCACTATCAGCAAATGACTTCATGTCTTCATAAATATCATCAGCACAGTTTCTACAAGCACTGCTACCTGCTTGCCTTGGTCCATGTTTATCAATTAGTTTCTGGGTGTTTTCAAATACTTTATCAGTTAGTTTATCAAAGTTAATCATTTCCTTCTCCTCCCCTTTATATTATCATATATAATTTATCTAATTTAAACAAGAAAAAAAGCCTTTATATAAAGGCATTTATCTTATATTTAATCTAGTTCTAACCTATCCTTTTTTTATATTGGCAGTACATTCCTTAAAAAAAGCTAGTTGTTCTTCATTTTTGAATGCAACTTTAGAAATATAACTTACACATCCATCGCTTGCTATTAGTTTATAAAGAGATTTAGATTCCAATATCTTCTTATAATTATCCCATTCAATAAAAAAAGTAGCATTCTTATAAAAACTTTTCATTCCATCTCTTGTTATTATAATTTTCTTATCTTTACTATATAAGCTATTATACTTTAAGAAATTCTTAGATGATTTCCTTGTATTAAACATTCTTGCAATAAATGAGGTAATGTCTACTATTAGAATAATTACTAAATATCCTAGATAATCATCTCTACCTAAAATTAATCTTACATTTATAAATGCAGGCATTAGAAGTACAAAAATGTATATAATGAACATAATATGTACTAAGTTAAAGAACGCTTTTATGACAAACTTTTTATTAAATTCATATAGTTCATCATAAGTAAGTTTCATATTTAATTCTATATTATCCATCAACTTCACCATACTGCAATTTGCTATTCCTAATTTTATCAATGCCTTTTTCAACAAAGGTAAGTTGATCGTTATTCTCTAACATAGACTTTGGTAGAATCAAGTCCTCAACTTTAGTGAGTCTTATAACATATAAAAATTTGGTTTCAAAATAATCATATATTTCATCCCATTTCTCTAATGCTTCTCCAATTTCAAATACTCTAATAATCCCTTCATTCGTAATAATTACATTTTTATCTGCAGTTAGATAATGTTTGGATTTTATAAGTCTTTCTACATTAGAACCAATAACTAAAAATTTTATTATTGCAACTAGTAACATTAGTAATAACGTGCCAGAAAATGTGTCTATATAATTAGAGATTTCTTTTACTCCTAGAATTAGTAAATATGCTGCTAATAGTGACAAGATACCCAAAAACGCAAACAAGTTTCCTGTACTGAAAAAACTTCTAAAAAAATTAAATCTTATATATGAAGTAAGTTCTCTTTTTGTTAATCTATACTTAACCTCTAAACTCTCCATCTTATCTCCTTAAAATACCATTATTAATTATTTATGACATTATACCACATGCTAAATCCAAAGTATAGAAATTCAACCTATATAAAACCTGCTAATATGATATAATAATAAATAAAAAACCATTGAGGCACAAATGAACAAACTAGGAGTTTCGGGCAGTACTATAATGTCTGAAAGAGAAAAATTTAACGACCTTTTTAAATATAATTTAGGACACATAGAGATTGGTGAGTTTAAAAACAATGCTGATTTTAAACTTTTTCTTACTATGCTTAGCAACTCTTTAGTAACCTTTGGCATACACTCACCTATCAAAAGAGGTAAAAGTAAATACGATATAATTGAGCACGTTAACTATCCTCCAGAAAAGGCAATTGATCAAATTGATAAAGAAGCTAAAAAAGCAAAGAATCTAGGTGCAAAATACTTGCTTGTACACTTCCCATTCTTTTTAGGTACATGTGATAACGATACAACCTATCTTATAGAACAAGGCTTAGAAAAACTAAGCACAATACAAGAAAAACATAAAATAGATATTGTCTGTGAACCAAAGCTAGGAGATAATCGTTCACCTTGGGGTATTGAGTATCTTCATCAATTTCCCATAGATATATGGACAAAGTACAACCTAAAAGTTTGCATTGACATTGGTGATTATGTAATGGCTGTTGGTGATAATAAAGTAATGGAGTATATTCAAAAGTGGAATGATTTTATCAAAGTTGTACATCTGCATAACGTTGACTACCTTGATGATGATTATTTCTGGAAGCCTGTTCACCCAGATGATGAAAGCGACAATCATCATAAGATTGAACACATAATTAGCTACTTATCTAAGCTTGATAATATATATTTCGTTCTAGAGCATACACCTCATGGAGGGCATAGTATGGAATATATTCAAACTGGTTGTGACTATATAAGAAAAGCAATTTTTAAATAATAATGTCAAAAACAATACAAAAATCTACCTGACATATTATCTTACTATCTACACAACATGATAATGTAAATTAATTTAAGGAGGAAATCATGCAAGAGATAGTAAAACCAGGCACTGACAATCAACTAGCTGGAGATTATATTGAAGTAGATTCAAACGGAAATAACATAGAACACCCACGTCACTGCACTATTGATCAAGGTGATAGACTGCCCCCAACACAAGCAAAAGGACATATGTGGAAATACATAGGATAAAATAATACATAAACTACTTATGTGTTCGATAATACTAACTCAATTGTGAAAAACACCATACTTTTTGTATGGTGTTTTAATTACATTATTGACCGATCAACTGGTTTGTGATATTATGTATGTAACCAATCGGTTGGTTTGTTTCTTATGTGAAGGAGTTAGTATGACAGATGACAAAAGAAAAGTCCGGGGTAATATTGCAAAGGACAAAATATTAGATACTGCAATATGCATAATTGCGAATGAAGGAATACAGGGATTAAGTACAGGAAAAATATCTTCAATATCTGGTATAAGCAAAGGTAATATATTTCACCATTTTAAATCAGTTGATGATATATACAAAGAATCATTTGCACGACTTTTATCACAGATGACGTCTCCACAGGTTAATAAATCTACTACATTAGAAGTATTCTTTAAAGAGCTAGGAAAAGCAGCATTTGTCCAAGAAGAAAATGAAATACTTGGTTACAAAGCTTTACTTGCATTTTACAATACTGCCCAATATTCAGAAACATATAAAGATAAAATTCTTGAGCTAAAGAGGAGCTTCCAAACATATATGATAGATGCCATAAATAAGATAACAAACATAAAAGTATCTAATGAATTAGCAGAACTAATATCAGTAGATTTAGACGGTCTTGGACTATATTATTTATTAGAGATGGACATTGTTAAATACAGAAACTTGTGGGATATAAAATCTAATATGTATATTAATCTAATTAATGAACAAAAAAGCTAACTCATTATATTAATAATAAGAAGAGAGGTAATATATGAAAGTAACTATTTTTTATTTTAGCGGCACAGGCAACACATGGTATGCTGCTAACAGAATTAAAGATTCACTTAATAACTTAGGTGCAGATGCACAGGCAATATCTATTGAAGATAGCTCAATCTCAGATAAGACTACTCTGGTAAGATTAGTTGATGAAAGCGACAAAATAGTTATCGGCTACCCTATCTATGGTTCTAAAGCTCCAGAGATTATGATTGATTTCATAAATCAATTTCCTGAAACTCAGACGCCAAAAGCGTTTAGCCTATTTTCAACTGTTGCACTATATTCTGGAGATGGTGCTGTATATTATAGTAAGGTGTTTATAGAAAAAGGATATGAGTTTGAGAGTGGCTTTGAATTTATATCTAACAATAACTTTAATGTACCAAACTTTCCTAATGTATTAAAAGTTGGTGATGACAAAAAAGTGACACGCAAAAACGATAAGGTTGCTAACAAAGCTACTAAAATGGCTGATTCTATAGTCAATAATAAAAGCATTATAAATGGTGGTGGGATAATAGGTAGGTTCATGGGTAAATCTCAGCGTAAATACATAGATGCTGAAATACGTAAAATGAACAATAGTATGTACGTTGAACACAGCAAATGTATAAATTGTGCGAGATGCGTTAAGATGTGTCCAGTTGAAAACATTTCAAGAGTTGATGGTAAGATAGAAATTAAAAGCAACTGCATAGCTTGTATGAGGTGCTATCACTTCTGCCCTACTAATGCAATAAACATAACTGAAAAAAGCTTGGATATAGAAAAATGGCCAAGATATAAAGGTCCTACAAAAGACTATGTAAAAACACTATTGTAAACTCTATTGCAATTTCAAATTACTTAAGAAAGCCTATTTTCTTTAAGCATTTTTTAATATTAGTTAGAGATATCTTATCTCTATTTAATGAAAATCCTTCTATAATGTCAGCACCTTTTGCAAGTTCTGCAATATCAGCCAAACATTTTGGTTCTCCCCCACCCCCATGAGTTGCAAAAGGTACAACTTTTTTACCTGTAAAGTCATTTTGGTTTAGAAATGTCCTTACAGGTGGCGCAATTGTCTTGAACCAATTTGGTGAGCCTATAAAAATAGTATCGTATTGTGATATGTCAACTGGATCTTTTAGCTTTGGCTCTTTCTCTATCTTTATCTCTATTTCAGATCTTTCTAAAGCCTTAGTATAAGATTCAGGATATGCTTTCTTAGGAATAATAGCTTTAAAGTCCCCACCCACAGTCTTTGAAATAATTTTAGCCATATCCCTAGTTTCTCCAGAATATGAGTAGGCTGATACTAGTATCTTTTCTTCATTTTTATCCATTTTCAGTGACCTCCAATTCTCTTTGCTCAATATTATATAAGCATTCTAAGGGAAGTATTCCCATTTATCTTATAATTATCCTTGTGCGAGTTAATAGGTGAAATCACAAAAGCTCATAGCTTTGTTCTATAGTTTCGTAAATGTAGTTGTTATCTTATAATACCTCTTCTAATCTTTTATTCTCTTTTATAATGATTAATATTTGGATAACTAATCAGCACTTATTTTTTCTCCATTTTCTAATTCTAATGATCCAGTTATCTTCTTACTATTATCTATCTTTAGCATAATCAAATTCTCTAAATTTTCTAGTTCAGATAAATCTCCACTAAAATCACATCTAATTAATTCTATCTTTTCAACATGTTTAAATTTCTTTAGCCACTTTATATCGCCTGTAATATTCCTGTTTGATTCAAGATGCAAAACTTCAATATTGTCAAGAGGTACTAAATCTTTTAAATCACCGTTAATATTAGTTGATGTAATAGACAGTTCTTTAATAATAGTTAGTCCATCAATAGCATCTAAATCTCCATCAACATTTGAATCTTTTATAACAAGACGTCTAAGATTTTCAAAGCTCTTTAATGATTTTGTACTACCACCCATACCTTTAATATATAAAGATTTAAGAGTAACAATATGATTAATATCATTAATATTTACATTTGTATTTCCTGAATTATTAATGATTAGGCTTTTAAGATTATCGTGGTTAAACTCTGGAAAGCCATCCTCTTCGTAATCATATAATAGAAGTGTCTCTATACCATGCTTAGGAACTTTACCATCTTTAGATATGCAAATATTTGATATTACAGCCGTGTCTATCTCAGCACCCAGTTTATCAAGCATAATAATTTCTATCAATAGAATCTCATTTTGTTCTATTTTATTATTAGGTAGGGCTATTTTTACATTATCACCATCTACTAAAACTTTAGCATTAATCAATTCATCATTAATATTTACTTTTACATCATCGCACTCATTATTCAAAGTCAGCGTAATACTATCACCATCATTTATAATCATAAATTCTGTAGCGCTAAGTTCATTACTTTGAATTCTGTTTATTACTACGGAATATGCAATATAGGCAATCAAGGATAAAACTGTTAGTGTTAATATGACTTTGAGTACTTTCATAAATAGCTCCTTATGATAAATATAGCATAATATGGAATGGAATGCAAAGAAGCTAAATGTGGAAATAATTATAATTAGTAATACAGTATTAAATACTTAGTTTATAAAGCTAATCTTAAAAAAGTCGCACTTATAGTATTTATTGTTATAATTTTTTAGTGGTGATATAATACTATTAATAACTTGTTTTAAGGTGATATATGTCAGAGAGTATAAATATAAGAACATATAGGATGTATTTAAAAAGTGATAGAGATAAATATGATAAAGATTATTATTATTATACTTGTATAAATACTACATATCAAAATACTGATAGCAGTGGAGTAGCTAAGATTTTAGCGCAGTTCAAGTATTCTCCTAGCTGCTATTTATTGTATCACGAAATAACAGTTAGTAGAATTAAAGACATGATATTAAATGACAAACCTATTGATTTAACAGGTAAATATATAAAGAATTTTAATTTTAAACATTTACAATTAGAAGAAAGTTATCAATTTAATGACTTTAATGCAAGCTATACTTACTGGGATGGCAGTACATCCTTTGCCTTTTCCCGTTATAATGATGAGGATATAAATTTTTATAGAGCTAACTTTTCTACAGGTAATCTAAGCTTTTATAGAGCTAACTTTGGTAAGGGAAACATTAATTTTAATAATACTAATTTTGACAAAGGTAATGTTAACTTTGCTTACTCTAATTTTATAGATGGAAAAATAAGTTATAATGGAGCTAACTTTGGAGAAGGTAAAATTAATTTTACCAAAGTTAACTTTGGCAGCTGTAAAATTAGCTTTTCCTATACACATTTTGGAGGTGGTGAAATAACTTTTAATTCATCAACAGCCAATAAGATAAGTTTTGAAGCAATTAAGTTTAGATCCGATATTGATCTACAATTTAAATATGTAAATAAACTATTTTTCAATTCATGTATAAATAAAGATCACATGCAAATCAGTGGTATAAAACATCAGCTATCATTTAAAAAAAGTACTAATCTTGGACGCATAAAGTTGGATTGGCAAAAGTCAAATGTAGAAAAAGCTATAGAAAATGCCTATCCCATAACTAAATATATGGATGGCAGCGAAAAAAAAGATACTTACTCACTTATTGCTGATGACTTTTTAATGCTAAAGGAAAACTATAGTAAAGAGGGTAAGTATGATTATGAAGATGCTGCGTATAGAGCATATATGAAATACAACACTAAATCTATGAAATTACTATCATCAAACTTTAGCAAAAAGACCTTTAATCTAGTTTTTGGTGCTATTAGTGGATATGGTACAAAAGCAGGCAACATATTAATATTCTGTATTTTGACCATTATAACTTTCGGATTTATATATTATAGTACATTCTTTAATTCCCTAAATATTGCAAGATCCTTGCTTAAGTCAATGTACTTTAGCACAATTACCTTTTTAACAATTGGTTATGGGGACTTATCGCCTTTAAATACAGATTTCACAGATTTGCAAACCTTATGCACTGGGATTGAAGGTTTTGTAGGACTATTACTAATGTCTATGGTCACAGTAGTTATTATGCGCAAAGTTCTGCGTTAGTAAGTATTGTACATATTATCAAGACATCATATATAAGATGCTTATAACGATTCCTTAATCTATTATGTAAAGTAGTTTAATTCACCTTGCTAAAGTATAGCATTTCTGATAGAATAAATACCCAAAGCGAGGTATAATTATGAAGTTCTCTTATGAAAAGGAACTGCCGACTCCTCATGAAATATTTGAGGCTCTGCCGTTAAAAGACGAGTTAAAGAAAATAAAACAGAAAAGACAAGACGAGATTAATAGTGTGTTCACAGGCAAAGACAATAGGTTTTTGCTGCTTATAGGTCCATGTTCAGCTGATAATGAAAAAGCAGTTCTTGAGTACATAGAACACTTAGCCAAGGTACAGGAAAAAGTAGAAAAAGAAATCATTATTATTCCTAGAATATACACAAACAAACCCCGTACAACTGGTGAAGGCTACAAAGGCATGGTACATCAGCCAAACCCAGAAGCTGAAAGTGACATGCACAAAGGCATAAGCGTCATCAGAAGCTTACATATTAAAGCAATGGAACACTTTCATATGCCTGCCGCAGATGAAATGTTATATCCTGAAAACTATGCATATTTATCAGATATTCTAGCTTATGTAGCGATAGGAGCACGCTCTGTTGAAAATCAACAGCATAGATTAACATCCAGTGGTGTGCAATCACCAGTAGGTATGAAGAATCCTACAAGTGGAGATGTATCTGTTATGCTTAACTCTATAAAAGCAGCTCAACTTCCACATAGATTTATATATCGTGGATACGAGGTAGAAACCACTGGTAACGAATTAACTCATGCAATTTTAAGGGGAGCTATTGATATTCATGGTTGCAATATTCCTAATTATCACTACGAAGATTTAATATATGTAGCAGAAGAGTATGAGAAACGCAATCTAAAAAATCCATCAATAATTGTTGACTGCAACCATGCTAACTCAGGTAAGAAGTACGCAGAACAACCACGCATAGCATTAGAAATAATGAGAAGCAAACAGTACAACAATAAACTAAATAAAATGATAAAAGGATTAATGATAGAAAGTTACTTAATAGAAGGCAACCAACCAATTGGTGAAAACAGCTACGGTAAATCAATAACAGATCCATGCTTAGGCTGGAAGGATACTGAAAAGTTGATTTATGATATTGCTGAGAATGTTAAATAGTATAATAAAAGCCACTTTAGTAGTGGCTTTTATTGAACCAAATTATTGAAATATAAATTAATAAAAACATAGCCTGTCAAGGTAAGTAAATTTGCAATAGATGTAAAGATAATAATATCCCTTTTCTTAACCTCTCTATATTTCTTTAAATAAAATAAGTATTCCAAATACGTAAAAACTGTTACAATTACTAATGAACACATTAATACACTCATTATTAAATAAGTTATCATAAGGAGAACTGCAATTTTAGTAATTAAGTTAATGACAAATGTATAAAGAATTATGTTATACATAGGTTCAATCTTCATAACAGAACTAGTTGCCATGCGTACCCAAAACGCTATAACACCACAAACAAAAAGATAGGCAAGATACTGTACATATTCATTAAATGATGGTCTTCTATATAATATGTTTCTCTTTTCTAAAATATCTGATTCTGTGCTATAAACAAATTCTTCGCTATACTCTTCAAAGTCAAACATAAAAATACCTGTGTCTATTTGATTACCATTAATCTTTTTGATTATCAAAAAAAATTTACTTGGTAATTGGTATCCCTCAGTATTATGGTGAATTTCAGGATAATATTGTATTATTCTTTCCTTTATAATTTTTGTTTTTGTACTATTTTCAATATTTTGTTTTTCTAATTCCTTTTGTAGATATGTTTCACCTTGATATAATTCATATATCTCTATTTTATCTATTAAAGTATAGTTATCTATTAGTATATCTACATGTGATAGCTCTTCCGTTTTTTCAAATGCATTTACTGCATTTGTACCTAGATATATAAACGTTATTATCAGCATTGTGAGTAATATTTTCTTCATACTCTACCTTCTGTCTTTTATATGTTATTATACCAAATAAATCCATACAATGAGTAGTAATGTAATGAAAAGTTATAAAAGTATACTTATTAAATTACAAACCTCCAAAATAGTTTTATATTATACTCATTTATACTCTAGTTTTTTGAAGCTTCTTATTTAAAGCGTCAACACTTATTTTCTCATAAACATAATTACAGATTCCAACTAACACATAAACCAAAGTAAAGATTGCTAATGGCCATAGGAGGCTAAAGTCCATATCTCTGTTTAGTATTGTATTATACATAAGTTTAAATGCGCCTACACTCAATGCTAGATTCAATATGTAGTGAATTATGCCTGAAACAACTTTGCTTAGATTTGCATCATGTATCAATGATATCAACCCATATAATACTCCTGCACACATCCAAACTATATATGACATTATTGCTTGCTCTCCGGTTACATCTCTTAAAAAAATAAACATTGTGATATTAGTTATAATAAACGCTATTCCTAAGCCAACCATTATGTGGTCAATTACTCTTTTTAACATTACATTTCCTCCCTTATATATTTTTTCACGCCACTTACATAGCGTCTTGATATTGTAGATTTTGCTCCACTTTTAGTAACTACTCTATAGTTACCGCTAAATTCCACTTCAATGTATTTGATATGATTACAATTTAATATAATTCCTTTTGATATACGTCTAAATCCATAACACTCGTACATATCCTCAGCCTCAAAAAGTCTTATTCTAACTTTGTAGTCTTCATTATTATGTTTAACTACGGCATAAGCATCTTTACTCTCAAAGCATTCTATTTCCTTAACTGGCAATACATACTCTCGCTCATCTTTTTTACCTACTACCACACTAGAAACTCTTTCGCTATCAAAATTATTAAGTAACTCTACTAAAGACTTTATTTTATTACTTGAAGTATCTCCTTTAATAACGACTTCTATTTCGCTATTTACTTTGTTTTCAATGGTTATTTTCATCTCTAGCCTCCTTACAATATGAGTATATATCTGCATAAACTTTTCTGCAATACAATTTGATTAACAGGTATTATTGTATCAATAAGCGGTAGGTATCTATTGCTACAAAGTTATAGCCACCTTGCAAGGTGGTTTTTTTAGTTGTAGAGCATATTTCCAAGTTGCGATACCTTATCTTCCATTTTATCAATTAATAAAGATTTATTATCATCATCCATCCATATATTTTCTATTGTCATTTTCTTGTTCTTTTTGTCTCTTCTTATTTCTATTCTACCTACTAGGTCTTCTCCATACAATACTGGTAATACGTAATACCCATATACTCTATCTTTAATAGGTGTATAAATTTCCCATTTGTAGTCAAAATCAAATAGCTCAATTATTATCTTCCTATCCCACAATATATT
>Ga0209475_10002603_pt1 | contig 17788 bp, 12 predicted proteins | sample tdDd471_FD_187128 | JGI IMG/M metagenome (GOLD analysis project Ga0209475, IMG submission 187128) | Marine sediment microbial communities from the Atlantic coast under amendment with organic carbon and nitrate - tdDd47.1 (SPAdes)... | ecosystem: Environmental > Aquatic > Marine > Coastal >... | reverse complement strand
ATCACGTCGATGGGGGAAAAGACCGCCTTGTACTCCCAGGGCTGTTCGCGCTTGTCGGGCAGGCCGCCCACGAAGGTGAGCACGTTGGTCACCTTGTCCAGACGGCGTTTGGCACGGCCCACCAAAGCGCTGCCCATGCCGGGAAACACGCCGCAGTCCATGATCGCGGTGACGCCCATATCCTTCGCCAGATCATCCAGCAGGAAGGGGTCCTCGGGGAAGAAGGCGATGTCGATGACATTGCGCCCCGCCTTGAGGATGGCCTCCAGGGTGCGGAACCCCATGAAACCCGGTACGGCATCCACCACGAAATCGTAGTCGGCCACCAGGTCCTGCACCTTGGACGGATCGCCCAGGTCCATCTGAATGGGCAGGATGGGCGCCTTGGCCGACAGTCGGTCCAGGGCCGCCTGATCCCGGTCGGCCACGGACACGGTGAAGCGCGAATCGGCGGCCAGATCAATGGCCATGGGGGCGCCGACCAGGCCGGCCCCCAACACGATGATGTTCATCTCAACTCCTAGAAGTGATGGCTGTACATGACCATGGGAAAGGCGATGAAGCCGTCGCTGTCATCCCACAAGGGCCGAAATCCGCTCAGGCTGAACGAATGTCGTTCGCCGAACAGACGGAAGCCGATGTTAACGAAGCCTTTCAGGTCGTCGTCCGTATCATCGAAGAACAGGGTGTTCGAGTTGAAGTACTCGGCAAAGAGCTTGCTCCTTGCCCCGCCCTGTATATCGCCTCCGATGATGAAGGCCGTATTGGCGTCCCCATCGTCGTCGAAGGTGCGGTTGACCGCAAGATTCAAACTCCGCTGATTGTTCCCGATACCCGCCACCGCGCCCACGGCGCCGAAGTGGCTTTCCTCAAGTTGGGTGTAACTGCCGGTAAGGGCCAGTCCGATGGGAAATTTGTCCCGGTCCACAAGCCGAAGCTTGGCGCCGCCCGACAGCATGAGGGCGCCTGAGGACACCGGAAACAGGGTGGCGAAACTCAGGTCCAGGGCATCGGTCACGCCGAACCCGAAGTTCAGGATGAAGAGTTCGAAGTTCCGGAAGTAGCCATCGCCCTTTTCCAGGGTGGCCGCCGTCGGACAGAACATGATGGAGTTGTAGTCGGGATCGGTGAGTTCGCCGGCGCCCTGACCGCGCATGGCCATCCGCTTGATGCTGCTGCGGGGAATTTCCAGGCGGCCGAGGGAGACGGTCTCGAAGATGATGTGGGTTTCCTGTTCCTCGATGAGGGTCCCCCGCAGCACGTTGCCGTCGGTGAGGAAAACCTCGTCGAAGGATTCGGTGACCATGGGCTGATTTTCTTCGCCGCCGATTTCCTGGGCGGAGGCGGCGCACGCGAAGGTCAGGACCATCCAGAGGGTGAACAGATGGCGTGTCATGATGTTTTTCCTTCCCCGGCAGACTGGGTTGGGTCCGAGTGATACATCCTGATGGATGGGAAGTTTCAATTCAAGGGGCAGAAATCGTTCTCGGGATCCGGTTCGATCCCGATGATGGCCATGGCTTCGCGGACGGCCATGTCCCAGCTCAGGCTGTGCGAAACGATTCGGTCCGGCGGAATGCGACAGAGGCTCACGTTTTTGCCGTTGGCGTCGAAGACCTGGCCTTCCGGGAAGAAGGCCCAGCGGCCGTTTGACAGGAGGTGGGGACGGGTCGGGACGATGACCGGGCCTGAGGGTTGGCCGATGGTTGTTACCTGGGGCAGGGCGTTCAGGAGCAGGACCAGGTGACCTGGGGTGTTGGGGCCGATGATGGCGACCACGGGAAGGTCGTCCGGCCAGGGAGTTTCACCGGCGATCGTGGTGAGCGGAATGAGGTCCGTGGTGGGGGTGGTCCTGTAGTGGGCCCAGGTGATCGGGGTGGAGTAGAACATGCCGAATTTTTCGGCGGTCCTGTCAAAATGATCCTCTGCAGGATGTGTGAGCCCATATCCTCCCAGGCGCCAATCCAGAATGATGCCGCTCAGAAACTTCACCTGCTCAGGATCGGGGAGGATGTCCTGCAAAACCCCCAATCCATCGTAATCCATGCTTGAGACATACAGGGCGCCTCCTGTAATCCAGCGGCCCTGGTGGGAGACCAGCCCGGCCAGGCTGGCAGAGATTTCCTTTTTCTCGGGCACGTGGTTCGAACCCCATGCTACCAGGGCCGAGTGGATACCCGACGGGTCCGCCAAACCCCACCATTCGGATCTGCGGTCCGTGAAGGGGAATTCGGTTTTCCAGTCGAAGTCCTTCGCGGATTTGATCAACCGTTTCAGCGCCGGCTGGACTGGCACAGGCCATTCGTAGTCCATCAACTCCCCGCTCACCTCTTTGCACAATTCCCTGGATGACTGTCTCCCCTTTCGGAACCGAACGTTTCGGATTTCGAAATGTCCGGCCATCGAACCCGTGACGCCGGGGTCGAACACCACATGGCGGGCCGTGAACTTCTCCGACGCGTCAAATTGGAACCCGACCTTGTGCCAACGATCATCAAGGGGGAACAAGGCGAGCGGTTCGATCATCCATCTTTCACCGCCGGTAACATCTACCGCGGGAGGAATCCTGAACTCTTTTAGCCGAGGGTGGTCCGACTCGTTTACCTCAAGGCGGTTCGTATGGTGGAATGGGATCTTCAGGGGCCCGAAATCCGAAGCCCAGGCTGCCGGGCGATCCACCCGGAATTCGAATTCCACCTGACCGGCTTTTTCCTTCGGCCACAGAAAGGTGAACACGAGATTCCACGGCAAGCGGGCATCCATGACCATGGTTCCATCGTCCATCAGGTCAACCACCCGGTCGCGCGGGATGGAATCAGGCCAGCTGGACATATGCCACCCCGGACGTGACCCCGCCCCCTGGCGGTCCTGATTCCGATATTTCTTCAGGCCCTTGGGCCAAGGCAGTTCGAGATCCGGTCGGTCCGCCTGATCCGCCGCCTGGCAGACCGCTTTCAGGGCGTTCATTTCCTCCAGATCGAAGGGCTCCACCAGCGGGCCCGACATGTCTCCATCCCACCAGATCATGGCCGGTCCATTGATAGTTCTTTTGACCTGGACCCATAACCTATCGGGCGTGGGAATCACTTTTCCACACTCCCGAAGCGGGCCGCCCAACCACCGCCACTGCCCGTTCTCCCAGAAGGCCAGGCGGCGAAGGGATTCCTTTCTCGAAGTCTGCACGACGACAATCGGTTTTCCGCGGTACAGGCTCAAAACCACCAGTGGATTGATGTCGGTTTCTCCGGATCCGGGCAATGGGGTGGTGGAAGCGACTTCCCATGTCCCGTTGACCAGGTGCAACAGGTTGGCATCCTCACCTGACCTGATCGCCGCCCACAAGTCACGACCATTGCCCGCAAACCCGAAAACGACCCCGCTCCGGCCTTCCCAGACGGTCTCCCATCCCGATCCGGTCCAGCGTTCGATGCGAGGCCTGTTCACGGCCGGGAACCGTTTTGTGGAATGGTCCGGAGCTTTCAGCCACTCACTGATCTGCGTGGGCGACACTGCGCGGAACAGATCGGCTCCACTAGCGCCAAGAGGGGCCAACGTCCTAGGTCCACCCTCATTGCGCTCCAGCATGTCCCACGCCTTTCCGTCCCACCTGAAGAGGCATTCGACGGATTGAGCGCCCCGGTTGCTGAATCTTCCGGACAGGTAGGTGGCCTCCGAGGTTCCGGCCCAAGTCGGATCGTGCATGGTGTCAAACGGAAGGCCATCTCCGAGGGGATGCCAATCCGAACCATCGAACACCGCCACATGGTGAAACTCCTGGGCCAAAGGGCTCCACCGGGGCAATGCCACGAACAAGGAGTCCCCCCGTGCAAGGTACTGGGCCCAATCCAACCCCTCCAGGTTTCTGAAATCCTCCGACACCGGGCGTCGGAGCCCTTGAGGCCGGATCCAAAGGGACGCCCCTCCTGTCCACTCATTGACACCTTCGAGAAGACAGCCTCTGTAGGCGCACAACCCGAACGAGGCCGGCTTGGACTTGGGAAGAAGGTCCTGCCAGCGATCCTCCGTCAGGACATGGACCCGATAATCCTGAGTCGTGGTAACGCATTCGGCTCCCCCATCGGAAAGGACGATGATTTGACCGTCGTGCCGAACCAGATCCTGAATGCGCCGGGATGCCCAGAGCTCGTGTTCCTCAACCGGTTGTGGAGGATCCGGCCAGGGTCGTGGTTTGGCGTAGGGACGTTGTTCAAAAGGGGTTTTTGAAGGGTGAGGGTTTTCATTCTGGTCATTGGCGAAAAACTTTTTGGTCCTTCGTTCCATGAGGCGAGGGAGGCTGGCGTCCCAGGCGCGGCCACCCCACCTGTCCAACAGGGCGTTTGCCCGGCCGGAGATTTTCGGGGACAGCCCCGATACATACAACCCCTCAGGTGTCGAGAGCAGTCTACCGCTGCGCCCCCAATGAAAGATCCGGGAGGATTCACCGGAAGGATTGGGGGTGGACCACTGCCGCCCATCCCAACTGGCCAACTCCCGTATGGCCAATCCTCCGATGCAAGTGAAATCCCCGAAGACAAACAGGCTGCCGTCAAAGACGGCGGCTTCCTTCACCTGGTGGTTGGCTCCGGGTCCGAGGGGAGCCCAGGTTTGACCATCGAACGCAGCCAGGTTGTTGGCTTCAGCTTCTCCCAGATGACTGAAAAGGCCTCCGGCCACCAACCGATCACCAAAAACCGTCAGACAGTTTATGCGGGACTCTCCCCCTCCGGCCGGTTGGCCACCCACCGGATGCCAGGCTTTTCCGTCCCAGCGGGCCAAGTGGGTCAGGCCGGGAAGGTCCTTGATGGACAACTCCCCGGCGACGATCAAATCGCCCTTCCAGACCGCCAGTGCTGAAACGATGCCGCTGAAACCCTCGCTGACTGGAAAACACCTGGAGCCATCGAACGCCGTCAGACCAGTGCCGCCAGCCCAGTTCGAGTCACGTGTTCCAGGCGAAAAGGGACGGTTTCCTCCAAATACCAGCCAATCCTGCCAGCGTACCTTTCTTTTTAGCTCGTCGATACGGAAAGGCATCTCCCTCACGATCCAATTATGCCCATCCCACAGGGCCCAATGGTCCCGGGTCCTTTTGTAATCGGGGGCCCCGAGATTGGCTGGATCGATGGCTTCAGTTACCCAGAGAGTGTCCCGGAAACTGATCAGGGTTGCTCCGTAATCAAACTTCGGACCCGACTCGACCGGTTCCCTTGACCAACCGGAGAACAGGTCCTCCGTGGATGAGATCGCATCCGGGGCAAATAGGAAAACTAGGGCAATGAGCAAGACGCGCTGGGATACAGTCATTCGATAACCTTCACAATATGCGGGGCACCATAAGATGAGGATACAAAACCGATTCACCCCGTCAAAGTGAACACTCTATTCCATTTACACCCCCAAACCCAAGCCAATCTTCCCCCACCACCCCCGACCACCCCATTTGTCCTTGGACAATCCCCTCCCGGTAGTTATTTTTTTGACAAACTCCGACTCTTCCCGTCCTGAAACCCCATTGGAGTACGGCCTTTGATCGTCGGCATGGGCATCGACATGGTGGATCTCGGCGAGTTCCGGAAGCGCCTTTCCGACGAACTCATCGCCGAGCTTTTCCTACCCGCCGAAATCGACTACTGCCGCACCCAACACCGTTTCTGGGAAAATTTCGGGGCCCGTTTCGCCGCCAAGGAGGCGGTGTTCAAGGCCCTCGGCGCCGGCCTGGAACAGGGCCTGCGCTGGCACGACGTGGAGGTCGTGCGCTCCGTCGACGGCCCGGTTTCCGTTATCCTGACGGGGGCCGCCCGCAAGGCGGCCGACCGGCTTCAGGTGACTCGCAGCTTCATCTCCCTGTCACACTGCCGCGACGCCGCCCTGGCCGCCGCGCTTCTCGAACGCGATGACACGCCCCGTTCTTCCGAGGAGGACCCCCTTTGAGCAACATTGGCAGCTACGAAGAAAGACTGGCCGGTTTCGACTGGTCCATCGCCCGCGACGTGCTCGGCTGGCAGGACGGCGAACTGCTGAACATCGGCCACATGTGCAGCGACCGCATCTGTGCAAACGGGAAGGCCGACAAGACCGCCCTGATCTGGGAAGGCTTCGGCGGCGCGAGCAAATCCTTCACCTTCGACGAGGTGCGCCAGCTTTCCAACGCCTACGCCAAACTGCTGCAGGACAAGGGCGTACAGCCCGGCGACCGTGTCTGCATCTTCATGGACAAGATTCCCGACCTGTACATCTCATTCCTCGGCGTCCTGAAAATGGGCGGCGTGGTGCAGCCCCTGTTCTCGGCCTTCGGCGACGACTCGCTGGAAGTGCGCCTGGCCAGCGCCGGGACCAAGGCCATCCTCACCACGGGCAAGCACGTGAAGAAGGTTCGCAAGATCATCGACAAGCTGCCCAACCTGGACACGGTGATCGTGGTGGAAGGCAACGCCGCCAAGCTCAAGGACAACGAGATCTTCTTCGAGGTCGAACCGGTCAACGCGTTCGACTGCTTCCAGTCCGACGAGAACACCCCCAGCGTTCTGCACTACACCAGCGGCACAACGGGCCAGCCCAAGGGCGCCCAGCATGTGCACGGGTCGGTCATGGGCCAGGCGCTCACGTCGGCCTGGGTGCTGGATCTGCAGGACGACGACGTGTACTGGTGCACCGCCGATCCCGGTTGGGTCACCGGCACCAGCTACGGCATCATCGGCTGCTGGGCTTTGGGCGCCACCCAGTGTGTGCTGGATCAGGGCTTCACCTCGGCCCGCTGGTACCAGTTCATCCAGGACAACAAGATCACCGTGTGGTACAGCGCTCCCACGGCCATCCGCAGCCTCATGCGCGACGGCACCGACCTGGTGAACCAGTACGACATGAGCGCTCTGCGGCACCTCTGCTCGGTGGGCGAACCCCTCAATGCAGAAGCGGTTGTGTGGAGCCAGGAGGCCTTCGGGCGCCCGTTCCTGGACACCTTCTGGCAGACCGAGACCGGCGCCATGATGATCACCAACTACCCCGGCATGAAGGTGAAGCCCGGCAGCATGGGCAAGCCCTTCCCCGGCATCACCGCCGCCGTGCTGGACCTGAAGACCTTCGAACCGCACACCGAACCCGGACAGGTGGGCCTCATCGCCTTCCGTCCCGGCTGGCCCAGCATGTTCCGCGAGTACCGCAACCAGCACGATGTGTATCAGAGCAAATTCGTCGGTTCCCCCGAAGGCGCCACGCCCGAGGAATGTCGCGCCAATCCCGACGTGTGGTACGTGTCCGGCGACCGCGCCAGCATCGACGCCGACGGCTACTACTGGTTCGTGGGCCGCGACGACGACGTGATCAACACCGGCGGCCACCTGGTGGGCCCGTTCGAGATCGAGTCGGCGCTCATCGAGCACGAGGCCATCGCCGAAGCGGCGGTCGTGGGCAAGCCCGACGAGGTGAACATGGAGGTCGTGAAGGCCTTCGTCACCCTGAACCCGGGCTTCGACTTCGACGACATGACCGAACTCAGCGTGATGAACTTCATCCGCAAAAGTCTGTCGCCGCTGGCCATGCCGCAGGAGATCGAGGTCATGGACAAACTGCCCAAGACCCGCAGCGGCAAGATCCTGCGCCGGTATCTCAAGGCCCTGGAGTGGGGCGAGGACGTCGGCGACCTGTCGACCTTGGAAGACGACTAGAAACGCAGACCGTGACCCGATAAAGAAAGGACCAGCCCATGAGCAGCATGCACGAAGAGGTTCTGGAGTACGTGATCGACGAGTACATCGACGAGGACGACGATCTTGAAGTTGATTTCGAGACCGCGCTGATCTCCTCCGGCATCGTGGACAGCTTTTCCATGGTCTCGCTGAAGGTCTTCCTGGAGAAGAAGTACAAGATCAGCCTGCCCGACAGCGAAGCGACGCCCGAGGCGTTCGACACCGTCAATTCCATCTGCGTCCTGGTTGAAAAGCACCTGGGCTGAGGAGAGCGTCATGGCCTATTCCGACAAGAACCGCGCGATGTTCGCCGGTGAAATCGAAGAGATCAAGGACAAGGGTCTGTACAAGGAGAAGCGGTTCATCTGCTCGCCGCAGGACGCCAACATCCTGGTGGAGTACCCCGAAGGCGCTGAGAAAAAAGAAGTTATCAACTTCTGCGCCAACAACTACCTGGGCCTGAGCAGCCACCCCGACGTGGTGGAAGCCGCCCACAAGGGCCTGGACGAGCGCGGCTACGGCATGAGCAGCGTGCGCTTCATCTGCGGCACGCAGGACATCCACCGGGAACTGCAGGACAAGGTGTCCAAGTTCCTCGGCATGGAGGAAACCCTGCTGTTCCCCAGCTGCATGGACGCCAACGCCGGCGTGTTCGAGGCCATCCTCGACCAGGACGACGTGATCATCGCCGACCGCCTGATCCACGCCTCCCTGGTGGACGGTATCCGCCTCTGCAGCGCCCACTACGACACGTTCAAGCACATGAACATGAAGCACCTGCGCAAGAAGCTGGAACTGCACCAGGACAAGCGCACCCGCCTCATCGTGTGCGACGGCGTGTTCTCCATGGACGGCGACCTCATGCCCCTGGACGAAGTGTGCGACCTGGCCGAAGAGTTCGACGCCATGGTCCTGGTGGATGAAAGCCACGCCTCCGGCTTCATCGGCAAGACCGGTCGCGGAACCCACGAGCACTTCGGCGTGATGGATCGGGTGGACCTGATCACCACCACGTTCGGCAAGGGCCTGGGCGGCGCCTCGGGTGGTTGCGTGAGCGGCCGGGCCGAGTTGATCGAGCTGTGCCGCCAGAAGGCGCGCCCGTACCTGTTCAGCAACAGCATGGCCCCCAGCATCGTGGCCGGTTCCATCAAGGTCATCGACCTGGTGAGCGCCAACACTGACCGCCGGGACAAGCTGGAGTGGAACACCAAGTACTTCCGTGAGCAGATCACCGCGGCCGGCCTGTGCGTGGGCGGCCAGGACACGCCCATCGTGCCCGTGATGCTGTACAACGCGAAACTGGCCAACGACATGGCTCGGGACATGTATGCCGAGGGCATTTACGTGATCGGGTTCTTCTTCCCGGTCGTGCCGGCCGGTGCGGCGCGCATTCGTGTGCAGCTCAGCGCCGCCCACGACAAGGACCATATCGACAAGGCCGTAGCGGCTTTCGCCAAGGTCGGCGAAAAATACGGAATCATTGGTCTGGACAAGAAGGGGATCATCGAGAAGTACGGGATGTAGTCCATTCCCATAAACAAAGACCCCGGGATGTCCTCAGCCGATCCTTCGGAACGGCCTGCGGATTACCCGGGGTCTTTGTTTATGGGAAAGGACTACACGACAAGGGTCCTCGATTAACCCATTTTGCCTAGATCGCGAATGGGCGTCTTTGGAGGTAGTCCGTCTCCACCTCCATCTTGAAGAGGGTCCGGGTCTCCTCAAGATTTAGGGACTCGCGCATGATTTCTCGCTGTCGCTCGAAATCGGGCGTCATCTCGATGTCCGCTGCGGCCTCCCAGGTGGCACGGTCGGGCCATTGGGCGTAAGCGATAAGCTGGCCGTCCTCGTTGCGATGCAAACGGGAGCCCAGGCTCCCCTTGAGCTGGTAAATGCCCTGGGTGACTTGCGGCCAAGACTCCAGGAACTGTGGCTCACACCCGTCCCTGACCACGAACTCGAACATGACGATGAACACGGCGTCCTCCCTTGCACGTGAGCTGGTTTCCACACACGGAATAGTTCGGATCTCGATCCGGCGCAACGGGGAGGGCGACGATCAATGCCTGGGTCGTGGCCGGAAACGACTCATTTTGCAGTGGTTGCTGAACCGGGAGTTATGCACAATGTGTTCGGGTAATCCGCAGGCCGATCCGAAGGATCGACCGAGGACATCCCGGACACATTGTGCATAACTCCCGGTTCAGAAACGCCAGCGCAAAGGACCCGTCCCCGCCATGAACCTGATGAACGTCATCGCCCTCGCCATTGCCCTGGCCATGGACGCCACCGTTGTGTCCGCCGGCGCCGGTGCCACCGGTCGCTCCATGGGTCTGCGCGCCACCTTTCGGCTCAGCTTCCACTTCGGGCTGTTCCAGTTTCTCATGCCCGTGATCGGGTGGTTCCTCGGCAGCACCATCGACCAGTACATCACCGCCGTGGACCACTGGATCGCCTTCGGATTGTTGGCCGCCATCGGGGGGCACATGATCCGCAACGGACTGTCCGGCGACGAGGCCCAAAAGCCCGGCGATCCCAGCCGCGGCTGGACCCTGATCCTGCTGGCCATCGCCACCAGCATCGACGCCCTGGCTGTGGGCTTCAGCCTGGCCATGGTGGATGTGGATATCTGGTATCCCGCGGTCATGATCGGGGTGATCACGGCCGGCATGTCCGTGTTGGGGCTGCATCTGGGACGGCGCCTGGGCGACCGGTTCGGCTCAAGAATGGAAGTGGCCGGCGGAGTTATCCTGATTCTGGTGGGCGGACGGATCCTGGTGAGTCATCTCGTCGTCTAGGTCTTTGGTTCCATGTGAGCGACTGAAGCGACCCAGCCGCCCACCCGGGAAAATTCCTTCCCCCACTCCTTATGGCGTCGTGCTCAACTGCTCCATCAGTTCGCTTATGGCCCGCTCCAACTGTGCGTCATGGCCCTGAATCATCTGTTCCGGATGATTGGTGATTTCCATGTCCGGCGAGATGCCGATGTTTTCAATGATGTCTTCGCCCCGGCTGTTGCGTATTCCCTGGGCCGGATAAATGACAATCCCTCCGTCGATCAGGCGAAATCCCATTGAAGCGGCCAGATTGCCGGCCGTTTTGGTGCCGATCAGGCGTCCACTGTTTGTCACCCGGAAATAGGCGGCATACATGTCTCCACCCGACTCGGCCCACTCATTGGTGAGACACACCTTGGGACCGATCGAACCGGCCGCCGGCTCGGGCGAAGGCGTTTTTCCATTTGGGAAATGGGAAACAAAGAGCGGCTTTCGATTCAGACGCTCGATCATCCAGAAGGGCGGATAGCCGCCGCTGTTGAACCGGACATCCAGAATCAGGGCCTTCTTGTCCAGCTGGGAATAGAAGTATCGGAAAAAGGATTCCGGCCCGGCCCGGTACGTATCCGGAAGGTGAATGTAGCCGATGAGACCGTTACTGGCCCGGCTCACCTTTTCCATGTTCTCCAACACCCATTCATTGTAGCGCAGGAAATCCCCGGTCTCGCCCGAGAAAGAGGCCGGCCTGACGATGACCGTCCTCGAACCGGTCCGCGTGGGCCGGGTGTTAAGGGTCAAGGCCACCGTTTCATCCGCCTTGTTTTCCAACAACGAATAGGGGTTGACGTTTTCCGTCAAGGGCGTGCCGTCGATGGCCAGCAGGTAATCCCCTTTCCTGACATTCAGGCCGGGCTGCAACAAGGGGCTGGTGCGCTCCGGATCCCAGTTCTGGCCCCTGAAAATCCGGGTGATTTGGTAAAACCCGTTCGCCTGGTCCCAGGCCAGGTCAATCCCCAGGATCCCGTTGCTGGTGCTGGGAACCTCGGAAAAATCCCCGCCAAATATTTCCACATGGCTTTGCCTCAACTCGGAGAACATCTGCTCGATGAGATAATTGAGATCCGAACGGAAAGCCACATGGGGCAGCAGGGCCTCATATTTCTTTTTCATGGCCGTCCAATCGACGCCGTGCAGGCTCTCGTCAAAAAAGAAATCCCGCTGGATCCGCCAGGCCTCCTGAAAGATCTGCCGCCACTCCTGCCGGTAGTCAATCCGCATGGTCAGCCCGGAAAGGTCCACCTCGCCGTCGCCGCGCTGCTGATCCGGCTGGATGTCCGCAATGCCCACCATGCCCGCGGAGCCATAAACGAATTTGTCCGCCCGGGCGGCCGGAATAACGTACCAGACCCCTTGAATGAGATCGGATTCGGTTCCCGAAGCCATGTCAAACAGCTTGATGGTTCGCTCGCCCTGGTCCGGTTCCGAGCGATAGATCAACTTTCCGGGCCGGGCCGCCAAACGACTGTAATTGGACGCCTCAATGGGCAGGGCCGCAATCCGGGATCCCAACCCTTCCAGGTCAATGCGGAGTGGAAACGGGTTTTCCGGACTTTCGGCAGGGCTGTCTTCCTGCGCGGGAGCAAAGGGGGAAAGGGTGTCCTTTTGCAGGGTCGCCACGATGATTCTTGAAGAATTGACCATGTGATGGTCGTTATCCACTTGTGAATCCTGGACATTGATCTGGCAATTGGAAATCCAGAAGAGGTATTGCCCCTCCGGATCAAACTGGGGCTCAAAAGAGGAGATATAGTCATCGGTCACCCGAACGCTTTGGCCGCTCTCCAGGGAATAGAGAAAAACCGAACTGTTCAAGGTGGGGTTTGTCAGGGAAAAGGCCAACCACCGGCTGTCGGGGGACCAGGCGGCTGAAACCCATGCCTGGTTGCCCAGGTACCTGTCAAAGAAAACCTGGGTGGTTTCCCGGGAGCTGATATCGATGAAATAGTATTGGGCTCTCTTGTCGGCATAGCCGAGCTTGGTGCTGTCGGGGGACCACTTGAGTTTTCCTATCCGCGTGTCTTCACATTGACTGACCTGAACGGGTTTTTGGTTGGCACCCTTGCCCTGGATATAGATCTGCTCCTCTCCGGTCATATCCGAAATGAACGCATAGGATTGACCGTCGGGACTCCAGACCGGGGATCGTTCATTGACACCGGAGGTCCGGGTGAGATTTCGGGTCACGCTCGTTTGCGGGTCATGGGAAAACAGCTCACCGCGGGCACAGAGAATCAACTTTTCCCCATCCGGCGACAAGGACGGAGCGCTGAGCTGGCCCTTTACGTTTTTTTCCTCCGCCAGCTGTTCCTCTGGCAGGCTGATTTCAATTTTCACCGGGATGATCTTGTCGTCCTTGGCGTGGTAGATAAAGAGCCGGCCTTCGTTCTCAAAGACAATCCGCTCCCCGCCCCGGCTGGGCCAATTGACGCTCCACTCCTTGTAAAAGGTGATTTGCCTTAACGCTTTACTGGTCATGTCGAAAACCCAGAGGTTTTGCTCCAGGCCCTCACCCCGATCGCTGACGAAATAGAGGCGCTCCCCCATCCACAGGGGGTGATGGTTGATCGACGCATCGTCAATGACCAGATCCGCCTGCCCCGTCACGAAGTCGTAGGTCCAGATCTTGGGCACCGCGCCGCCCCGATATCCTTTCCAAAGCAAGGTCTCCGTACTGGTGCGGCAGAAGGCCACCCTGTCACCCCGGTCGTCGTAGCTGGACAATTCGGCCTCGGGAATATCCAACACCGTGGGCAACCCGCCCTTGATCGCCACTTCAAACAGTCGTCGGAACCGGAAGCTTGAGCTGCTGCGATTGGACCGAAACAGGACTCGGGTGCCGTCCGGATGCCAATCAACGAGCAGGTCTTCGGCCGCGTGGAAAGTCAGCCGCTTGGGCGGGCCGCCCGTCACCGGCATCACATACACATCCCGGCTGCCCTCGAATTCGGCCGTGAAGGCGATCTGTCGGCCGTCGGGGGAGAATTTCGGAGAAGATTCTTCACCGGGGAATTCGGTGATCCGTGTCACATTCTCCCCGCTGGTGGAGGCGGTATAAATATCCCCCCCGTAACAAAACACCAGCTTGTCGCCCTGGAGATCGGGATAACGCAGAAGCCGCGTTTCACCCGACGCCTCGCCCAACCCCATCACCAGGCCGACAATCCCCGCCATCAACCAGAGTCGCCTTGCATCCCAGTTCATTGCTTATCTCCTGAATTTCCATAGGAATAATCGCTCTACCTTCCCCTTGTAGACTGCTGCCAAAGGGAAATGGTTGCAGGCTTTCAATTTTATCAAGTGGTTGGCAGACGGGTCTTAAGGCGTGATCTGGGGTGTGCCGCGGAGAATGTGTCGGCGGGAGTATGGGGTCGCTACGGCCGTCTCCATATCGGGGAGCGGCTGAAACCCGTTTGGTTGAAAGGGGACGGGCCGCCTAATCGGCCCGGACCAGCGCATTCCAGAGCTTAATGACATAGAAAATGGGCTGATGGTCATCGACCTTCAGTCCGAGGTAGTCGTTCAGCTCATCCAGGTGGCTCTTCAGTTCATCCCGGCTCTTCTGAATGTGCCGGCTGATTTTCCCCATCACCAGCCTGGTCCCCTCCACATTTCGCGGAGCCTTGGCAATGGACCGGCTGATCTTCTGTCGCCGGCTGTTCCGGATCTCCTTCAATTCGGCCAGCCTGGACTCATGATCCTGGCGGGTGAGGACGGGCCGCGCGTCCAGGAGACGCCCGTCCCGGGTGATGAAAACCAGCTGCCCGGGATCCCTGAAGCGGAAATTCACCTTGGGCAAATCCGGGGGAAACATGGGCACCGGATCCCGTCCGTGCTCCACCCGCCAAATGGGCCGGCCGGCGAGGGTGTCCACGAAAATCTGGTCCCCCACGCGGGGCGCCCCGAAGACATACAGGCCCTTGGCCTGGGGCGTCCTGGCAAAACAGAGCGTGGCCAGGGCGCCGCCCAGGCTGTGTCCGGTGATCCAGAGAGGACGGTCGGGAGCCTCGTCCATCAGGCCATCCAGAAAAGTCTTCAGGCCGTCGGGACCTTCCCAGATTTCCTCCAGCCCTTTCAGGAATCCCTGGTGGACCTTGCCCCCGCCCTCGAAAGGGACCGGTCGCGTGTCCATGTCCGTTCCGATTTCGTGCAGGGCCGACCGACTCTTCAACTCGGTGCCCCGGAAGGACACGACGGCCACGGCCGCATTCCAGCCGACCATGCATTCGGTGCCCTTGCCCTGAAAGAAACGGAAGCCGTCGAACCCGACCAGGCGATAGGCCAACCGCACGAAGCCCGGGTGGCAATAGGTCACAAAGGCGCACTCGGCGAACCACCAGGCATTGGCCGGTGAAAAGTCGGTGTTCCCGGGCTCCAGGGGAATGGCGTCGGCGTGTTCGAAATAGACATGGTTCATGTCCGGTGGAATCACGTCATAACGCCGCGGGTCCGGCAGGTCTTTCTGTTGGATCAAGCCCATGTTTTTCGTCCAGGATCAGGTTTTCTGAAATGACCGCCCAAGCCGTTGCAACATCCTAGAACTGGATATCCAGTCCCACCACCAAACCCATCATCCGGGTGTTCATCAGGACGTCATCCTTCTGAATCTGGTAGCCGAGGACCCGGTATCCGATGGGGACGCTGAGCGTGGGCGTCAGACCCCAGCGGAACACGGCCATCATCTGGTAGGTGGACTCGGAACTGACCCCGAAGCCCCCGATATCCCCGCGCAGTTCGAAATCCCAGCTGTCGTGCAGTTCCCAGGTTCCGTATCCCCCGAGAATGGGATCCACCACCGTGGTGGTGGCCTCCGGAAGTTCCCGGCCCACCAGGGTCACGGTCTGTCCCACGCCATAGGTGCGAATCCCCACCAGGAACCCCAGCGTCGGAGCCGCCGTGGGACGATAAACGAGGTCCACCTCGCCGATGACGTTCTTCAGGTCCAGGGAATAACCCAGACCGCCTTCGCTTTCTCCGTACAGATTGATGTACTGGAAGTCGGCGTAAACACCCCAGTTCTCCTTGGTGGCCGTAAAACTGATGAAGGCCCCCACTTTTACATTTTCCAGAAGATACGCGAAGCTGCTGTTCACGGGAAAGGTCAGGGGCTCCACGGTGACCGACCCCGACATGCCCGACAGAAAGAAATAGGGCCGCAGGGAGTACGTCCATTCGGGCGGAAGGGTGGTGTTCGCCGTCCGGGCGGTGATGGCCTTGGCCGGAACGGAATCCTGCGCCCGAATCGGGGCACCGACCAAACTCAACAGAACCAGACTCAGCAGTATCCGTTTCCCCATAACCGAATTCCTTCCCCGTATCCGTGTCTCCATGGCGTCCTCGATTTCACGCCCCACAATCTACCACATTTTACCTATTATTGTGTCCCGCCCCAGCTCAGGAGGAACCAAGACCTGAACAAAGCCCCTTTCCGCCGTGAAACATGCAATTTGAGACCCGGTCGGGCACCGCCGCACCCTCCCGGTCCGCCATCGGTCATCACCGGAAACAACCCGCCCCGGTCCCGCTCTTGCACCTTGGTGAACAAGTCATTCAGCGGCCCCAAGGGAAGGACAACCATCATGCGCAAGCCTATCATTCCGGGACTTATCCTCTCGTTCCTCATGATGGCGCCGGGTTTCACGGGCGCCGCCGAAATCACCGAGTTCAGCGCCAATGCGGACTGCACGGGCTGGAACGCCACCGCCACCTTCGCCTTCGCCGACGGGGAGTTCTTCACGGACATGGACTACAGCGTGTCCCTGGTGGACCCTGCGGGCGGGACGATGGAATACGCCAACTGGAGCGGCTCGCTGAGTCGTATGGAAGAGGCTGTCATCATCAAGATGTACAGCGACAGCTGGGGTGAGGACCTCACCGAAAACTACACCGCCCGTTTCGTCTTCCACCTGTCCGGCACCGAAACCGTCTTCGAGACCGACGTGGCCTGTGGCACCGCCGACGGCGGCGATGGCGGCGACGGCGAAGTGGCCCCCGAGCCCTGCCACCTGCCCTACTACTGGTGGCGCCGGCACACCGACCAGTGGCCCGTGCAGAGTCTGATTCTGGGCGACATGAAGATGTCCCAGGCCGAGCTCGTGCAGTCCCAGCGCGGCCGCAACCGGTTCGACCGTCGCATGCCCCTGGTGCGCCAGATCATCGCCGCCAAGCTGAACCTGGCCAACGGCGCCTCCGACGACATTCTGCCCCACCTGGACGCCGCGGACGACTTCCTGCGCGAGTATCCCCTGGACCGCCGGGTCAGCCGGCGCCAGATGCGTCGTCTGCGCCGCGAGATCCATGCCCTGCGCGCCCCGCTGCGCGACTACAACCGCCTGGGCTGCCCCGACGGAACCCCCGTGCCCGGTGGCTGTGACGCCGACGCCGGTAACGCCGACAAGGCCGCCATGAGCACCTCGGACTCCACGTTCGAGAATATCAAGGCCATGTATCGCTGACGAACATCACTCTGACCTATCGCCAAAAGGGACCCGGGAAAACCCGGGTCCCTTCGTGTTTTCCTGGCGTGGATATCAACGGCCGGCCCGCAGCCGATCACCCAGGTATTCCGGCAAACCCGCGTCCAGAATGGCCTGACGCGCGGCCTCCACATCGTAGTCCACACGTTGGAAGGCAAGAGTCCGCTCTGCGGGATCCCACACGGCGAAGGCCGCCCGGGGATCGCCGTCCCGCGGTTGCCCAACGCTACCGGGGTTGACCAGGGTGATGGAGGCCGGCAGGGCATGGGGCGCCTTGTACAGGTCGCGCCGTTGGGTGCCGTCGAAAAAGACCGGGTGGTGAGTGTGGCCGAAGAAGATCAATGTCTGCTCGGCCCGGGCCCCGTCCCCTGCGGCCGCTTCCAGGTCCGCCGCATGAAGCAGATAGCGGTTCCAGCTGTAGGGGGTGCCGTGACAGAGCAGGACCTGCGGCCCCGCCTGCAGGGTCCGTGGCAGGCGGTAGAGGAACTCCAGGTTCTCGTCGGACAGGGCTGTGCGGTTGGCTTCGGCGGCCTGCAGGGAAAAGGGATTGAAGGCGTCCCCCCGTTCAAGGCCCGCCACCAGGGCATCGTGGTTGCCCATGACGCACTGCACGTCCGGCCGGCGCAGGCGGTCCACGCAGGCATTGGGATCCGCGCCGTAACCCACCAGGTCGCCCAGGCAGAAAAACCGGCGGCAGCCCAGACGATCGGCCTCGGCCAGGACCGCGGTCAAGGCGTGACTGTTGCTATGGATATCGGAAATAATGGCTGTTGGCACCATGGACTTGCCCGTC
>Ga0209475_10002602_pt1 | contig 17791 bp, 12 predicted proteins | sample tdDd471_FD_187128 | JGI IMG/M metagenome (GOLD analysis project Ga0209475, IMG submission 187128) | Marine sediment microbial communities from the Atlantic coast under amendment with organic carbon and nitrate - tdDd47.1 (SPAdes)... | ecosystem: Environmental > Aquatic > Marine > Coastal >... | reverse complement strand
GTTGCCGGGATGATCAGACTTGCCGCAACGATGGGCAGTTCCGGCAATCCCTTCTCCTGGATCTTGATGTGGTCGGGCAGGTTGATACGCGTACACTTGCGTCCGCCAACGTCGACCTCGGCCAAGGAGAATCCGGGCAGATCGTAGGACACCGTCAGTCGATCGGATGAATTGGCGACCACCTTCAACGCGGTGGCGGAGGTCGCGCCGTCACTGATGGGTATCCAGCTATCCAGGTCCGGGGTACGGCGCAAGGTTCCGGCCAGGTGGTCGGTACCGGTGAGCTGATGATCGGCGACGGGATCGGAGGCATCCTGCTCCGACAGAATGAGGGCCGCGCCGAGGGCCAGGCTGGCGAAAGTCAACAACGTGACGGGGATGGATTTCTTCATGACAACCGTTTCGTTTCATGGGCGGAAACACTGCAAACCTGTTGCCATAGGATCGACCGGAATCGGCCCGGTTTTAGCGGCTGCGTCGATTTCGCAACCTTCGGTTGCCGCGTTGGACAATATCGGGCATTATCCAGAGGTGGATTCCGGCACGGAAACGCGGAATTGCGGGTTGGCAGGATGCTGAGCCGAACGAAAGACGGAGCGATGATAAGGACTTGGAAAACTCCCCTGCGGGCCGCCACCGCGGTGGCCGTCCTCTTGATACTGGCCGGCCTTCCGGGTGCTGCCCGGGCCCAGGATGCCCCCCCTCGCGATTGGAACAATCAGGGCGACACCCTGCAGGGTGCCGTGGGATTGCATTACGGCAAGGTGGGTGGTCACGGTCTGGCGTTTCGCTTGCCGGTCCAGTGGTTCCTGTATTTGCAGGCCGCCGGTGGAATCTGGCACACCGGCGACGACAAGCGACACAATGTGGGTGCCGAGCTGCAGTATATTCTGCGCCAGGATGCCCGCTTGCGCTTGTACTTGGCGGCGGGGTTGGCCTATTTCTATCACCGTGAGAAGACGGGGCAATCCGGCGGGGAGGATCTCTGGGACACCCAGGAGTACTGGAATGTCGGTTTCGGGGTTGGCGCGGAGATCCTGCAGGGTAGGCGCTGGTCCTTCCAGATCGAAGGCAATTTCTATCGCGACGGCAAATCGGATGACATCAAGATCACACCTCAGGCCGGTATCTACTTTTACTGGTAGCGTTGAACTTTCTACTTGGCAGGGAGATCGGTCATGGATGTGCGGGCCCACAACCGGGACGCCTGGGATCGCAAGGTGACCGAGGGTTGCCGGTGGACCGTGCCGGTGAGCTCGGAGGTCGTCGCTGCTGCCCGCCGCGGCCAGTGGTCCATCATTCTGACCCCGACGGTGCCGGTGCCCACGGACTGGCTGGGTGAGGTCCAGGGCCGGGATGTGCTGGCTCTCGGCGGCGGTGGCGGACAACAGGCTCCGGTGCTGGCTGCCGCTGGTGCGCGGGTGACGGTTCTGGATAATTCCCCCGCCCAGCTGCAGCGTGACCGCGAAGTGGCCGAACGGGAAGGCCTGAACCTGACCCTGGTCGAGGGTGACATGGCCGACCTCGGCGCGTTTCCCGCCGGGTCGTTCGACCTGATCGTCAACCCGGTGTCCATGTGTTTTGTCCCCGATGTGCATCCGGTATGGCGTGAGGCCTTTCGGGTGCTCAGGCCGGAGGGGCGTCTGCTCTGCGGGCAGATGAATCCGGCATTCTATGTATTTGACTTCGAGCTGGCCGAGAAAGGCCAGCTGGAAGTGGCGCACCGGTTGCCCTACGCCGACGTGACAGATATGGATCCTGCGGTTCGCGCCAAGCATCTGGCGGACGGTGAGGCCCTGGAGTGGAGTCACACCCTGAATGATCTCATCGGCGGCCAGTGCGCCGCCGGATTTCTGCTGACGGGACTCTACGAGGACCGATTCGCTCCCGAAACGGAAGATCGGCTCAGCTGGCACATGCCCACCCTGCTGGCTACCTGCGCGGTCAAGCCCGAGCCTCGATCATGAGTGATCCACGCGCGCGCCGCGCCTGGTGCCTCTACGACTGGGCCAACTCGGCCTTTGCCACCACCATCATGGCCGCCCTGTTTCCTCCATTCTTTCGCGAGCTGGCCATTTCGGCCGGCGTGGAGGCTGCCGACGCCACGGCCCTGTGGGGCTATGTGACCGCCGCGGCCCTGACCCTGGTTGCGATCAGCGCACCGATACTCGGAGCCGTGGCCGACCTCAAAGGAGGTCGCAAACGCTTCTTGGCCTTCTTTGCCGGGTTGGGCATCCTGATGACCGCGTTGTTCGCGACCCTCGGTGGAGATTCGTGGCGAGCGGCGGCAATGCTGTTCATCGGCGCCAATGTAGGGTTCGCCGCTTCTATCATCTTCTACGAATCGCTACTACCGAGTCTTGCCCAGGGCGCGGACATGGATCGCCTCTCGACCCGAGCCTACGGGCTGGGCTATGGCGGGGGCGGCCTGTTGCTGATCATCAACCTGATGTGGGTGCTGCACCCAGAATGGTTCGCCATGCCCGACCGCGGTTTTGCGGTGCGCGCCTCATTTGTCAGTGTGGCCGTGTGGTGGGGTGTGTTCTCCATTCCCCTGTTGCGTCACGTCCCGGAACCGAAAGCCGCGGCTGATGGCACCGACCAGAGCCGCAGCGTCTGGGACGGTTTCCGGCGCCTGGGCCGGACCTTTCGGGAGATCCGGCGCTACCGAGCGCTGAGCGTGATGCTGGCTGCCTACTGGATCTACAATGACGGCATAGGCACCATCGTCAAGATGGCCACGGCCTATGGTTCGGAGATGGGCATCGGCATGACCGATCTGATCGGCGCCCTGGTGCTGACTCAGCTGGTGGGAATTCCCTGTAGTCTGGCCTTTGGCCGGCTGGCGGGGCGTATCGGCCCCCGCCCGGCGATCATGGCGGCACTTGTCGTCTACGCCGCGATCAGCGTGGGCGGCTATTTCATGGCCACGGCGCTGCACTTCTATATCCTTGCGGGCCTGGTCGGGACGGTGCAGGGAGGCGCCCAGGCTCTCAGCCGTTCGCTGTTCGCAAGCATGGTTCCGCGCCATCGCAGCGCCGAGTTTTTTGGTTTCTATTCCACCAGCGGAAAGCTGGCCGGCATCGCCGGACCGCTGATCTTCGGCGTGGTCAGCCAGTTGACCGGCACGGGAAGGCTGGGGATTGTGGCCCTGGTTGTTTTTTTCCTGGCCGGGGGATGGCTGCTGTCTCGAGTCGATGTGGCCGCTGGCCAGGCAGCCGCTCGAGCTGCCGAGGCCAGCGAGACCGCCGGTGGTCCGGGACTCGAATCCGGTTGATCATTCGTACCTGCGGGCGGGCGTGGGTTGGGTTTTATTGATAAGCATTCGATTCACGTCTCGAGAGGTGATTCATGAGAAGCGAACCGCCAAAGCTGTCCAAGGACCCCATGTACCAGTTGCTGAGGGTCGATAACGTCAAGGCGTTCAACATCAAGAAGGAAGCTGGGCAGAGCTGCGATCTGCGCGGCGTGGACCTGCGGGGCGTCGATTTCAGTCGGGCTTGCTTGCTCGGCGTCAACATTCGTGGCGCCAGAATCTCAGGAACTTTTTTTCCCGCTCGGTTGACGGCCGAAGAGATTCGCCTCTCGGTGGATCTCGGCACCCGTATGCGCTACAACCCCCTCTGCGACGATGATTGAACTGGCCCAAAATATCGTCCTTGAGATCTGGCTGGTGACCGCCGCCATGGCGGCCTACCTGTTGCTGGGCTTTCTGGTTGCCGGACTGCTGTCGGTCTTCATTTCGCCCACCTGGCTGGAGCGTCACCTCGGTGGTCGAGGCATGGGACCGGTGATTCGTGCCTCGTTATTCGGCGTGCCGCTGCCCCTGTGTTCTTGCGGAGTGATCCCGGTGGCTGCGTCGCTGCGTCAGCATGGCGCCAGCAAGTCCGCCACCACCGCTTTTCTGCTGTCCACACCCCAGACCGGCGTCGACTCGATCATGGTGACCTGGACCATGCTTGGCCCCTTGTTCGCTGTTTTTAGACCGGTGGCGGCCCTGTTGACCGGATTCCTGGGCGGCGGCATCGTCCAGGCCGCGGAGCCTCCCCAGCGCTCGGCCGAGGCCATTGCCGAGCAGCTGCGCGGGCAGACCGAGGCCGAAGCTGCCGCCACGGTGCCCCGGGGAGTGGCGGCGAAAATCAAAGCTGCCCTGGACTACGGCCTGATCACATTGCCAGCGGATATCGGAAGGGCCTTGCTGGTCGGTGTACTCATCGCGGGCTTGCTGTCTGCGGTGATTCCCGCTGATTTCCTGGCGAGCTATCTGGGAGCCGGTCCGGCTTCCGTCGCTTTGATGATGGTCGTGGGAATACCCATCTACGTCTGTGCCACCGCCAGTGTACCCTTGGCGGCGAGCTTCATCTTTCTCGGAGCCAGCCCGGGGGCGGCCCTGGCGTTCCTGATTGCGGGCCCGGCGACCAACGCGGCGACGATCACCACGGTAGCCCGAGTCCTGGGCAGGCGGCCGATGATCATCTATCTTGCCACCGTCGCGGTCAGCGCCTTCGGGGGCGGTTTGCTGCTGGACTGGTTGTTGCCCCGCGCAGCCGAGGCCCTGCCCGTCCTCGACGGCGGCGGCCACCATCACGAGGGTGTCGGGTGGATCGATCACCTCGGTGGCGGATTGCTGGTCGTTGTCATGACCAGTTCCTGGTGGATAGTCCGCCGACGGGGAACCGGCTGCGGTTGCGACGGCACCGAGCCCTGCAGCCCGGATGTACCTGCCGCGGGGCTGGAGGTACAGGTCGAGGGGATGCACTGCAGTCATTGCACGGGATCGGTGGAAAAGGCGGTCCTGGCACTGTCGGGAGTGAATTCGTGTCGGGTCTTGTTGCAGGAAGAAACGGTCCGGATCACGGGGTCGAAGCTCGATACCGAGGCCATTGTGCAGGCCATCGAGGGACTGGGATTCAATGTGCGAATGAAGAACTGAAATGTCGTGGGGGACAAGATGGAGAATCTGGTGAAGTCCATTGACGAGAAGAATGTGAATCAGGAGACCCAGGATTGGTATGAGGAGTACTACGAGGAGAAGGGCCAGGACAGAAACGACCTGCTGACCAATCCTGAAGTACTTTTTCAGCACCTGGCTTTCGAAGTCGCGATCGTCAATGCCCTGCGCAAGGCAACAGGGCTGGGCCGGACTTCATCCAAGATCCTGGACGTCGGCTGCGGCAGCGGCAGCAGCATGACGCAGCTGATCCAGCTCGGCTACTCATCCACCTGCATGCACGGCATCGACATAGTCAGTGACAGGATCGATGAAGCCCTGCAGAAGTATCCCAATATCGACTTCGTCGTCGGTGATGCGACCTCCATGCCGTACGCCACGGGTGAATTCGATCTGGTGATGGAATCTACGATGTTCGTCCAGTTGACCGACGAGGATCTGTCGCAAAGGATCGCCCGGGAGATGCTGAGGGTCGTCAAGCCCGGCGGATACCTGTTGCTGATCGATTGGCGTTATGGGAAACCGGGCAACAAGCACTACGCGGCGCTCACTCCCAAGAGGGTCGCCCGTTTGTTCGCCGAGGGAACGCAGACGGACGTGGTCTGTCGCGAGAAGGGAGCGCTGGTCCCCCCGCTGGGGCGCGCGCTCTCCCGATACCTGCCGTCGATGTATTTCCTGCTGCGAGGCATGTTTCCGTTTCTGGTCGCTTCACAGGCGACCCTCCTGCGCAAGCGGGCCGACTGAACCGGTGAGGTCCTGCGAGGTCCGGCTCGCCGCCTACCGCTCCTTCAGCGACAGTGAAATCCGCTTGCGCTCCAGATCCACGTCCAGGACCGTGACCGAAACACTCTGACCGACCTTTACCACCTCATTGGGATCGCGCACGAATCGGTCGGCGAGCTGACTGATGTGAGCCAGGCCATCCTGATGGACGCCCACGTCGATGAAGGCGCCGAAGTTGGTCACGTTGGTGACGATGCCCGGTAGCCGCATGCCTTGCTCGAGGTCTTCCAGCTTCTCGATTCCATCGGCGAAGTTGAAGACCTCGAACTGCTCGCGGGGGTCGCGGCCGGGTTTGGCCAGCTCCGCCACGATATCCTGCAGGGTGGGCAACCCCACGGTGTCGGTCACATAGCTGCTCAGCGGCATGCTCCGAGTTGCCTGCTCGTCGCCGACGAGGTCGGCCACCGCTACGCCGGCGTCCTTGGCCATGGTTCTCACCAGGTCGTAGCTCTCGGGATGGACGGCACTGGCGTCCAGGGGATTGCGCCCACCGTGGATGCGCAGGAATCCCGCAGCCTGTTCGAAAGCCTTGGGCCCCAGGCGCGGTACCTTCTTGAGTTGAGCCCGGCTGGCGAAAGCACCATTCTCGGTGCGCCAGGCGACGATGTTGTCTGCCAGCTGGGGACCCAGTCCCGAAACGTAGTGCAGCAGTTCGCTGCTGGCCGTGTTGACATCCACGCCCACGGTGTTCACACAGCTACTGACCACGTCATCCAATCCGCGGGCCAGGGCCTTCTGGTCCACATCGTGCTGATACTGACCGACCCCGATGCTCTTGGGTTCGAGCTTCACCAGTTCGGCCAGGGGATCCATCAGACGCCGCCCGATGGACACCGAACCACGCACCGTGACGTCGTGGTCGGGGAATTCCTTGCGGGCCACATCGCTGGCCGAGTAGATGGACGCTCCGGACTCGTTGACCATCACGACGACCGGCGAGCCGGCCAGATCGAGCTTGCGAACAAAGGCCTCGGTCTCTCGGCTGGCCGTCCCGTTGCCGATGGCGATGGCTTCGATCCCGTGGCGGGCGACCAGAGCCTCGACGACCTCTCCGGCCTGGGCCGCCTTGGCGCCACCGGTGTGGGGGTAGATGGTGTCGTGGTGGACCAGATCTCCCTGGCGATCCAGGACCACCAGTTTACAACCGGTCCGAAAACCCGGGTCCAGGGCCATCAACCGCCGCGGCCCCAGGGGAGCTGCCAGCAACAGCTCACGCAGGTTGGCTGAGAACACACCGATGGCTTCCTCATCGGCGGCCTTCTTCATATCCAACCGGATCTCGGTTTCCAGGGCGAGAGACAGCAATCGCCGGTAGCTGTCCTGGACCGCCTGTTTGACCTGCTGGGCCGCCGGCGAACTATTGCGCACGAACTGTCGTTCCAGCAGGGAAAGTGCGCCTTCTTCCGGCGGCGCGATGCGCATGCTGAGAATCTTCTCCTTCTCGCCTCGCCGCATGGCCAGAATCCGGTGACCAGGGGCCGAACGTACGGGTTCCTCCCAATCGAAGTAGTCGCGGAATTTGGCCCCCTCATTCTCCTTCCCGCTGATCAGTTTCGAACGCACCGTACCGCGGGTGATGAAAAGCTCCCGCAGACCAGCCCGGGCGGCGGCATCTTCGTTGACGATCTCGGCCACGATGTCGCGAGCGCCGGCCAGAGCCTCCGCCACGGTGGCGACTTCCTTTTCCGGATCGACGTGGGCTTCGGCCTGGTCCTCGGGAGAGGCACCCGATGCAGCGCCGCCGGGCAGGGCGGCTTCGGCCACCAACCAGGTGGCGAGGGGTGCGAGGCCCTTTTCCCGGGCGATCGTGGCCCGGGTCCGTCGCTTGGGGCGATAGGGGAGGTACAGATCCTCGAGGACGGCCAGGGTGGGCGCCCCGGCAATCCGGCGTTGAAGCTCCGGTGTCAGCAATTCGCGCTCGGTCAGCGACTTGACGATGGCTCCGCGACGCTTGTCAAGTTCGGCCAGTTGTTCCAGGCGATCCCGGATGGCCATGACCGCCACCTCGTCCAGACTGCCGGTGGCCTCCTTGCGATAGCGGCTGATGAATGGCACGGTGCCGCCCTCGTCCAGCAGGGCGGCGGTGGCCGCTACCTGGCGCGGGTTGATTTCCAGCTCGGTGGCGATGGTCTCGATATGCAGGCCGCTCATGGTTCCTCCGGACAGCGCGCGAAATCCGGCGGGAGGCCGCGCGGTGTGCGCCGCCGGGCCTGCAGCCGGGGGTAGTTGCGGGAAGAGATAATGGGGTTCCGTGCCGCGGAATGCAACCCCCAGGGACGAGAGCTGTACGAGCGCGGAGTATGGGCGCAGTCTGCCGATCAGGCGTTGGGCATGTTCCCGTCGCCGAGAGGCAGGATGCGTACCTTCTTTTCCTTCAGCTTGGCAATTCGCGGCTTCAGGACCGATGATCTGACAGCGGTCTTGTAGTCTCCCAGATGAATTCGCGTACCCGACCATACTTCCTGCAGCATGACGACCTCGCGTACGGCTCCGGCCAGGGCTTCGTCGGTCAACCGCTTGATCTGCTCATGAACGTCGGAGATGGCCTGCTGCATTTGCCGGGATTTCTGTTCCAGGCCGGCGACCACTTTGCGGTCCTGGTCGCTCAGGGCGTCTCCCCGTTGATGGGCCGATCTGATGGCCTCGGCGATCTTTTCCTGGGCGGCCTCGAGCTTCTTGATCTTGGCTTTATGCTCGGCGACCTGCTCGTGCAGGGTATAGTCTATCCCGGCGATGAGGGTCGTGTCGGCCGAGCCGCTGGCGCCGGCTTCGGCCACCTTGATGCCCATCCGAGCCACGGTCACGCCGCCGGCGATGCGACCATTGACCACTTCGACCTTGCCGCGGGTTTGAATGTTCGAGTGTGCGATCTCATTCGTCACCGCGATGTCGCCCTGGGCCCGGATGACCGCCTCGCCGATGTACTTGGCCTGGACGCCGCCGCCGGCAGTGATCACATGATTCTCGTCGCCGACGATCCCGCCCGCTACCGTCAGCGTACCGCCGGTGGTGATCGTAGCCGGTTCGGTCATGCCCTTGACCACAACATCGCCTTCGGCCTCCACCTTGGCTCCAGCACCGATATCGCCCTCGATCATCACGGCCCCGGTGTGCTGGATATTGCCGGTCTCCAGGCTCACGTTGCCCTTGATCACGTAGACATCGTCCACGGCGATGGTGCCATCGGTGTAACGAACGCGTCCATCACATGCCGCGAAGTAGGACACGATTCCGTCCTCGGCGTCGATCTGCTTGACGCCTTTGCCGCAACGCAGCCGCGCCTTGGTGGGCTTGGCAACGGCGATCTTGTTGCCAAAAACACTCAGACCGGCTTCACCGGATACCGAAGGGTGCAGCTGGACCAGCAGTTCGTCCTCCTTGACGGAACGCTTTTCCATCTTCTCCCAGAAGTTCACCGAACCCGATTCCTCATCGGTGACCCAGCCCTCGGCGAAGAAATCGCGAGCCCACTCCAATCTGCCGTCCACCGGATCCACGGGTGCCTGGCCCATGATGATGGGCCGATCGCGAAGGTGATCACCGGCAGTACAGATGTTCTGCATGATGGTAGTCAGGATCTCCTGGTCAGGAAACTCCGGCAACTCCAGTTCCACCAGGGCCGCGTGCACCTTGCTCACATTCGCATCCAGATCGGACAACGGATCGGCACACGACAACAGTACCGAGACCTTGTCATGTGTCACACTGACCTCGAACTCCGGGGGCGCCAGGGCCTCGGCCACGGTGTCGTCGATGCTGTCGGCGACGGCCTGCAGAGTGGCGTCCTGGTCGGCCGAAACGGCCGATTCGGGGCTGGCGGTCTTGGTATCACTCATATCGTCAATCTCCGTTTGTACGACTCTTTCTTTGAGCCGCCGCGTGATCGGCGCGGACTCCCCTCCAAACCGGTGGCCAGGGAATGCCAACGAGCTTCCTCGTTATCCCGCCAAACCGGTCGGTATCCATGCCTCGTCCACTACTTCGGCTGGAATCGCGAGAAACTAAGCCTTTGCTGGGAATCGGCAGCGAGAATCCCAATCCGGCCAGCCTGCGTGCCAGGCGGAGCAGATCCGCCGAACACCCCTGCAAAGGAGCCATGCTCGCTACGATCGTGCGTGCTGCGGTCTGCAGACCGCGGGCGCGATCCCAGGATCCATCGACGCTTCGGCAGATCTCCCGACTCGCGGCGTGATGGCGTCCGGCCGCCGCGGACAGATCACTGGTCAAGGACCCCGCCGTTGTAGCTGCCTCATCGATTCTTGCGAGGATTGATGCAGCCTCTCTGGCGGCTTCGACGCCCGCTTCGGTGGTGATCCGTGACTGGTCCAGCAGTCGATTGGTGTCGGCGGCGGCCGCGGCGCAACGACCAGAGAGGTTGCGAACTTCTTCGGCCACGACGGCAAATCCCTTGCCTGCTTCGCCGGCCCGCGCCGCTTCGACGGCGGCGTTCAGAGCCAGGAGATTGGTCTGGGTAGCGATGTCGTTGATGCTGCGGATGATGGTCCGCGTCTGGGCCGCAGTGCCCTGCAGATCGGCCATCGTCTGGCTGAGACTGCCGAGGGTGCTGGCGGCCTGGCCCGTGTTGCCGGTGATCCCGGCCAGCGCCTCGGCCGAGGTTGACGACGCCGAACTGTGGTTCGCCAGGGATTCATTCAGTTGCCCGAGGAGGCCGGCGGCTCCCTGCAACTCGGTGGCCAGGATCTGGTTGCCACTGCCCAGCTCGTTGCCCGCGCCACTCAATCGTTCGGTGAGAGGGCCGAGAGTACGCAGATCCCGCGCCATTCCCCGGGTGATCTCCCGCAGAGGCGAACCGAGAGTTCGACGTGCGGCAACGATCCCCGTAACACCCATCAGGAACACGACCACACCGGTGGCGAACGCGAATACGGCTCCCGAACGGGTGCGTTCACGCCAATGTCGGGCCACCTGTCCGGTGGACTGCAGCCGTGTCTGGAGTTCAGTTTCCCACCGGGTCAACCAGATACTGCCTGCAGCTGCGAGCTGGCGTCGGGTGGCTGTCGATTGCCGTTGCCACCGCTGCCACTGATCGCACTTTTCGTCGAACGCCTGCAGTGATGCCGCCAGCAGCGCGACATTGCCTGCGTCGCCCAGAGCGGGGGCCGATTCCAGCGCCTGCAGCAAGCTGCCGATGCTGCTGCCGGGCATGGCCAGCACAGGCGATTCGCCCGCCGAACCGGTGTATAGTTTCCGCAGGTCACTGTCGAACTGCTGCAAGATCCGATTGGCGGTAGTGATGCGATCAGCTCGCTGAACTCGCAGCTCACCAGCCAGACCGGGCATCGCCGTCTCCGCCCTCTGGGCTCGAATCTCGGCGGCCAGAAACAGTCTACCGGCCTCGTGAACCTCCGCCTCGGCAGCATCAACTTCAGTGGTCGCTTTGGCCATCTGTTGCAGGGCAGTGTCTACGGCGACCAGTGCCGTCAACCAGTTCCGGGCGGCCTCGCCGGTACTGTCGGCTCGACTGGCCCATTGCCGGGCCAGGTCGAAGTGGCGTCGATCGCCTTCCCTTGAGAATTCCTGAGCTGCTTGAACCGCCATTTGCAGGGCGTTTCCCGCCCCGGCCTGTTGTTCGAGGGGCCCCAGATGCTGAGCCAGTACATCGCTGGTCCTGGTCCCCGTGGACCACAGATGCCAAGCGGCCAGCAGGCAGACGACGACGCTGACTCCGCCTAGAGCCGAGATAAGGACAGCCATGCCTTGGCCGGGTTTCATGTCCGACCCGTTGCACGGCCCGTGCCTCGGGTGCATTGAGCCGCGGAAACCGTGATCGGAGGTCTACAGGGGCCCACAATGCGTATCGGATAGCGTTATGGATCAATTATGGTGGGAATACATCATGAAATACAGGCTGGAATCTGGCCTGACTAGGCCAGACACAATCTCCACGGCACGAACAATGGCTACATTCTGGGCAGGGGTCGGACGTTTCTGCCCCGTGGTCGCCGACCTCCAAGCCCCATCAAAACCAATCCACTATCGCCCATCGCACTCAACGCACCAGGCTCATTTTCATACTGCGCTGCACCTCACCGCAGCGCAGGCGGCAGGTGTAGAGTCCCGATGCGGCGGTCCGGCCGTCGGCCAGGCGGCCATTCCATGGGCGGCGGTGCTCGCCGCCGACCAGCGTCTCGTCGACCAGGGTCGTTACCAGGCGACCCCGAGCATCGAAGATCTCCAGGCGCACGGCGGCGCCGCCGGCGGGTACCGTGAACGAGATCTCTGTCTGGGGATTGAACGGATTGGGAGAGTTCTGGCGCAGCTGAGCACCGGACCATGACTCCGGTACCGGACTCAATTCGTAGGCCGGCTCACTCTCCTGTCCCCAGAGGTTCACGACCGTTAGTTGGTAGAAGAAGTCCTCGGTGGTCAGATCAAAGAACTCGGTGTCGGTGGTGGTGTGGTGCAGGGTTCCCGGTCCAGGCGGCGTTTCCGGCGCCACGGAACGGTAGACACGGAAGTGGGCGAAGTCGGGATCCGCTGATGCGTACCAGGTTAGCTGGGCGCCGTCGGGAGGTGTTCTGTCCACGTGAAATCCCGATGGTGGAGCCGGTTGCAGGTTGTTGATGGAGTAGCCGCTGTCCGGCGGCGAGTCATGAAAGACTCCCGGTTCCGAAGTTCGGGTTCGCACGAAGTAAACCGACCAGATCAGGCCGCCCAGCCCCGACGAATCGCCCAGGGTCGGCACCACCGCCGCGTAGTGCTCTTCCCGGTCCGCGGGCACCGTCAACAGGTAGTCCCAATCTCCGGGGGGATAGCGCAGTGCGGGGTCCGCATAGCGACGGTAGATCGAGTACTCGGTCACGGTCTCCTCGGCGCCCGGCACGTCGAAGCGGCTGGCGTCCCAGATGATTCGTACCTGGCCTCCGGTGTCGCCCGGTACGTCGGCAATCTCGGTGATCTCCGCATAGCTGTGGAGACGGTCGAAGGTCACCGTCAATTCCTGACACTGGGGTCCCGGGGGACCGCCGGTCTGGGTCAGCAAGGCCCGCCAGCGTAGATCGGTACCCGATTCGGCGAAAGTGTGCCAGGAGTCGTCGGGATTCACCGCGTCCCAGTTGAGACCGCCATCGACTGACAATTCGAACGCCACCGAGTCGCTGATGTCAGCCACCAGCCGGGCCCGGCTCACCGGCTCGCCCGATGGGTTCAGATTTACCGAGCGGGCTTCGTTGTTCTCCAGGTCCAGTCCGTCGGGGTCGGCCTCGAATATCAGCAGGCCATTCGGACCGTCGCAGAGAAAGGCCAGGGGGGTGGCCAGGGCAGTGTGATAGGCGGTACCATCGGTGTTCTGTTGCCCGACGACCGTGGGTTCCGTCGGGTTCGTGACGTCCACGACGAAGAGTCCGCCGTCGCTGGCGGCGACGAACAGGGTGTCACCGGCAACCGCCACGTGGCGGCAGGTCGCTGCCAGGTCCAGTTCGCCCACTTGCCAGGGGTCGATGGGGTCGGAGACATCGACGACGATCAGACCGGCGGTGCCTGCGGCCAGATAGGCCCGGTCTCCATCGACGGCGACTCCGAAGCAGGTGTCGGCCGTGCCCAGGTTCCCCCGGGTTATCGGCGTCGTGGGAGTGCTGACATCCACGATAGTCAGTCCGGCGGCGCCGTCGGCCACAAACAGCAGGTCGCCCTGCAGGGCCACGCCCCGGGCCCAGTCGTTGGTGGTGTGATCAATCACATTGATGGGGATGAGCGGGTCGGCCACGTTGACCACCGCGATTCCCAGATTGGACTCGGCTACGTAGACCCAATCGCCGCCATGGGCGACGCCGCGGGCGAATCCGTCGGTATCGACGGTACCGCCGGCAATCAGATCCGCTGGATCGGAAATGTTCACCGTCTGCATTCCACTGGCGCCGATGGCCAGGTAGGCCCAGCTCCCACCGGCGACAATGCTGTGGGCCTGATCTGCGGTGGCAAGATTGTCGACCTGGGTGGGGGAATCGGGATCCGTGACCTCGATCGATAGCAGGCCCCCGGTTCCGTCGGCCAACAGCACATGCTGCCCGACCACGACCGACGCAAAGGCAGTGCCGCTGGTGGCGAGATCGCCCCGGGGCGCGAGTCCCGCAGGATGCAATTCGAGGACGCCGCCAACAGTATCCCAATCTGCCGTCGTCCAGGTGGCATCTTGCAAGGTCGTCGTACTGAAATCCTCAGCGATCTCTACAATCTCGGCCCGGGCGATCCCCCCGATCGTGGCGGCCAGCAAGAGAACCGTGGCCAGGAGCGCACAACTCTGATGTTCGCCCCCGGGGATCTGTAAAAGGTTTTGATGCCAGGACTTCAGATGGCGGGCGGCGGCGGTCGAGATATCAAGAGACATGTTCTATCCCTTCAGAATGGGCCTGGCGTTTTACAAATAGTACCAAACTTCGGATACAAGGGCCAATCTTGTCGGCAGGTTGGCTCAAAATTGGCTAAACCGTTGGTAGACAATGCCGATCACTGTGAATCATTGCGATATCTATGACTCGCCGCCGATAGAAAGACGCTGCTCGCTCGGTGTTTCGGGGCTGATATTTGTCGTTTGGAGGAATCTTGCGACACCGGGTTTTGGAAGATCTGATTGCGGCCACCGGTGAGCTGCCGACATTGCCGGCGACCGTCGTCGATCTGCTGGCCTTGCTCAACGATTCGACCGCCAGTGTTGCCAGCGTCCAGAAAGTGATCGAGCGGGATCCGGCGATGACGGCGAACATCCTCAAGCTGTGCAACTCCGCATTCTACGGGGCGAGGCGTCAGATCTCCAGCGTCCGCGATGCTCTGGTCATGCTAGGCAATCGCAGCGTCGCGGCGTTGGCTTTTGCCACCGGAATGGCGCCGATCCTGCGGCGAGATCTCCTGGGGTACGGATTCGGACGCGATCAATTCTGGAATCACTCTCTGCTGGCCGGCGCCACGGCGTCGCGACTGACCGACCGGCTGGGGTGCCCCGAGTACCGCTGCGAGGCATTCACTGCCGGGCTGGTCCACGACCTCGGCATGTTGATCGTGGATCCGCTGCTGGTCTCCCGCAAGATCGTCCTAGTTGTTGAGGATCCGCGGGTTGGTGTGCGAGGGGCCGAGCAGGAAGTCTTGGGCTTCGATCACTGCGATGCCGGTGCCTTGCTGGCCGAGGCATGGGGCTTTCCCGAGATCCTGGTGAAGTGCATCCGCAACCACCACGATCCGGCGGCAGAGAACCAGTGGCCCGAGGTGGTGCGTGCCGTGGACATCGGTAACCGGACGGCCCAGTCGCTGGTCGAGTTTCCGGAGGGGGAGTTTTCCGACGCCCTCGTGGCCGAACTGCTGGACGACGGTCTGGATGAGGCCATCATCGCCCAACTCCGACTTGATCTGACGGACAATCTACCTGAGACTCTGGCGCTGGCCACCGGTCCCGTCGGTTCCCCTGTCTGAGTCGAGGTTCTTGCCCGTGAGTACCGAGTCCGATCCGAGGATCAGCTTCCTGATCGCCCTGAGTCGCACCTTGCACCAGTACGGCATCCCTGCCCACAGGCTGGAAGAAGCCCTGGGCAATGCAGCGGCCCGCCTGGGTATCCGGGCCGAGTTCTTTACCGGTCCGACCGCGGTGTTCTCGGCCTTCGGCGAGCCGGGCAATCAGCATACGGCTCTCAGCAGGGTGCAGCAGGGAGCGGTACAGCTCGACAAGTTGGTCGAGTTGAACGACGTGGTCGAGTCGTTGTACCGGGGCGAACTGGAGTTGAGCGAGGCCCAGCGGCGATTGCAGACAGTGGAGACCGCCCCACCCCGGTATGGACACCTGCTGACCACCTTTGCCTTTGCCGCTACCAGCGGGCTGGCCAGTCGGATTCTAGGAGGAGGTGCCCCCGAAATGGCAGTGTCCGTCGCTCTGGGCCTGGCCACCGGCCTGGTCGCCCGGCTGGCCGACCGCTTCGTGGCCGTAGGACGGATATTCGAGTTTCTGGTGGCCACGGTGGTGACCTTTCTGGCGCTGGCCATTTCCGCGTTCCTGCTGCCTGCGTCCACCGGACCGGTCATCGTGGCCAGCCTGATCATTCTGCTGCCGGGATTGAGCTTGACCCTGGCGCTCAACGAGCTGGCCACCGGTCACCTCGTCAGCGGCACCGCCCGCTTGACCGGAGCCATGATGTCCTTTCTGAAGATCGGACTGGGAGTGGGGATCGGGCGCAAGCTGGCCGAGTTCCTGCCCGGACAGATTCCCGACGTGGCCCCCGGTGTCCTGCCCCTATGGACCCTCTGGCTGGCTCTGGTGATCACACCGTTCGCCCTGGCGGTGCTCTTCAGGGCCCGCCTCAAGGATGCCCCGTGGATGGTACTCGGTGCCCTGGTTGCATTCTGGGGTACCCGCGCCGGAGTGGATTTGCTGGGACCCGGTCTGGGCGCTGTCGTGGGTGCGTTCCTGGCCGGCGTCGTGGGCAACGGTTATGCCCGCTGGCAGCGTAAACCGTCGGCGGTGTTGATCGTGCCTTCGTTGATCCTCCTGGTACCCGGCACCATCGGCTACCATGGCCTGTCTCTGCTGATGGAGCGGGATATCCTGTCCGGCGTCGACAGTGCCTTCACCGCGTTGCTGGTCGGTGTGTCCCTGGTTGCCGGCTTGCTGCTGGCCAACGTGCTGGTCCCGGCGCGCAATGCCCTGTAGTCCACAACAACGCCGGATTTCCCTGCCGATTCTGAAAATGTGACTGGCCCGCGGCGGTCGGGTCGGGTATCCTTTCCAAGATCGGGGAGCTGTCGGCAGTTGCCCGATCCGGGCTGTAGGGGCCCGATTTTGCAGTAGACCCACCCGATTCTGGAGGCGGACGATGGCACAAGGGACGATTCCGAAGGGGCACCCCAAGGGGTTGAAGGCCCTATTCTTCACCGAGATGTGGGAACGCCTGGGTTTCTATCTGATGCTCGGTATCCTGTATCTATACATCACCGACACCGAGCGAGGCGGGCTGGGCTTTTCCAACTCCACCGCTGGTGAGATCTATGGCACATACCTGGCCTTCGTCTACTTCACGCCTTTTTTGGGCGGCTTGATCGCTGACCGCTTCCTGGGTTTCCGGCGCTCGGTTTTCATCGGGGGCATCCTGATGGCCGCCGGCTACTTCGCCCTGGGAGTGCGGACCCTGCCGACATTCTATGCCGGCCTGGCCCTGCTCTGCTTCGGTAACGGTTTCTTCAAACCGAACATCTCGGCGATGGTGGGTAATCTCTACGCTCCGGATGATCCCCGGCGCGACGCCGGTTTCAACATCTTTTACATGGGCATCAATATCGGTGCTTCGGTGTCGGCACTGCTGGCGGCACCCCTGCGGAACCTCTGGAGCTTCAACATGGCCTTCGTGGCCGCCGGCGTGGGCTTGCTGGTCGGCGTGGTGATCCTGGTGGCCAACTGGAAGCGTCTTGAGAAAGCGGACCAGATGTCCGTGCCCGGCCCTGACGATGTGAGCCTCAAACAGATCTGCATGACGATCCTGGTCCCGGCGGGAATATTCGGGGCGGCCGGATACTTCATCGGCCGGTCCATTCCCTTCGTCAACGATTCCATCGGACCGATCACCTTCGCCTTCATCGTCGGCATGTTGCCGGTGATGACCTACTTCGGGCTGATCGTCAAGCGTGCCGGTCCGGAAGAGAAACCGGGTCTGGCCGCGTTGATTCCCGTCTACATCGCCGGTGGCGCCTTCTTCATGGTGCTGCACCTCAGTGGTGGATTGATGACGGTCTTCGCCGAGAACAACACCGACCGTCGAGCCGAATGGATTCCAACGGCCACGGAGTACTACGCCCAGAAAGCAATGCCATCCTACTTCGGCAACGCGGGACCGGAATTGCCCCGGCCTGACAAGCAGACCTTGATCACGGTCAGCCCCGAAGCCGAAGCCATGTTCGGCGCGCGGATCCTGAACCAGTCGGCCGTTGCCGCCCTGGAGAGCGACACCGCCAGCGGGGTGAACTTGAATCCCGGGTCGACTGCGTCCGCCGCAGATGGCTTCCTGGTCACGTCGATCTATCCCGACGCCAACGTGGATCTCTCCTCGGACAAAGACGCCCACG
>Ga0209475_10002600_pt1 | contig 17793 bp, 14 predicted proteins | sample tdDd471_FD_187128 | JGI IMG/M metagenome (GOLD analysis project Ga0209475, IMG submission 187128) | Marine sediment microbial communities from the Atlantic coast under amendment with organic carbon and nitrate - tdDd47.1 (SPAdes)... | ecosystem: Environmental > Aquatic > Marine > Coastal >... | reverse complement strand
CGGCATGGCGACCAACATTCCGCCCCATCATCTGGGCGAGCTGATCGACGCCTGCGGCGCGCTGCTCGACAGGCCGGACCTGACCACCATCGAGCTGATGGCTTATGTGCCGGGTCCCGACTTTCCGACCGGCGGTATCATCCTCGGCCGTGCCGGGATCACCTCGGCCTACACCACCGGGCGCGGCTCCATCGTCATGCGCGGGAAGACGGCGATCGAGCCGATGGGCAAGGACCGCCACGCCATCATCGTCACCGAGATTCCCTACCAGGTGAACAAGGCGCGGATGATCGAGCGCATGGCCGAGCTGGTGCGCGAGAAGAAGATCGAGGGCATTTCCGATCTGCGCGACGAATCCGACCGCACCGGCGTGCGGGTCGTGATCGAGATCAAGCGCGACGCGGTCGCCGAGGTCGTCCTCAACCAGCTCTACAAGCATTCGCCGCTGCAAACGAGCTTCGGCGTCCAGATGCTGGCGCTGGACGGTGGCCGGCCGGACCTGATGGACCTCAAGCGGATGCTGACCGCCTTCCTCGATTTCCGCGAGGAGGTGATCACCCGGCGCACCCGCCACCGTCTGACGAAGGCGCGCGATCGGGGCCATGTGCTGGTCGGCCTTGCCATCGCGGTCACCAATCTGGACCCGGTGATCGACCTGATCCGCAAGGCGCCGGACCCGCAGACCGCGCGGGCCCGGCTGATGGAGACCGACTGGCAGGTGGGCGATCTGGGGCCCTTCATCGACCTTATCGACGATCCGCGCAGCCAAGTCGCCGACGGGGTCTGCCACCTGACCGAGGTCCAGGCCCGCGCGATCCTCGATCTGCGCCTGCATCGGCTGACCGGGCTGGAGCGCGACAAGATCGCCGAGGAGATGGAGGAGGTCGCGTCGCGGATCTCGGACTTCCTGGATATCCTGTCGTCCCGCGACCGGCGGCTCGGCATCCTCCGCGACGAGCTGGCGGAGATCAAGGCCGAGTTCGGCCAGGATCCCCGGCGCACCGAAATCTCGGACGCGGAGTTCGAGCAGGATATCGAGGACCTGATCCAGCGCGAGGAGATGGTCGTCACCGTCAGCCATGGCGGCTATATCAAGCGGGTGCCGCTGTCGACCTACCGGGCCCAGCGCCGCGGCGGCAAGGGCCGCACCGGGATGGCGACCCGCGAGGAAGATTTCGTCAGCCAGCTGTTCGTCGCCAACACCCATACGCCGGTGCTGTTCTTCTCGTCGCGCGGGATGGTCTACAAGAAGAAGGTCTATCTGCTGCCCCAGGGCTCGCCCCAGGCGCGCGGCAAGGCGTTGATCAACCTGCTGCCGCTGGAGCAGGACGAGACCATCTCGACCGTCATGCCGCTGCCCGAGGACGAGGACGGCTGGGCCGACCTGCATGTCATGTTCGCGACCCTGGCGGGCAATGTGCGGCGCAACCTCCTGTCCGACTTCACCCATGTCATGGCCAACGGCAAGATCGCCATGAAGCTGGCCGACGGCGACCGGCTGATCGGGGTGCAGACCTGCACAGAGGCCGACGATATCCTGCTCGCCACGCGGCAGGGCAAATGCATCCGCTTCTCGGTCGGCGAGGTGCGGGTCTTCTCGGGCCGCTCCTCGACCGGCGTGCGCGGCATCCGCCTCGCCGAGGGCGACGAGGTGATCTCGATGTCGGTGCTGCGCCATTACGCGGTCGAGACCGACGAGCGCGACGCCTATTTCCAGCGCGACACCGACGCCGACAAGCTGTCCGACACGGCGCGCGAGCGGCGCCAGAGGGTGGGCGCCGAGCGGATCGCCGACCTCGCCGCCCACGACCAGCTCATCCTGTCGGTGGCCGAGGACGGGCTGGGCAAGCGCTCCAGCGCCTACGACTATCGGCTGACCCGGCGGGGCGGCAAGGGCATCGACAATATGGACCTGAAGCGCGGCAAGGGGGCGGCGGAAAGCCGCGTCGTCGCCGCCTTCCCGGTCGAGGCCGACGACCAGGTGATGCTGGTCACCGACGGCGGCCAGACGATCCGTTCGCCGGTTCACGACATCCGGATCGCCGGGCGCACGACCCGGGGCGTGACCCTGTTCGATGTCGCCGAGGACGAACGGGTGGTCTCGGTCACCCGCCTGGGCGACCTTGCCGAGACGGGCGGGAACGGGGAGGCCGGCCCGGAAGAAGCCGCGGCGGAAGGCATTGGCGCGGCGGGAGGCAATGGCGCGGGTGATGACGGCGCGGCGCCGGCGTCCAACGGATTCGATAACGAAGGGGCGCCGGCCGGGGAGGACTAGGCCGCCGGCCGGCATAACCGGCGCCGGGCAGGCCCGCCGCCGAAGAATAAAGAACGACGCAGGGAGAAACGCGCATGGGACGCAATCTGGTCGGGCTCTATCCCGGAACCTTCGATCCGCTGACGCTGGGCCATGTGGACATCGTCAAGCGGGCGGCCCGGATCGTCGATACCCTGATCGTCGGGGTCGCGGTGAATACCGGCAAGACCCCGATGTTCGACCTGCGCGAGCGGCTGGAGATGCTGAACGAGGTGGTGGCGCCCATCGCCGAGGACACCGGCACGGTGATCGAGGCGCGCGAGATCGAGGGGCTGCTGGTCCATTACGCCCGTCAATGCGGCGCCAGCATCGTCATTCGCGGCCTGCGCGCGGTTACCGACTTCGATTATGAATTCCAGATGGTGGGGATGAACGCGCGCCTGGCGCCGGACATCGAATCCGTCTTCCTCACCGCGTCGGAGACCCACCAGTTCATCGCCTCGCGGCTGGTCAAGGAGGTGGGGCTGATGGGCGGTGAGGTCCATCACTTTTTGCCCAAGGCGATCACCGCCAGGGTCGAGGCCCGCTGCGCCGAGATGCGCGCGAAGACGGGCTGAAAACCGGGCGGACGTCGGCGGCCGGCGGCCGGTCCTTCCACCCATTGACCGGCCCGGCCCGTCTCCCTAAGTTCCCCGCGGGGGCGCGTAGCTCAGTTGGTAGAGCATCTGACTTTTAATCAGACGGTCCCAGGTTCGAATCCTGGCGCGCTCACCATTTCCCCCATTTTGTTGTTGCCGTAGGGCGAACGTTCGGCGGTGTCGTCGTCGCGCGCGACCGGTTCGGTCAGGAGAGGTGGGCGAGAAGGGCGGGGAGGACGGTGTCCACCGCCAGGGTGGCCATGACCGCGCCGATGGCCAGCGCGCCGGCCGTGGCGACGAGGCCGATCAGGATCATCAGGCCGTCTCTTTCCAGCAGCCCCAGCGACACGCCGATAAGGGCGATCGCGGGCGGCAGATTGCTCAGGGGCAGGGGCAGCATGATCACGAAGGCGAGTCCGAGGATCGCGAGGCCGACGAGGTTTGGAATTGGAAACACGTACATGAAGAGCCATCTCGGCCGGACGTACGCCTCCAATCGTTCGATCCAGGTAATCGCATCCGAAATGGCGGCGGCGAACCGAGCGAGCGGAACCTTCTGCCTTTGAAGGAAGCCCGGCAAGGCCGGTGCCCGGTATCCGATCGTCATCTGAATGGCCGGTACGATCATTGCGATTCCGGCGAAGAAGGATAGGCCGGGCACCAGCCCGACCACGGCAAGCAGGATGAACAGCGCCCCGAAGGACCGCTGACGAAAATGCGCCACGAATTCCCCGACGGCGATGGTTTTTCGGGGGAATTCACCAACGATCTGCCGGAGCAGCGCCGAGGTTTTTTGTTCCGGCGGAACCGGCGTGTCGGCGTTCATGGGCGAGGCGGCGCCGCCCGCGCCCGCTTCTCTCGGCCGCGCCGGGCCAGCATGTTGAGGAATTCGATCGACGCCGAGAACGCCATCGCCGCGTAGATGTATCCTTTGGGCACATGGGCGCCGAACCCGTCGGCGATCAGGGTCGTTCCGATCAGCAGCAGGAAACCCAAGGCCAACATGACGATGGTCGGATTGGCATCGATGAAGTTCGATAACGGATCGACGGCAAGCAGCATCACGGCTATCGCCGCAAGAACGGCAATGATCATGATGGGCAAATGGTCCGTCATGCCGACCGCGGTCACGATACTGTCGATGGAAAACACCAGATCGAGGATCAGAATCTGACCGATCACGGCGGCGACGCTGGCGGCCGGAATCTTCGGGTCCAGGGCATCGGGAATCGGCCCCGGATCAACCCGATGGTGAATTTCCCGCGTCGCTTTCCAGACGAGGAACAATCCGCCAGCGATCAGGATCAGGTCTCGCCAGGACAGATCGGCGGCGAATAGAGAAAGAATCGGCGTCGTCAGCGTCGCGATGTAGGCGACGGTGCCGAGAAGCGCCAACCGAAGAATCAACGCCGCGCCGATTCCGATCCGGCGGGCTTTCGTTCGCTGCGCCTGCGGCAGCTTGTTGGTCAGGATCGAGATGAAAATCAGATTGTCGATCCCCAGGACGATCTCCATCGCGACCAGGGCCGCGAGGGCGCCCCACGCCGTAGGGTCGGTTAAAAGGCTGAAAGGATAGTCCATGGGAAATCTCGATCTATGGCCAATCCACTTGCGTTCAGCCCATCTCCGGTCGACCCGCGATTCCCGGGCGCATCCCGACATGGGCAGCGGAATTCTGAGCAATTCAATACTGTTGGCGGTGTGCGGCGCACAACAGCAAAGCATCCGGCCCGTCGACCGGCGCGGGTCGGGCGCGGTCACGCGCCCCTAGCCATCCGGGCCGTCGGCGCGCTACCCTTGGGGCGGAACAGCGGGGGGAACCCGCGCCCGGCCGTTGCAAAAGAAGGAGCCGGATCGGCCCGTCGGGGACGGGCCTTCCCGCCATGCGGCCGCCACGGCTTTCACCGAAAGGGACGCGAGCGAATGAGCGCAGGAGAACGTCTGCCCGGCACGCCGGAGCCGATGCATCGATGGAAGGGCGCGGGGGGACTGACCATCGCCGGGGACACTTGGGGCGATCCGTCGGGGCCGCTCGTCGCCCTGCTGCATGGCGGCGGTCAGACGCGCCATGCCTGGAAGGGGGCCGGCGAGACGCTGGGGGCGGCCGGCTATCACGCCGTCGCGTTCGACGCCCGCGGCCATGGCGATACCGACTGGGCCGCGCCCGAGGCGTACGGCGCCCATATGATGGTCGAGGACCTGAAATGCGTGGCCCGGGCGCTGGGCTCGGAGAACCCGATCCTGGTCGGCGCCTCGATGGGCGGCGGGGTCAGCCTGCTCGCCATCGGGACGGGCGCGATCGAAGCTCGGGCCCTGGTCCTGGTCGATATCGCGCCCAAGATCGAGCCGGCGGGCTCGCAGCGCATCCAGGACTTCATGGACCAGAAGCCGGAGGGCTTCGACAGCCTGGAGGAGGTCGCCGACGCCATCGCCGCCTATCAGCCGCAGCGGCCTCGGCCGCGCAACCTGGACGGGCTGGCCAAGAATGTCCGCCGCGCCCCCAACGGCAAGTATCGCTGGCATTGGGACCCGGCGCGCCGGCGGTTGCAGGTGAACGACACCGAATACGCCCGGCGCCTGAACGAGGCCGCCGAAAGCCTGACCCTGCCGACGCTGCTGGTCCGGGGCGGCCTGTCCGACGTGCTGAGCGAGGAAGGCGCGCAAAGCTTCCTCAAGCAATGCCCGCATGCGGAATATGTCAATGTCGAGAACGCCGCCCATATGATCGCCGGCGACCGGAACGACGTCTTCGCCGGCTCGGTGATCGACTTCCTGAATCGGGTCGCCCCACCCGCCTGATCGCCAGCCCGCCTGATCACCAGCCGGGGCGGGGGCCGAAGCGGGGGCCGGAGGCTACCGGCCGGGCGGTGGGATGTCGGCGTCGCGAACGCCCATCCAGGGCGGCGCGGCGAGGGCGCCATAGGCGTTGCGCAGGGCGTCCGACCAGGCCTGCCTGATATCGGCGAAATAGGGGTCGTCCTCGTCGATCCGGCGCAGGGTGTCGACCGCGATCGCGTCGCGGCGATAGACCAAGAGGTCGCAGGGCAGGCCGACGCTCAGATTGCTGCGCAGGGTCGAATCCATCGAAATGAGCGCCAGCTTCACGCCATCGACCAGCGGTGTCCGGTAGGTAAACACCCGGTCGAGGATCGGCTTGCCGTATTTGTGCTCGCCGATCTGGAAGAAGGGGGTGTCGGGCGTCGCCTCGATGAAATTCCCCTCCGCATAGACATGGAACAGCCGCGCTTGGCGGCCGGCGATCTGGCCGCCCAGCAAAAGGCTGGCGGAGAAGGCCGGGTCGCTGGCTTCCTTGCCCGGCACCGCGGTTCGGTAGACCGCGCGGATGGCCCGGCCGACCAGCTGCGCGGCGCGAAACATGCTGGGGACGGTGTGGATCGTCTCGATCTCGCCGGTATCGGGATTCTCCACGCCCTCGTCGACCAGATTGATCGCGGTCTGGGAGATCGATAGATTGCCGGCCGCGGCCAGGGCGATCACCCGATCGCCCGGCGATTCCCACACCGTCAGCTTGCGGAAGGTCGAAATATTGTCGACGCCCGCGTTGGTGCGGGTATCCGCGAGCATGACCAGCCCCTCGTCGGTCAGCATGCCGATGCAATAGGTCACCCGAGATCCTCTTGGTTGGCCTGGCGCGGGAGTTTCGGCCCTAGGCCTGGCCCGCGGATCGGGCCTGCGCCACCCGCACCGTCACCGCGATCGTCTCCGCGCCGCCGCCGTGGCGCAATCCCAATATCGGCGCCGCCATGCGTTTGTCCAGACCCGCGGCGAGCCGCACATAGGCCTCGTTGGGGCTGCGCCGGTTCGACGGATCGAACCCCACCCAGCCGAGGTCGGAGATGTAGGCCTCCGCCCAGGCATGGGCCGCCTCGCCGTCGGGCTCGTCGGGATTGTGCCACATATAGCCGCTGACATAGCGCGCCGGAAAGCCCAGGTGGCGGGCGCAGGCGGCGAAGACATGGGCATGATCCTGGCAGACGCCGTAGCCATGGGCCAAGGCCTCGGCGGCGGTGGTCTCCGCGTGGGTCTCGCCGACCCGATAATCGACCTGGTCGGCAACCGCGTCCAGCAGCCGATGCAGGATGTCGAGCGCCGGCGGGTCGGCGGCCGCGCCGCCGCGGCAGCTTTCGGCGAGCGCGACCAGGGCGTCGTCGGGGCGGGTCAGGTCGGTGTCTCGGCAAAAGACCAGAGGCGGGGCGGCCTCGAAGGTCTCGCCGATCACGCCGTGGGTCTCGTTGGTCATCACCTCGCCGGTGACATGCACCCGGACCGAGTCGTGGGGCTGGTCGATGCACAGGGTATGGGTAACGTTGCCGAACGAATCCTCGAAGGCCGGCAGGGGCGCGTTCGCGTCGGTCTCGATATGCCAGGACACGACCCGCTGGGCGGCGTTGTTGCGCGGCCACAGCCGCAGCGTCTGGACCGAATGGCGCAGCGGGTGCTCGTAGCGGTAGCGGGTCTCGTGATCGATCTTCAGACGCATGGCGGGGCCTATCCAATCAGATACTGGGTCGAGATCTCGTCGCTCAGCCGCATGTTCCTGTCGATGAAGGCGCTCAGGAATTCGTGCAGCCCGCCCTGGAAGATCTGCTCGACCGTGCCGTAGCGAAGGTCGGCGTGAATCTGTCCGGCCACCCGCTGGCTTTCACCGGCCGTGCCGTAGGCCTCGGCCAGGCTGTTCAGGTAGTGGGTCACTTCGCCCAGGCAGGCGATCAGCGAGCGCGGCATCTCGGCGCGCAGGATAAGAAGCTCGGCGATCCGCCAGGGCTTCAGATCGTCGCGGAACACCCAGTGATAGCTGAGCAGCGCCGAGACGGAGCGCAGGATCGCCGCCCATTGATAGCGGTCCACCCTGCCGCCGACCGTCTCGAAGCTGGGCAGCAGCACGTGATACTTCACGTCCAGGATGCGGGCGGTGTTGTCGGCGCGCTCGATGAAGGTGCCGAGGCGGGTGAAGTAGAAGGCGTCGTTGCGCAGCATGCTGCCGAAGGTGCTGCCGCGGAACAGGACCGAGCGCTCCTTGACCCATTCCAGGAACGGGGCGATGTCGCCGCGCCCGTCCGGCTGCCGCCGAAAGCGTTCCAGATCCAGCCAGGTGGTGTTCAAATACTCCCACATCTCGCTGGTCAGGGCGGTGCGGACGGCGCGGGCGTTGTTGCGGGCGACGCGGATACAGTTGCGGATGCTGGACGGGTTTTCGTCGTCGAAAGCGATATAGCGCATCGCGTTCGCCGTGCCGGCCTCGTCGTACTTCGCCTCGAATCCGCGAAGCTGGCCGGCGGCGGCCAGGGTCGAGCGCCATTCGGCCTCGCCGTCGCCGCCGGTCAGCAGGGACATGCGCAGCCCCACATCCAGGATGCGCGCCAGGTTCTCGGCTCGCTCCATGTGGCGGGACATCCAATAGAGATTGTCGGCGGTTCGGCTCAGCATCGGCGCGGCACCCGCTTAATCGTCGAATCGGGGGGCCGGCGCGCAGGGGGGGCGCGCCTCAAGGACCCAGGTGTCCTTGGTGCCGCCGCCCTGGCTGGAATTGACGACCAGGGAGCCGGCGCGCAGCGCCACCCGGGTCAGCCCGCCGGGAACGATCCGGATCTTGTCGCCGCACAGCACGAAGGGGCGGAAGTCCACATGGCGCGGGGCGATCCCCTTGCCGACGAAGGTCGGGCAGGTGCTGAGCGCCAGGGTCGGCTGGGCGATGAAACCGGCCGGGTTCGCCTTGATGCGCTGGGCGTAGGCGACGCGCGCCTTGCGGCTGGCGGCGGGCCCGACCAGCATCCCGTAGCCGCCGGAGCCGTGCACCTCCTTCACGACCAACTCGTCCAGATGGTCCAGGACATAGGCTAGGTCCTCGGCTTCGCCGCAGGCATAGGTCGGGACGTTCTTCAGGATCGGCTCCTGGCCCAGATAGAAGCGGATCATCTGGGGCACATACATGTAGATCTGCTTGTCGTCGGCGATCCCGGTGCCGACCGCGTTGGCCAGGGTCACGTTGCCGGCGCGGTAGGCGTTCATCAAGCCGGGAACGCCCAGCGCCGAATCCGGATTGAAGCAGAGCGGGTCGATGAAGGCGTCGTCGATCCGCCGATAGATGACGTCCACCTTCTGCGGCCCCTGGGTCGTGCGGACATGGACGAAATTGTCGCGCACGAACAGGTCGCGCCCCTCGACCAGATCGACGCCCATCTGGTCGGCGAGGAAGGAATGCTCGAAATAGGCACTGTTGTAGAAGCCCGGAGTCAGCACGACGACGGTCGGTTCATCCTCGGCCCGCGACCCGGCGACGGATTGCAGGGTTTGCAGCAGCGCGTCCGGATACAGGTCGACCGGGGCCACCGGATGCTGGGCGAACAGGTCCGGGAACAGCCGCATCATCATCTCCCGGTTCTCCAGCATGTAGGAGACGCCGGACGGGGTACGCGCATTGTCCTCCAGGACGAAGAATTCCTTCTCGCTGGTTCGCACCATGTCGATGCCGGCGATATGGGTATAGATCCCCTGGGGCAGGGTCACGCCGCACATCTCGGGGACGAAGGACTCGTTCAGCAGGACCAGCCGCTCGGGCACCAGCCCGGCGCGCAGGATCTCTCGGCCGTGATAGATATCCCGCAGGAAGGCGTTCAGCGCCAGCACCCGCTGTTCCAGGCCCTGCACCAGGAACGCCCATTCCTCGTGGTCCAGGATCCGGGGGACGACATCGAAGGGAATGATCCGTTCCGGGTCGCCGCCCTCGCCATAGACCGCGAAGGTGATGCCGATGCGCCGGAACAGGGTCTCCGCGTCGCGCCGTCGCTCGGCAAGGTGCCGGGGCGGCGTCTCGCGCAGCCAGCGCCCGAGCAGGCGATAGGCGTCGCGCGGACTGTCCGCGTCCCCCATCTCGTCGAATATCCGATCCGATCCGCCCTGCACCATACAATCGCTCCGCCGACGTCCCCGACGTCCTCTCGTTCCGGCGGGTCCTGGCCCGCCGCCAAATGCCGTGCGCGCCACCCCCTGGACTTAGCAACCCATACAGTGGATGCAAGCGCCGTGCCAAGGGCAGCAAGCGCCGTGCCAAGTCGCGCGTGGGGGTGTCCGGGGGGGTGGCGCGCGGCCGTCCCGGTCTTCTGCCTAAATCTTGGGCAGCTCGGCGCGGTTGCCACGGTCCCCGCCGCGACGGTTTAATCGCCGACGGGAAAACCGAGGGAGGGACCACCATGGCCCGCGCCTTCGAGGGCATCCGCGTCCTCGACTTCTCGACCATCTTCGCCGGGCCTTTCGCGGCCGAGCGCCTGGCCCGGATGGGTGCCGACGTGATCAAGATCGAACCGCCGGAGGCCGGCGACACGGCGCGGCGCATGATGGCCGGACCCGCCTTCGCCGAGAAGGGGCTGTCGCCGATTTTCCTCAGCGTCAACGCGGGCAAGCGGTCGCTGGCCCTGGACTTGAAGCATGCGGCCGCCAAGGCGGTGATCCGTCGCCTGGTCAAGACCGCCGACGTGGTGATCGAGAACTTCCGGGTCGGGACGATGGAGCGACTCGGGCTGGGCGAGGCGGTCTTCCGCGAGGCCCGGCCGGACCTGATCTATTGCTCGATCTCGGGCTACGGCCGGACCGGGCCGAAGGCCGGCGCCGCCGCCTATGACGGGGCGATCCAAGCCGAATCGGGCATGATGTCGGTGACCGGCCATCCGGATACCGGCCCCACCCGCGCCGGGTATTTCGCCGTCGACATGGCGACCGGGATTACCGCCGCCTACGCCGTCGCCACGGCCCTGTTCCAGCGCGCCCGCACCGGCGCCGGCCGGCGCATCGACGTGCCGATGCTGGATACCGCGATCGCGTTGCAGGCGCCCAACCTGTTCTCCTACCTGTATGAAGGCGCCCCGCCGCGCCTCACCGGCAACCGCTCCTACGCGATGCTGCCCACCGACGATTCCTTTCCCACCCGCGACGGCCACATCCAGGTGACCGGCTTCACCGACGACCAGGTGAAGGCGGTGTGCGAGGTCGTCGGACGATCCGACCTGCTGGACGATCCGCGCTTCGCCGACGCCGCCGCGCGCCAGCGCAACATCGACGCCATGCAGGCGGAGCTGGCGGCCGCTTTCCGCACCGACGACAAGGCGGTCTGGGAGAGAAAGCTCGCCGCCGCCGGAGTGCCCGCCGCCGCGATCAATACCTATCCCGAGGTGATCGCCCATCCCCAGCTCGTCGACCGCGGCGTATTCGCCGACGCGCCGGCGCCGGATGGGATCGCCGGTTACGGCGCCGCGGCCCCCGACGGCCGGGCGCCCGGCATCCGCGCCAACTTCGAGCTGGACGGGGACGGGCCGGCGCCGATTCGCCCGGCGCCGACCCTTGGCGAACATACCGACGAGCTGCTCGCCGAGCTGGGCTATGACGGCCCGGCGATTGCCGAGCTCCATGCCTCGGGCGCCGTGAAGCGTTGATCCGGGGAGCCGTTTGCCCCAGTATGATATGCAAGGGACAGAAAGGCGGCATGTCGGAACAAGAAGAACAGCCTGCCCCAAATTTGCATGTGACGAGGGAGAGACGCATGTTGGCAAAGTCGATGAAGCCGCTCGGTTTTCTGGTTCTGGCGCTTGCTTTGAGCGCCCCCGCGGCGCGGGCCGAGACCTACAAGGTGGGCGCCATCATGGCGATGACCGGCGCCGCCGCCTTCTACGGCACGGTCATGACCCGCGGCGCCCAGCTCGCCATCGACGAGATCAACGCGGCGGGCGGCATCAACGGCAACAAGCTCGAGCTCGTGATCGAGGATCACAAGGGCGGCAAGCCGCAGCCGGCGGTGTCGGGCATGAACCGCATGATCAATCTGCACAATGTGCAGGCGGTGCTGTCCTCCTTCTCGGCGCCGACCCTCGCCATCGCGCCGATCGCCGACGAGAAGGGCATCATGGTCCTGAATGGCGGCGGCGTCAGCGCCAAGATGATCGGGGCGTCGAAATATCTGTTCCACAACCGCTCCCTGGCGACCGACCTCGCCCGGGCGCTGGCGGTCCGCGCCCATGAGCGCGGGTTCGAGCGCATGGCGCAGATCGGCATCAAGGACGAGTTCGGCGACAGCGTGATCGCCGAGGCCAGCAGGATTTGGAAGAAGCTGGGTCATACGGTCGTGGCAACCGAGCAGTATCCGCAGGGCGCGATCAATGTCGATACGCAGATCGCCAAGCTGCGCGCCTCCAAGCCCGATGTCGTCGCCAACTGGGGCTTGACCAACGAGGCCGGGCGGATCGTCAAGCGCATGCGCGATCTGGGCATGAAGCAGCCCGCGATCACCATGGAATGGGGCAAGGAGGCCAAGAAGGCGGCCGGCGGCAAGGGCGACGGGACCGAGGTGGTGAGCGATTTCTTCGCGGTCACCGACGACAATCCCTGGGGCCAGCGCTTCGCCAAGGCCTATAAGGACAAGTTCGGCGAAGATCCTGAATATTACGCCGCCAACTATTACGAGAACATCTTTGTCATCGCCGAGCTGCTGAAGCGCGGTGCGCCGTGGAACGGCGCGGCGATGGCGGCCGAACTGCGCAAGAACCCGACCTTCGATAGCGTGTTCGGCGGCAAGATGACATATCAGTCGAACGGCGTCGCCATCAAGCGGGTCGGTCTGTTCGTCGTCGAGAACGGCGATCGCAAGTTCGTCAAGCTGACTTCGACCAAGATCGACTGACCGCGAGGGATCGGCCGGCGGCGCGCGCCGCCATCGGACCACCCCCTGAATGGACCTTCTTCTCCAGCTTGCCATCAACGGCATCGCCAATGGCAGCCATTACGCCCTGCTCGCGATCGGCTTCGGGCTTATCTTCGCGACTACGGGGATCGTGCATTTCGCCTACGGGCCGCTCTATGCGCTGAGTGCCTATTTCGTGTGGATGTCGGTGGCGTGGCTGGGCCTGCCCTTCGTCGCGGCGCTGGTCGCCGGCGTCGCCGCCAGCACCGTCGTCGGGATGCTCGCCTATTTATGGCTGCATCGCCCGTTCGAACGCAATCAGAGCCCGGCCTTCGTCGTGATGATCGTGTCCCTCGGCCTGTTCATCGTGGTCGAGAACGGCATCGGGATCGTCTTCGGGACCGACACCAAGGTCCTGGAGGAGGTGACCTACGGCATCCATTTCGTCGGCGACGCCGTCATCTCCGAGCTCCAGATCGCCCAGGTCGTGGCCCTGGTCCTGATCGGCGCCGCGCTCGCCCTGTTCCTGAAGCTCACCAATTACGGCAAGGCGGTCCGGGCGATGACCGACAACCCGGACATGGCGGCGGTGATCGGCATCGACACGGTGCGGATTTCGGTCCTGGTCTTCGCCATCGGCTCGGCCATCGCCGCGATCCCGGCGGTCCTGGTTCTGATCAAGGACGGGGCGACGCCGGCGATGGGGTTCTCGGCCGTGTTCGTCGCCTTCGTCGCGGTGATCGTCGGCGGGCTGGGATCGATCCGCGGCGCCATCCTGGGCGGGCTCCTGCTCGGCATGGTCGAGAATCTCGGCATGTGGAAGATCCCCACCGAATGGCAAAGCTCGATCGCCTTCGTCGTCCTGTTCCTGGTGCTGCTGCTGCGGCCCAACGGCCTGTTCAAGGGCCAGTAGGGGGCGGGCGATGGAATATCTGATCCATATCCTGGTGATGATGTGCCTCTATGTCATCCTGAGCACATCCTTCAACCTGGTCGTCGGGTCGGCCGGGCTGTTCGCCCTGTCGCACGCGGCCTTCTACGCCATCGGCGCCTATGCCAGCGCCATCCTGATCATCGATGTCGGCCTGCCCTTTCCGCTGCCGCTGCTGATCGGGGCCCTGTTCACCGCCGCCATCGGCGCGGTGGCGGCGCTGCCGGCCTTGCGAATCGGCGGCCACTATTTGGTGATCGTGACCCTGGCCTTGCAGGTGATCGTGCTGGCCTTCCTGATCAACGCCCAGGCGATCACCCGCGGCCCGGCGGGGATCAGCGGCATCCCGCGCGTCGAGCTGTTCGGCCTCGCCCTCGATTCGCCGCAGCGGTTCCTGCCGCTGGCGGCTTTCTTCGCGGCGTTCTGTTTCTGGATCGCCTGGCGCCTGACCGAATCGCCTTTCGGCCGGGCCCTGCGCGCCATGCGCGAGGACGAGGAAGCGACCAAGGCCATCGGCAAGAACGTCGTCTATATGAAGCTCTCGGCCTTCGCCCTGTCGGCGGGGCTGGCGTCGGTCGCCGGCGCCCTGCTCGGGCGGTATGTCAGCTTCATCTCGGTGGAATCCTTCACCATCGAGGAGACCATCTACGTCCTCGCCATGGTCATCCTGGGCGGGACCGGCAATCTGTGGGGCTCGGCGCTGGGCGCGGTCATCCTGGTATCGCTGCCGGAGCTGTTGAAGTTCGTCGAGATGCCGGCCGAGATCGCCGACAAGGTGCGCCAGATCCTCTACGGCATCCTGCTGATTGTCATGCTGCGGCTGCGCCCCGAGGGGCTGATCGCCGAGGTTAGCCGCGCGGCGCAGCGCCTGGCGCCGGTCCCGGCCGGCGAGGTCCCGGTGCCGGCGATCGCGGCGGCGACGCCGGCGGGCGAGATCACCGTGTCCGGGCGCGGCCTGTCGAAGCATTTTGGCGGCATCCGCGCGGTCGAGGATTTCGACATCGACCTGACGGCGGGGACGATCACCGGGCTGATCGGGCCGAACGGCGCCGGCAAGACGACGGCGTTCAACCTGATCACCGGCTTCCTGCCGCCGACCGCCGGCACCATCTCCTTCCGCGGCCGGTCGGTCGCCGGGCGTAAGCCCCACGAGATCGTGCGCGCCGGCGTCGCGCGCTCCTTCCAGGACCTGAAGCTGTTCACCAAGATGACGGTGTTGGACAATGTCCTGGTCGCCTTGCCGCGCCAATCGGGCGACGGCGTCCTGTCGGTGTTCTTCCGGCCGTTCCGCGTCCGGGCCGAGGAGACGGCCAATATCGCCCGCGCCGTCGAGGTGCTGCGCTTCGTCGGGCTGGAGGACAAGGCCGGCGAGACGGCGGACAACCTGTCCTATGCGGAGGAGAAGCTTCTGGTCATCGCCCGGCTTCTGGCGACCGAGGCCGAGGTGCTGCTGTTCGACGAGCCGCTGTCCGGCCTGGCGCCGACCACGTTGGAGGAGATCTTCCCGGTCTTCCGGCGGCTGGCGGCGGCGGGCAAGACGATCTGCATCATCGAGCATAATCTCGACGTCATCAAACGGCTGTGCGACACGGCGATCTATCTGGACGAGGGCCGCGCCCTGCGCAAGGGCACGCCGGAGGAACTGATGAACGATCCCGAGCTCGCCGGGAGGTACTTCTCGTGAGCGACGAGCCCGGCCCGATCCTGGTCGCCGAGGCGCTGTCGGTCGGCTACGGCAAGAAGACCGTCGTCGACGGGGTCGACCTGCGCCTGGATCGCGGGGAGGTGTTGCTGATCCTCGGCCATAACGGGGCCGGCAAGACGACCCTGATGCGCGGCATCTTCGGCCTGATCAAGCCGCGCGCCGGCCGGGTCCTGCATGACGGCGCCGACATCACCGGCCGCCGCCCGGCCGAGAACGTGATGGCCGGCATCGCCTTCGTGCCCCAGGGGCACGGAATCTTCCCGTCGCTCAGCGTGCGCGAGAATCTGGATCTCGGCGCCTTCGCGGTCCATGACACGGCCCATATCCCGGACAATCTGAAGATCGTCTTCGAGATGTTCCCGATCCTGGCCGAGCGCGCGGGACAGGTCGCGGGCACCCTGTCCGGCGGCCAGCAGCAGATGTTGGCGCTGGGCATGGCGCTGATGCACCGGCCCCGGGTCATCATCCTGGACGAGCCGTCGATCGGGCTGGCGCCCAACCTGGTCGCGACCGTGATGCAGAGCGTCAAGACCATCAACCAGCGCTTCGGCACCTCGATCCTGATGGTCGAGCAGAGCGTGAGCTACAGCCTGCCGATTGCCGACCGGACGGTAGTGATCAAGACCGGCCGGAAGGTCTATGACGGTCCGCCCGCGGCGCTGGAGGACCGGGTCGAGCTCATCAAGTATTTCTGATCGCCGCCCCGGTCGCACCGGCCGCGCCGGGCGGCCGGTCGGGGGCGGCCCGCACCGGCGGGGGCGAGCGCGTCAGCTCTTCTTGCGCCGGGGGCCGCCGCGGGCGCTGCGCCGGCCGAGGACGGCCTCGGCGTCCCAGGCCCTGTCGTTGGGCATCGCCTTCAGCTTGTGGCGCTCCACGTCCTGTTTGGTGGCCGAGCGGGGGAAGGCGTCGACGGTCTCGACATAGCGGGGCACCTTGAACGCGGCCATGCGCTCGTCGCACCAGGCGATCATCGCCGCCGGGTCCAGGGTCTTGCCCTCTTCCTCGACGATGAAGGCCTTGACCTCGTCCTCGCCCGATTCCGCCGGCACGCCGACGACGGTGACCTCGCGGATGCCCGGATAGTCGACCAGGATATTCTCGACCTCGTAGGCGGAGACGTTCTCGCCGCCCTTGCGCAGCCAATGGGCCTGGCGGCCGATGAAGTAGAGATCGCCGTCCGCGTCCATCTCGCCCAGGTCGCCCGTGTGGTACCAAAGGTTGCGCCAGCATTCGACGGTGCGCCGGGGGTTGTTGTGGTAGCCCAGCATGAAGGAGTAGGGCACCAGGGGCCGCAGCACGATCTCGCCGACCGCGCCCGGCGGCAGAAGATTGTCGTCCTCGTCGACGATCCCCACCTCCGCCCAGCCCCAGCCGCGGCCGTTGGAATCGGGCTTGGTCACCGGCAGCCGGTTGGCGATCAGCAGCACGCCGCCGCCCTCGCTCATCGAATAGACATTGACCATCGGGATGCCGAACCGGTCCTGGAAGCGGTCGCGCAGATGGTGCATCTGGGCCCAGGCGCCGAGCGAGATGCGGACCTTGTGGTCGCGGTCGTCGGGGGATTGCGGCCGCTCCAGCAGGAACATCAGCATGCTGCCGATGGGGTCGATGATCGTCGCCCCGGTCTCGCGGCAGCGTTGCCAATAGGTCTTGGCGCTGAACCATTTGTCCACGGTCGCCGGGATGTCGGCGACCAGGGGCCCGAGGATGCCGAGCTGCATGGCCCCGACATGGAACAGGGGCAGCATCGAATAGTGATGGTCGCCGGGCCGGGTCTCGAAACATTCGACATAGCGGTAGCCGGCGCAGATCCAGGCGAAATGGGGGAGGACGACCCCCTTGGGCAGACCGGTGGTGCCGCCCGTATACATGATCACCGCCGGGTCCTCGGGACCGACCCGCACGTCGGGGAGGGGCGCGTCGTCGGCCAGAAGCTCGGCGAAGTCGCGATAGGCGCCGTCGGCGGGGCCGTCGGTCAGGAACAGCGTCACCCCGTCGCGCAGGGCCGGGTCCAGGGCGTCCAGCTTCGGCCGGTTCTCCTGGTCGACGGCGAGGACGGCGCCGCCGGCGTCGGACAGGGTGTAGGCCAGATCCGCGCCGACGAGCGCCGCGTTGAACGGCGTGAAGACGGCGCCGATCTTGCAGGCGCCGAGCCAGAGCAGGACCTGCTCGGCGCAATTGAACATGAAGCTGCACACCCGGTCGCCCTTGCCGATGCCCAGGGCGTGCAGATTGGCGGCCACCCGGTCGGTCAGGCCGTGCAGCTCGGCATAGCTCAGACGGCGGCCGACGATCTCGAAGGCGAAGGCGTCGCCGTTGGCGGCGGCGCGCGCCGCCACCAGCGCGCCGATGGTGTGCCATTCGGCCGGCTTTCCATGGATCAGCATGGGCCGCGTTCCTCCCCGACATTGGTTTTCTCGCCATTTTACGGGCGCGGCGCGGGGCGTTCAACGCGGCGCCGCTCCCGACGCCGACCCGGCGCTTTTCCTCTCCGGCGATGGGTGTAAACTGACGGGCAAGCAGGGCGACAAGCCCGCGCCAAGCGTCAGAGAGGGAGACCGCCATGACCCACGCCGC